>Ga0224501_10002648_pt1 | contig 14091 bp, 13 predicted proteins | sample SF_Oct11_sed_USG_4_FD_169105 | JGI IMG/M metagenome (GOLD analysis project Ga0224501, IMG submission 169105) | Sediment microbial communities from San Francisco Bay, California, United States - SF_Oct11_sed_USGS_8_1 | ecosystem: Environmental > Aquatic > Marine > Sediment | place: USA...
AGTTGCGAGTTGCGAGTTGCGAGTTGCGAAAAATTTTGTCACTGCGAGGAGTTTGCGACGCGGCAGTCTCCCAATTGTTATTACTCTTCCGCTGTCATTCTGGTGACGACCAGAATCCAGTAAAACAAACCGTACCCTGAGCTTGTCGAAGGGTGTCATTACTTTAAAAAACAGAAATCCACAAAACCCTCTCGCCCAGAATCAAAAATACCTCTTATCCACGTAGGGCGGGATAGCCTAGCGTTTCCCGCCTTTAATATTTACATACATTTCCAATCGGTATGCATTCCCACGCAGGAGAATTAGCGCGAGAAAAAGTCAGTCATTGCTAATTCAATCTATTTGCTATATTGTGATGAATCTATTGATAAAATCAAAGTACGTCTATCTTATAATAAAAATTGGTATTATTGATCATGGAATGTGAATCTAAGAATTGCGGTAAACACAATAAACATAACCGACTTAGTGTTGTAGTTTTTGGTCGCCCTGTGGTCTGTAAAGAATGCCGTGACTTACTAGAACTCTCTTCATTTTGGCATGGGTTGGTGTTCTTACTACTTGGAATTGTTATTTTTGCAACCATTTGGGCTGCTAACATAATCGGCATCTCTTCCTGGATTATTTCCTGTGTGTCTCTTTTGATAATTCTTGTGGTATTTTGGTTGTTTGCCCCTTTGGTTCGTATAACCGAAGATAAAATAAAGCTTAGAAATCAACGCCAGTTAATTTTAACAACTGTATTCATTGTTTTTGCTGTGTTAATAATTTATTTTGCTCAAAGAGCCTGACAATAACATTAACAAAACTTTAAAGGAAAAATGAAACGTATTTTATTATCTATCCTTTTAATATACATCACTATTGGCCTATTGCTTTATGTAGGACAACGTAGCTTTATTTACTTCCCAACGCCTGAAATCAAAACGAATCTGGAAACCCGAATATTCAATATTGAAAATCATAAAATAAAAGTGACAGTTCTTAATAAAAACAAAGATAAAGCGATACTTTATTTTGGCGGAAATGCCGAGAATGTCGATTACAATAGTGGCGCTTTTTCAAACCTGTTTCCTGAGCACACAATCTATCTGGTTAAATACCGGGGCTATGGTGGCAGCACTGGCTCACCTTCAGAAGAAGCTATTTACTCCGATGCCATTCATATCTTTGATGAATTAATACAGGAACATCCTTCGATTTCAGTAATAGGACGCAGTTTGGGTAGTGGCGTAGCGACTTATCTCGCTTCAAAAAAAGACATCGAAAAGTTAGTACTTATCACTCCTTTTGATAGCATCCAGAGTGTCGCTCAGTCTCAATACCCTATTTTCCCAATGCAGATTCTTTTGAAAGACAAGCATGATTCAATCAGTCGAGTGAAAGATATTAAAGCAGATACTTTAATTATTGCGGCAGAGATAGACAGAATTATCAAGATGCCACATACAAAAAGGCTGGTACAAGAATTTAAATCACAAGTTGCCTTTCACGTGATAGAAGGTGTTGGGCATAATGATATTTCAGATAGCCCGTACTATTATCCTTTGCTGGGAAGGTTTTTAAATGATGAGGAATTGTGATCCATCTGTTTCCCTGAGCTTGTCTAAGAGCGTTATACCTGTAAAAAATCGAATCAAACATTTCATGTCATTACGAGGAACGAAGTGACGTGGTAATCTCCTGAAGGCAACCTTGTACTATAACAGCCAAAACCTCTGAATGCCTCTCGTAAACTATTCAAGTTTAGTTTACACAGTCATAAGTCACTGGATAAATCTGTTTTTATTCCATATCATGAGTAGTAGAAATGAAATTCAAATTCTTAAGGTATTAGGCATATGAAAGATTTGCAGTCACATATTACTGAAATTATCAAAGTAAAACTCAATCACAAAGAAAGAACAGCCCCACTTGACTACTTCAGTTGGGGACGCGACACCAGACATATGGTTGATGATACAGAACGCCTACCAGGCCTGACTTCCCAAAAACAATTTTTTATAAAGGTAGCTAAGAAATGTTATTACTTCATGATGGAGTTTATAAATTCAAATAAAAGGATCATGTCCCAATATGCCGAAAATTACTCCTCATTTAATAAATCATATCAACTTATGTCAGATCAATATTCACGAAATCTATTTGCAGAATTAATTCTTATGAAGTTAACCTCAGAAAAAAAGATGTATCTGGATTCCTTTACACAAAGTTTCATTGATTCATATGAAAATTCTTCTGAAGAAATACTTAACTCTAATGAATCCCTTGAGGTTTACAAATGGATATTAAGAAAAGTCAATTTGGATAACCCATCAATATCATTGTTTACAGTCCCTACAATATTGAACTTACACCACACAGGAAGGCTTTACCGTTATAAGCAGGATGATGTTCTTATTGAGGTTGAAGGAGGTGACATTGTACTTGATGCTGGTGTAGGTTGGGGTGACACCACTATTTATTTGGCAGCAATGGCAAACAAGAATTTAGGTGGGCACTCATATGCCTTTGATATACTTGAAGAAGGAATTAACGCTCTGTCGGAGCAATGTAACCTGAATCCTGAAATTGACAATATTACGCCCGTGCTGAAAGCACTATCTGATAAAGATGGTGAACATGTAAATATTTCTTCACCAAGCCCTGGAGCGAAAGTTGTAAAAGAAGAAACAGAAAGGAAAATTGAAACAATTTCTATAGATACTTTTTTCAAACAAAATAAGTTAAAAATAATAGACTTTGTAAAAATGGATATTGAGGGAGCGGAAGTACCCGCATTAAATGGAGCAGCTGAAGTAATAAAAAAATTCAAACCAAAACTTGCAATTAGTGTTTATCACAAATGGGATGACTTACTCGTTATTCCTCAACTGATTCATAGTATTCGTGATGATTACGAATATTATCTTGATTGTACGACAGGTTTTGGTGGCGAAACTGTTTTGTACTGTAGGTGATTACCGCAAATGATATTTCAGATAGCCCGTACTATTATCCTTTGCTTGGAAGGTTTTTGAATGAGGGCTCTTACACAAATAATAAGGATAAACAATGAATAAATATATTGCTTTACTGATAGTGCTTCCCTTTGCATCAACGTCCTACGCAAATGAGTTGCCGAGTTGTGATATTGAAATTGAAAAACCAATATTCATTTCTAATAAACATGCTGAAGATACTCTTTCTGTTCATATCAAAGGAGAGCCTTGTCATAAGGCAGATTTGGAAATTCTTATTAAAGATGTAAATGACAAAGAAATTTATCAATATCGAGCACCTTTCAAACCTCATATAGCAGTTCAATGGGATGACAAAGATCTGAATAAGTTTGCAAAACAGTTCGCTCAAGAGGCTTTTAAAGAATACCGTTTTGGTCATACAAATAAACTTCCAGAATGGATGCCTAAAGAAGAATATTATGAAGAAAACTATCAAGAGTTAGAGGTAAGCAAAGAATATTATTTGTCTATTCTTTCAAAAAGCTGGCAGACATTTTCACATATGACTCATTATGAAGGATGGCAAATCATCGCTTTTGATCAAAACTCAAATAAATTTGTATTAATCAGTAAAGGCGGGCTTTGATTTCCAGAATATAAACCTCGATTAGCATCGAAGTTACAAACAAAAACAACATGTCATTATGAGGAACGAAGTGACGTGGTAATCTCCTGAAGGCAACCGAGGAAGAATTATGGTTGCATTGCTAAACAAATGGAATTGTTATAACCTGCTGCCATTAAAAAAATATAAGAGTAAGTTATATATAAAAAGTAATTAAGACTATGGAACGTTTTAAGCTATGCGTCAGATAATTGTAATATTAGTTTTATGTTTACTCTCCAGTTGCGACTGTGATTCAATTTGTCAGGCAAACAGAGAAACACAAGCTTTTTTAAACGATGCCCCTTCCAATAAAGAAGTAGTAGATTTTTTAGGTGCTTATATTGGAGAAGCTCCTGGTGCAGAAAAATATGCCGTCTTTGTAAATTGGGGCGTGCTCAATCCTGATAGATTCGTGGAAATAATGAACCACCCTGATGTTACAAAAAGGATCATGGATATCACTAAATATAAAATTTCGGATATGGGACACAGTCAAAAGTACTGTGTGATATATGCTCATAGAAATGAGACAGAAAATGAAAAATATATAAGAAAATCGTTGCTAGGATGCAAGTATGGTCTATAAAAACCTCGTAGCACCGTAGGTACGATTAGCGCAGCGTAATCGTACGCATGAATTAGAGTAACCTCAGTAACAATTCAAAGATCGGGGAACAAGGACATGCCAAATTACAAACACGCTTTCATTCCCCGTGGGGGCAGTTTTTTTCACTGTTAACCTACTTGAACGACATAATAATGGTTTGTTGATAGGTGAAATTGATTTGCGACGAAAGGTAGACATACGTACGATTACGCTGCGCTAATCGTACCTACTGTGCTGGCCTTCGCCAGAATGACTGCTTAGGTTGGGCTGGTAACTGATTTTAGGAGATTGCCGCACTTCGTTCGCAATGACAGTTTTCTTCTCGAAACTCGAAACTCGAAACTCGAAACTCGAAACTCGAAACTCGAAACTCGAAACTCGAAACTCGAAACTCGAAACTCGAAACTCGAAACTCGAAACTCGAAACTAAAAACCTACCTCAAAAAATTAAACAGATTCAATCCCTGAACCCGCACAAAACTGGCTTGCGCGGCTTCCAATACAACCAACTGTTGAGAAAACCGTGTTGAAGCTTCCACCATATCCAAATCCTGAACATCAGATAAAGCCGTTCTGCTGGTAACCAATAATGAAAGGTTGGTTGCATATTCAGAATCACCCACATTCAAGCGACTACCGATTCTGCTTCGAACCATATCAATATTAATCATGTGCTTATCAAGGGTATTTTGCTGAGCGCCAACAATATTGGTTAATTGTGCTCGCCCTGCACTACTGTCATCATAATTATCAATGGCATCAAGAATGTTTTGAATTGTAGTAAACAGATCCTGACTTTGGCTGGGCGTTACTGTAAAAGAATCACCTGTTTCCGGTGTGCCAGAAATTCTTACCTGAACACCATTAAATTCAATATCAGAAGGATCCTGATAAACAGTTGGTCCAGCGACTACTGTTCCAGAAGTAACACCAGTTACCGTATATTCCAGATCACCAGCGAGATTCAAGGCAAAGTCGATACTATAAGGCTCGGCCATGAATTGAGGCGGTCCCTGATAGGAACCTCCCGCAATAACGCCATTACCTGCGTTGACCGGATTGGAGGAAGTAATAAACATGCCATTGCCATTTTTGACATCAACAAAAATTTCAAAACCTGAATCAGAAATCGGGATAACCACACCGCTACTAATTCTCAGCATTCGCTGATCCTGATCGCCATTGTAAATAAAATTACCGGCACTATCCTGCAATATCGGTTGAGCCTTCACCTTGCTACCAGAAAAAATATAATCACCATTGGAATTCTGTGTATTGGCAAGACCTTGCAACTCTTTTAACCTTTCTTCAAGTTCAATCTTTATGGCATTAAACTCATCGACACCATAAGCGCCATTACCCAGAGACACCAACAACTCTTTCACGCGAAACAGTACCTGAGTTGTGCTATCAAGCACGGTTTCTTCCAGTTCATTGTTAGATTTGGCAAAATTACCATTAAGATTAAACTGTTGAAGTTGGGCAATTTCAGCTTGTAAATAACTGATTGAAGTGGCCGCCACCGGATCATCAGAAGGTGTTATCACGCGTTTTTGACTGGCCAGTTGCAACTGAGTTTTTTGTACATCAGCCTGACGCATTAGTAATTCTCTAACACCTGCACTGGTTATTTGAGTGGTTGATAAACGCATAATTGAATCCTTATTTACGTATTTGCCTTATTCATAAGCCATTACCTGACCGAATCCAGAACGGTTTGAAATAGAGTTCTGGCAACAGCAATCACTTGGGCAGATGCTTCATAAGCCTGCTGAAATTTTATTAAATTGGCAGCTTCTTCATCCAGATTAACACCAGAGGTACTCATTTTTCTTTCCTTGGCCTGAAACATCAAGGTCTCGGCTGCATCTCGTTTAATTTCTGCAGAATGAGTTGAAACACCTATATGACTGACAATTCTTCCAAAGGCTTGCTGATAATTGGAATTACCATTATCAAGGGTTTTGGCAAACTGTAATTCGCCTAACAAACTGACATTTGCATTATTGCCAACCCCATTAAAATTATAGCTAATATCAAAACTGTCACCAGCCTGAGGATCGCCATTTAAAGTAATTTCATAACCATAAGTATCAAACGGAGCACCCGCCAAAGCCAACATATCATTATCCTGATTTGGAACATATCCGGTTAATCCACCCGCCATTAAAACTGGAGTTCCCGTAGTCATATCATAAATAGAAAATTCTCCAGCTACAGCTCCAAACTCAATTCGGATGGGTGGTGTTAAGCTATCAGGCACAGTAGTAAATGCTGCTGTTGTGGTATCAAACACCTGAATGCCTGTTACGCTACCAGACCCCACATTACTGATTAGCTGTTCTGCACGAATGGGCGAAGCGGCGGCAATTTGTTCTGGGGTAGTAATCGCCATTGTAAAATCTTGTGAAAAATTGCGTGTTGGCTGTATTTTGAAACTATCACCATCTACCGCTGCACCGGAAAGAAAGTTGATGGTAAAACCGAGTGTTGGCATGGTAACAGAGGCCGGTGAAGCAGGCTGAGCAAAAGATGCCACAACAGAATTATCTCTTAAATCTACCAATTGGAAATTACCGGCAGATAAATACATTTGATAATTGGTGTCAACCAATACGTTGGGGTCATCTATTGTCAACGTGGCCACCGAACTACCAGCATTTGCCGTTGAGGAAATAACCCTTCTCGCTTGAATCGCAGGATCGTTTATATCAACAAAGAAGTTACCGCCCAACTGATTGTTTAAATCCATGCCCAGTTGATGTTGTGCATTAAAATTATCGGCTATACCAATTGCAATTCTACCCAGTGTGTTAAAAGCAGGCTCCAGCAATTCATCTCTCACCTTAAGTAAACCACCTAATTCACCACCTACAATATTTTGAGTAACATCAATTGATGAATTACCTGATGCCAGATACAGACGCATACTACGAGGATCAGCAGGATCAAGCCTGCCTTCAACCGCGCTGGAAAATGAACCTATCACCAACGCCTGGCCGGTACCAATAAACACATTTAAATTTCCATCTTCCTGTTGAATGGTTTGCACTGAAACCAGTTCGCTTAGGCGGGTAATTTGCAGATCGCGTTTATCTAACAAGTCAGGCGGTGGAGAGCCTGCTGAACCCGCTATTTGATTATTCAAATTAGCAATGGAAGTTGCCAGAGAACTGATCTCTTCTGCGATAGAATAAATGTTGGTGTTGATTTCATTATTTTGAGATTCTAACTGGTTATAGACCAATTCAAAGCGGGAAATCATCATCTCCCCTTCGCTGATCATCACCTGTCTGGCAGGAATGGATGCCGGATCATTAACGACACCTTGCAAGGCAGTAAAGAAATTTTGGATCGCTGAATTTACCCCACTATCAGAATCTGCCAACAAACCATCCAGACGTTTGGCTTGATCAAGATAAGTATCATAACTGTAAAAAGAAGACGTAGTGGCTTGAAGCTCAAGTTGTTCCGTAGCTTCAAAGATTCGTTTTATAGTTGCCACTTCAACACCAGTCCCCAGATAATTACCACCAATAAACTGCGGCAATCTTGGTTCCTGACTTGCACGTTGACGAGAATAGCCTTCTACGTTTGCATTGGCAATGTTATGTGATGTGGTATTAATCGACGTTTGATTGGTCAAAAGTCCTGAAACGCTGATGTCAAAAAGTCCCATGGTATTATCCTGTCTATCCTGTTACTGATCTATCTGGTTTCAATAGATGCTGAATTCAGATTACCTAACTGATGTTCTTTATATATCCTGATGATTTTACTGGCATAATCCGGATCCGTTGCATAGCCTGCCTTTTGTAATTCTTTAACGTACTGGTCTGAATCCTTTGCCTTAATTGCTTGCTGATATCTGGGATTTTGCTGAATGAAATTAACATAATCCTGAAAAGACTCGGCAACATTGCCATATTTTCTGAAATTGGCCTGTGTTCGAGTAAGCTTGCCACCTTCCATTTCAAGTGTAGAAATTTTGATCTTTTCACCCGTCCAGCTCTTACCTGCTTTTATTCCAAATAAATTAAATCCGGGTTTGCCTTGTGTATCATGAGCAATAAATTTGCCCCAACCGGTTTCAAGTGCTGACTGGGCTATCAATATTCCGGGGTTGATATTTAACTGTTTGGCCGCCGCTTTGGCATAAGGTGTCAGTTGTTTGATAAAATCAGATATCTGACTAAATAGCGGTTTTTTCTCGGCAACTGGCGAAGCATTTGAAATTCTCACTGATGATGAATTTAATGCTTTTGAATTTTGAGCGAGTGAAACCAATGACTGTTTTTGCTCATCAATTTTAATCAAGGGTGGCACAGATGCCTGACGTCTGAACGGCTCTGAAGCAGCTGTTTTTGCTGCTGGAGAATTTTGCATTGTATTAACTTCAGGTTGAACCTTGTTTCTTAACAATTGTTTTACCATCAAATCGGCAATACCCAAAACGCCTTTATGAGACAAATCAACCGACAACTGTTCATCCATCATGGAAATAAACATTTTTTCCTGCTGACTGCCCATCATGGAATCCTGATTGAGGAGCTCGCCTGATTGTCGCATGGACTTGAGCATCATATTCAAAAACAAGGCTTCAAATTCCTGACTGGCTTTCTTGATTGCAGAAGCTTCATCCACCAACCCCTGTTTTCTGATCGCATCCAATGAGGATAAATCAGTAAAGATACTGTTCTGAGGAAGTTGACTGGTTGAATTTAGCAGGTTCATATTCATATCATCTGATCAAATGACGACCAGCTCCCCACTAATGGCACCCGCTTGTTGCAAGGCTTCCAAAATAGCCATCACATCACCAGGTGCCGCACCAACGGCATTCACCGCTTCCACTAATTCTTGCAAGGTTGCACCTGGTTGAAAGTGAAACATTCTGGAGTTTTCATTATCAATTTCAACTGTTGAATCCGGTGTCACAACCGTTTGACCCTGCGGTGAAAATGCTTCCGGCTGACTGACTTCCAGACTTTCCTTGATTTTAACAATCAAATTTCCATGAGCTACAGCCGCCTCTTTCAAGCTGACGTGCTTGCCGATGACGATGGTGCCAGTGCGTGAATTAACCACGATTTTGCCATCATCTTCCGCTGGTGTGACTTCTATGTTTTCCAAAACCGATAAATAGCTGATCCGTTGAGCAGGATCACTTGGCGCATTGACCTGGATAGAAGTTTGATCAATAGGCTTTGCTGTATTGCTGCCAATCAGATGATTAATCGCCTTTGCTACGCGAACAGCAGTTGTAAAATCTGGTCTGTTTAAGTTAAGCACCAAAAAATTATTGGTCAAAAAATTAGTCTGCACAGTTTGCTCTACACTGGCCCCGTTAGGAATTCGTCCTACCGTTTGATGATTAACACTGATTTTTGAACCATCACTGCCTTGGGCACCAAAGCCACCGACAATCAGATTACCCTGAGCAATAGCATAGATTTTCCCATCAGCGCCACGTAAAGGCGACATTAATAAAGTACCACCACGCAAACTTTTTGCTTCTCCCAAACTACTGACAGTCACATCAATGGTTTGTCCGGTTTTGGCAAAAGCGGGTAAAGAGGCATTAATGGCAACCGCTGCTGAATTCTTTAATTTCAATTGCGTGCCAGGCGGAACGCTAATTCCAAACTGGGTCAACATGGCGCGGAAGGTTTGCTCTGTATACTTGGTTTTTTCGCCGGTACCATCCAGACCAACAACCAGACCATAACCAATCAACTGATTTTCACGAACACCCTGAACGCTGGTAATATCCTTGATCCTTTCAGCCCAGACAAGAGAACTTGCCAGAGCCATATAAAGAAATAGTAATTTTGATAATTTTTTCATTGCTTACACCTATTCAAATACCAGCTTAAAATGGCCACCAACCTGAGTTAAAGAAGCGTGTCAACCATCCCTCTTCATTGGCTTCAGCCAAAGGACCGGTTCCACCATAAGAAATTCTGGCATTGGCAATCATGGTAGATTTCACAGTATTGTTTTTATCCACATCTTCAGGACGAACAATACCAGCAACCCTAATAAATTCATTACCCTGATTCAGACCAATCCATTTTTCACCTTTCACAAGCAAGTTCCCATTGGGATAAACACCATGAACAGTGACAGAAATTGTTCCTTGCAAACGATTACTTTGCGCTGAATCGGTTTCCGCACTAAAACTTCTATCCTGAGCGCCAGAGTCGGCACTTAAATCTAAAGTACCGCCACCCACAGTTAAAAGATTACCCATCGCAGATGGCGCTGCCAAACTGGTTGTGGAAGATTTGGCTAAACCTGTATCTGCCGTTTTGGTCGCATTGGTACTTTCTGTTAAAACAATGGTGATCACATCACCAACCTGATGCGCTTTTTGATCCTGAAACAAAAGTTTCACCGTATTGGGGTTATAAATACCACCCGGATTAGCTTGGTTGTTATTACTAACGATCGGCAATGCAGGTGCCCAATCGGGGTCATCCATTTGGGCATTCTGATAAATGGTTTTACAACCAGCAAGTAATACAAATACGCTGATGAAAAAAACTTTTTTTAACAGTTTAAACATAACTAATACTCTTAAAGAGTTTGATTAATAAATTGCAGCATTTGATCTACTGCTGACAAGACTTTGGCATTGGTTTCATAGGTGCGTTGGGTTTCAATCATATCCACCAACTCTTCAACCGTTGAAACATTGGAAGTTTCCAGCATGCCGCCTCTGACTGTACCCAAACCATCCAGTCCCGGTGTTCCAAGAATTGGCGCACCACTACTTCCGGTTTCTACAAACAGATTTTCTCCAATAGGTTGCAACCCCGTTGGATTAACAAAATCTGCTAATTGAATACTACCCACATTAGTGGGTGCCGCCTGACCTGGCTCCTGAACGGAAATGGTGCCATCCAAAGCGACATGCATACTGATTGCCGTTTGTGGAATGGTAAATCCGGGCTGCAAAACGTAGCCGCTTCCCTGGGTAACCATTTGCCCATTTTCATCTAGTGCAAAATTTCCTGCCCTGGTGTAACCGGCTGATCCATCGGGTAGTAAAACCTGAAAGAATCCATCACCCTGAATTGCGATATCCATTTGATTGTCTGTAGTCTGCACACTGCCTTGAGTATGGATCTTTTGAGTTGCGACTACTTTTACGCCTGTTCCCATTTGCAAGCCAGATGGCAACCGAGTATCTTGTGATGACTGGGCGCCGGGCTGACGAATGTTTTGATAGAACAAATCTTCAAATGCCACTCTCGATTTTTTATATCCAACGGTGCCGGCATTTGCCAGATTATTGGAAATAACCGCAATGTTTTTGGTTTGCGCTTCCAGTCCTGTTTTTGATATCCATAATGCGGGATGCATAATCTTTTACCTCTATCTACCTGTTTTGAGTGACGATAACTTGTCTACTATCTGTTGATTACCTGTCGATTATGCTTATGGTTGCAATAATCGATCCAACGCTCTGCCTCTTTCTTCTACAGAGGACATTAATTTCACCTGAAGCTCAAACTGTCTTGAGAGCGTTATCATTTCTGTAAGTGATTCCACAACGCTAACATTGCTACCTTCCAGCATTCCACTTTGCAAACTGACACTGGCATCGGCTTCAAAACCTTGTCCATCTTTATCGACAAACAAACCCTGAGAATTTTTAACCAGATTTTCCGGTTCTGGATTAACCAGTTTTATTCTTCCAACCACTGCAATCGCATTAGCTTCAGCGCCCAGAGGCAATACAGTGACCGTACCATCGCGTCCAATCTCAATTTTTTCAAAGGGTGGCAGTATCATCGGGCCACCATCACCTACAATTGACTGTTGAGAACCATTAACCAATTCACCATCGGCAGTGACTTGCAGATCGCCTCGACGACTTAATGCCTCGTTTCCTTGCTCATCAAGCACCACCAGCCAACCTTGATCCTGAATGGTGACATCCAGATCACGACCTGTTGTCATCACACTACCTGAACTAAAGTCATATCCTGGCTTTTCAGTCATTGCAAAAGCTCTTGAGGGATGGCCTTCGCCATAAACCGGCATGGCACGAAATTGCGAAAAATCAGCCTTAAAACCGGTGGTATTGGCGTTAGCCAGATTATTGGCAACTGTGGCTTGCGCCAAAGTCGTTTCTCTGGCGCCTGTCATTGAAATGTAAAGCAAGTTATCCATGGTTTTTCTCTTAAATAATCTGACGCTTTAATTAATATCTGGTTGATTACCTAATGTTGCAATTATCTGATATCGAGATTACCGAATATTAATAATGGTTTGAGTAATCGCGTTATTCGTTTCAATGGTTTTGGCATTGGCCTGGAAATTTCGCTGTGCTGAAATCAGATTAACCAATTGAGCCGTTAAATCCACATTGGAAACTTCCAAAGCGCCTGACCGAATTTGACCAAAACTGGAAGTGATAGCTTCCCCAACCAAAGGCGTTCCTGAATCAATTGTGTCTTCCCAGGAGTTATTACCTATTTGTGATAACCCTTGTACGTTTTGAAAGCGTGCCAATGCAATTTTGCCCAGAGCCGTTGTTTGTCCATTACTGAAATTGGCTCTTACCACGCCAGTTTCTGAAATTTCTACACCCGTTAATCGACCAATAGCAAAACCATTTTGATTCAACACATTCACCGTAAAGGGAGAAGAAAATTGGGTTGTGTTGTTATTGGCATAATTCAGATTGATAGTTTGTGTGGGATCTGAACCATTTAAGAAATCAATTGCTTGAGTAATGGTGGGATCTGGTGCTGAGTTCAAATAACTACCAGAGTTATCAAAATTAATGGTTTGATAGGTTTGACCTCCAGCGCCCGCGGTACCTCCGACAATATTCATGGGCAGTGTCGCACCATTGGCATCCGTAGTATTGTAATAGACGCCCCAGGTATTATCAGCCGTCTTGACATAATAAGCAGTGACAACATGGCTTTCACCCAAACTATCAAAAACTGATAGTGATGTAGATGCACTGTAAGTTGAGGTTTGTAATGGATCGAATGCCAGCGGATCCAGAATTGCCGCACTGGCTGGCAAGTTAACACCAATATCAACCAATGAAGTGACGGTTGGCACACCTGCAGTTTGTGGTAACTGTAAAGGAATGGTACTGGATAAACTGGTTGCTGTTACCGTGCCATCTGCATTAACCGGAAACACCTGCAATCTGGCTCCGGCATTGTTAATCACAAAACCGTTGTTATCAACACCGAATTCTCCATTGCGGGTAAACACACTATTGGTATTGGTATCGTTGGGAGCTAAAATGAAAAAACCCTCCCCAGAAACAGCCAAATCAAGCGTATTGGAAGTAAATTCCAGATTACCCTGATTAAATTGTTGTGCCACATTGGCCAACAGTACACCATTACCGATTGATGTCTTTGAACTACCGTAAGAAGTAGAAGAAAAGATATCAGAAAACTCGGTTCTCGATTCCTTGAATCCGGTTGTATTTACATTGGCAATGTTGTTTGCCGTCACATTCAAATCAGCTTGCGCTGCGTTCAATCCACTTAGTGCTGTATTAAAAGACATAACTTCTCTCCTGATTAACCAATTTCTTTCACTTCATTAAATTCAATTTGACCCAATCCACTTAAATTGAGCAGAATTCTGCCATCTGAACCGGCAATGTTGACACTTTCAACTCTTGCCACAATTGAGGTAGATAACTGCTCGCTGCTTCCGCCAATTTGTCCGTAAGCAGCTATGGTGTAATTTCCTGAGGGCATAGCGTTACCATCATTGTCACGGCCATCCCAGATAAAATCGATATCGCCAACATCCTGCGTGCCAACCTCAATACTTCTGACAACCTGACCACTTGCATCCTTGATCTCAAAACGAATGTTAGAGGTGGT
>Ga0224501_10002649_pt1 | contig 14088 bp, 9 predicted proteins | sample SF_Oct11_sed_USG_4_FD_169105 | JGI IMG/M metagenome (GOLD analysis project Ga0224501, IMG submission 169105) | Sediment microbial communities from San Francisco Bay, California, United States - SF_Oct11_sed_USGS_8_1 | ecosystem: Environmental > Aquatic > Marine > Sediment | place: USA...
CGCCGATCACTACAGCGAGAAGTTTGCCTACATGCCAAGTACATTCTTTATCGGCGATCACCGACAGATGTTCCCTCACATGGCGGAGCGGGCTCTCCTACCTCACGGCTCTGACACGATTAAGGATAATGTTTCAATCATAAACGCTACGGATCTGGCGCCGCTTGTCAGCAGGGCCGACTCTGTTGCCGTAAGTTGGCCCTCATAAATCTATTCGCAGTATTGTGAGCTGGAACCACTCTGTTAAAATGTTTTCATATTTTCACTAACCGCTGAGCCCCAGCTTCTCAAGCCATCCCTGAGCCATCATGGCTTGCTATTAGATCACGGTCATCCCTGGCTAGCTAGTGAGGCTGATGACCAACTTTCCCTCAGTTTAAACAAATTCACTGTCACATCAGACCTCCTCTTGCAGTATTTGGTCCTGTTGGAGCCAGAGAAACGGACATGGTTACGCCACAAACCAGAATCCTGATAGTGAGACTGGATTAGGCATAGTCAGTGCGTAAATGACAATGTTTCTGATTGGCAGGATTTCAAACACACCATCTCTGAGGGAGAAGGTAACAAGGTAGAGCTAGTGACGCCCGTACTGGAACTGCCAACTACCGGCGCCGTCAAGGATATGATCCAACACGGCCGTGTGGCCACAGATATCGATGGAGTGGTCGTTCAAAACGGCCTCACCACCACACAGACCAACGGCAAAATGGCTACTGGAGAGGAGGTATGAATCGGTGTTCTCACCGTACCCCTAACCGCTGCCGGTGATGTGGCTCGTTGCAATGGTTTTGACCCCCTCCTCCGCAGTAATTGTTACTCGCTGTGTGAGGTAAGATTATGTTTCTGTTTTAGGTGCCCCAGAATGCGCTGGTTACCTGCCGCAAGCAGTACGGCCTGCCCGAGGAAGCTGTCATCTTCTGCAACTTCAATCAGCTCTACAAGATAGACCCCAACACACTTAATGTGTGGATAAACATTCTAAAACGGGTACCCAACTCTGTGTTGTGGCTTCTGCGCTTCCCGGCGGTAGGCGAGGCGAACATTCTACAGTACTGTGCCCAGCGCGGCGTCGAGCAAGGCCGAGTCATCTTCAGCCCTGTGGCGGCCAAAGAGGAGCATGTGCGACGTGGTCAGCTGGCTGATGTATGCCTGGACACGCCTCTCTGTAATGGACACACGACTGGCATGGACGTACTGTGGGCCGGCACTCCCATGGTCACCCTTCCCCGTAAGTGCATACGCACTCTCATGATCACCCTTCCCCATAAGTGCATACGCACTCTCATGATCACCCTTCCCCATAAGTGCATACGTTTTTTACGTACAATTTTTCCATGTGGCATTTCATCTTGTGACTTCACCAAGCACACACTTTTGAGGTGGATCCTCATTGATATATCCGGTCTCACCCCTCTCCGTTCTTGTAGCTAGAGCTCCACCAAGTTACTAGTTTCCCTTTTGCGCTCCCCCTTCAGTGTGTTGATCCACGCCTATATATGTATCCCTCTCTCCCTCTTTCTAGTGGAGAGTCTGGCTTCTCGGGTAGCCGCCTCCCAGCTGCATGCTCTCGGCTTGCCGGAACTCGTGGCATCCAGCTATCAACATTATGAAGATATCGCCGTCAAACTGGGCAACGAGCCCGAATAGTAAGTTACCCGCAGCTGAATTACAGTTGAGAAAGTAGAGTTATCCTCACCACAACTCGTATGGTTCGGTAGATAACTCTATGGTGGAAACTCCTGTACCGGTCGATTCCCAGGTTATACTGAAGAACATAGACTGCTGGCCTATGGTCTGCTGGCTCTGATTGATTGCATTCAGGGTTGGTGCTCAATCGGCAAAAATATTTCCAAATTATTCCGTTGGCCCATCACAGGGAGAGCCGAAAGAGACCGTCTTAACAGCTATTGATATCTGGGTTGCCTGTAATGATACCAGCATTATCATTAGCGCTCACGCACACGCTGATCCTGTGTTACAGTCTACGAGAGATCCGCGGCAGAGTATGGAAACAGAAGACTGACAGTGACTTGTTTAACGTACGCGTGTACACATACAATCTGGAGAGACTATTTAAACGTATCTGGGAGCGTCACGTAACGGCGGGTAGCGCAGACCATCTAATGGCGCCCATGTCACCAGTGCCTGCTGAACTCTCATCATAGACATTACTGCTGCTGTGGCGGCGCTCAGCAGCTCTCTCTATTCTTCCCCCTTTGTCTCGATATTCGCTCCGACGCGCGGATGACTTAATCGCTCTCGGTTTCTCGATTCATGTATTAGTTGCATGTTGTGGTTTATTAGATTCCTTTTCTGGTATAGTGTATTGTCTTCTGTAGGTAGCAGGTATCTATTTCAAACACTCGCTCATTATTATATCTATCCCTTCTCACCTTCAATCGCCTTTCTTCACGTTTTACTTGTCATATTGGCTTCTTTGTAATAAATAAATAATGAATACCTAAAGCATTAAAAACCATTATCCTAAGCAGAAAAAATAAGACTGTGTAGGTCAGATTTGGATTGTGAGTATGGGATGAGCTCTCCGAAGAGTTACCTTCTCTATAAGACTCTCCAAAAGACTGCATCGAGTGACGTTGGCCAAATGAGCGTGTATCCTACCACAGTATCATGCAGCAGTCTCGCCTATGACTATGCGGAGTAGAACGGCCTAATTTAAAACGCTGAAATAACACACAAACTGCACGCATGCAACGCTGCACTCGTGCAAGCTCATTTCATCAATGGAAAACTAAGAGCCGAGCAGACTTCTTGCTGTGTTATCAGTTTTGAGTTCGAGTTCAATTATTGAAAGCCGCAAAACAATTATACAATTGTTTGATACAAACCCAGCGAGACTTTCAGCACCCATGCGTGGTCTCGGTTTCATTTCAACTCATGCAGAAATGAGATCGGTCAAAAGGATAGCTCAGTGGTAGAGTCGTGGGCGTACAACCACAAGAACAATGACATAAAGTTCTTTTATGTCACTGTTCTCTGATGAGAACTTGGGTTCAAGTCCCGACCATTGCCGGCTCTCGCTTTGAGTGTGAGCTACTCAGTTTAATCCTAGCTCAAAACAGAAACAAACTTCGATCTGAGGTGGAGAGGTAATGCTGCTGCCCCGCTCGTTTGTGGTGGCTGATGCTAAGCCATAACTGGTGAACATAGCCCAAAGTTTCACCGTAACAGTGTCGGGGATTGAGAAGTTACTCGTTGCGCCTGTAGGCCTCTGTCGATTAGAAATCCATGAACTTCACTTGCTAATAAACTCAAGTGAGACAGGATAACAAGAGAGTAACAAGAGCTAAGATACCAGAGTTGAGAGTGCATTAAATATAGTAAAACACGCTAAATGTATTTATATGCATGCGGGAATGATTGCCAACAGTGCATGGGGGCGGAGTTAGCAGATCATAATAAAACCATGTGGACATTGCTAATGAGCACATGGCAACAGTAAAGAAGATGTGAAAGAGTGAGACAATGTTAGATGTATGAACTGAGAAATACTTATTTAACGGGTACTATAATAATGATAATGCACTGACGCGAATTCACTGGATGATGTGGCTTGGGTCTAAAGTTCATCAGGTGGATATACATGTAGTACCATTTAAACAATGGCTTGCTTTTATACAATGGCCCCGGTCAATAGTGTGTCTTGCAGAAAAGAATGGTTTATAAATAGACCTAGTTTTATTCACCATTGCGATCTGAGTCCAGCCTGTCTTGGGATTGGAATAAATTCACTAATAGACCCTTGGTTTTCTTGTCTTTCTGACTATGGTAAGACTTCGGCCTTCCTCCTCTATGTTCACATGTTCCTCCTCTATGTTCACATGTGGTGCCGTGTGGTCATTGGGCGAGATTGAGCCATTTTTGGTCACGCTGGCACAGGACGGGTTGGCAGAATCACCCAGGGAAAAATCCCTTGAAATATTCCGCCATGGCTGGGAATTGAACCCGGGCCACGGAGAGGCCAGACAGTGAGATGCATTCATTCTCCCATTGAGCCATCATGACCACGGGCACGGAGAGGACAGACAGTGAGATGCATTCATTCTCCTATCATGACGGATTACAGGTAAGAATACCCAGACAAAAATAAATGGCTAGGAAATTGTGAGCAAAATGTGTCTGTGCCAATGAAATTGGGAACATAAATAATGAATAATATATGTTTTGTATCACTACCCCCAGTCAACAATGTGATATAGGTTTCTGTGTATAGAAAAAACCGAGCCCCCGAACCGAGCCACCCAGCCCCTAAACAGCTAATTTTGTTCTGGTTTCACCACTGCTCAATATCTATGTTCATAAATGACTTCTTTTCCAACAATAAACCAAAATAAGCATAAGTTTCTTTGTTCTCTAGGGCTGGCTAGCAGAGAGATGTGACAGAAATCGTTTAACTCGACTTCGGATAACTCGAAAGCTTGCTTAACTCAAACCAAGCTTCATGGTCCCTGCCTGGGTAATGATAATTTGTTGGCTGGACATATCTTACACTTTTAGTCATAACCCGAACTGATGAACTGTTGTTAGTGCCATCAAACTACCATTTCTGTGGCTGGATGTGTTTTCATTCTTGTGTAACAAGCCTAATTTCATTGTTTTCTTCTCACACTGGAAGAAAATCTCTCAAATTCTAAAAAGTTTAGCCAGGAAATGGAATACACTAGAGCAAAATGGACTTACTACGATGGCTACATGGCTAAAGCAAAGGGAGTAACTCTTAACTCAAACTTTTCATAACTAAAACTTATTAGGTGGTCCCCTGCAGTTCGAGCTATCCAAGTTTCCCTGTATTTCTGTCATCACCATTATTGTTCTGAGATTCAAATCCACTACACACAAATATTGCATTCTAACCCACTAAATCATGCACTGTGCACTTGTGATGCTTGCGTATGAACATGACAAACAGCCACCTAAATTACTTCCGCCCCTGAATTTGCAGTCAGTAAACCACAACTGTAAAACCCGGTACAAAGACTTAGCTTCTTTTTATATTAAAACAGTTAAAAATCTAAAGCAGGAACACACGTTCTAAACCAACATTTTATTAAACTATTTAAACAACCTTCCCCAGGCAATGCGAGTGATCACAGGAGTGAGACACTCCAGGTCCTCGGTCAGTAATCTCTTCGTGGGGGATGGATCAGTGACATACGTATGGATGGTCGGTGACAGATAGCTGTGGATGTTTCTGCACACTGGAGGAGGCTCTTTATGCTAAGAAACCACTGGTCCAGAGGAACAGTGAACAAAACAGGTAGGATTAACAAATGATTAACAAAGGATTAACAAAGCAACTCGAGCCAAGGTTACACAGAATGAAAGTGTTTGCTCTTGTCTTTGTTTGTTAAAGGGCAGAAAGTTAGCGGCCATCCTATTTTTGTCCCTTAGAGCCCTCCTCGTTGTAGATTTTCTGTGCATTTTGAGGCCTGCTACACGAATCCCACCTTTGTCTACTCATCTCGCAGTCGAGGGGTAGTTAATGTGCTCAGTAACACCTGCCATCGATACATCGGACGAGATTCCTACACTGTATCCTCCAGCCTTAACACTGGTTCCGGAGCATTCCGCGTCGACATACGGGACGATGATCCCCAGCACTTTGGCCAGGTGACCTTTGAGTTGCTGCTGCTGTCCAGGATTTCACAATTGATAGTTTAGGCCAGGTTCGTGCCACGTCAAACTTCATTTGAAGGTAATGCATTTCCCATGGTTATTCAATTCTTAAACATGGCATTCTTCTATATGAGGCCCTGTTTCCTAATGGATGCTAGTGGAATAGATTTTCTCTCCAATCCAATCTCGCAATACAAATCAATACCTGAGACCCCCGCACACTACCATTTTGAGATCCGTGCCTTAGCCGGTAAGCGGGGCTATCCGATTCTCACAGATATCTCCAGTTTGACAATCATGGTGGGTATTACTCAATTGGCTGCAATCTTCACCATCTTTATTAAATTCTGTATTAGTGGAGTCACTAAAGACGCGTTCTGGGTAAGACTTGATGACAGAAACCTGGGAGATGCTAGCACGCTGATAAAGACTATAACAGTATCACATATGGTAAGACAAGTAATAGTATTATTATATCATAGAATGATATTATAGGGCCATGATAATAATATTATTATAATATTACAGCATTGCATTGTCTAGTATGATAGCTATATCCACGGAAGAAATTAACCTTATACCATTGCATTATTATGGCATTGTAGTATTATACAATATTACAGTATTACAGTATTACAGTATTACAATATTACAGTATTACAATATTACAATATTACAGTATTACAGTATTATATTATAGTACTATAATAGTTCCATATTACAGTATTGTACTGCAGTTTGTTTAGCAGTATTATGGTGCTACACTATTATACCATTATACTATTATTATTGTTACACCATTACAGTATTGTAGTATTACCGCTTTACAGTAATTGTACTATTACTGTATACTATAGTATACTACATGTATTATCAATTTTGCAGTATTATACTGTGTTTTATCAATTAATCTAGTATTATAGTTTCATACTTTTACCACATCATTTTCATTGTAGACCATTTGTCCCCTGGCATGCCTGAGTGACGATCTGTGTACACATTATACTTCCAGCATTGATCAGCCTTTACAATGCCATCTCCATAAAAGAATCGGCCAATCGAATTCTGTGGTACCAGGAGCCGTAACCTTTCTCAGATGTAAGGCTGTATTTCATTCTATGTAATACGAACAGTGAAATTTGGTTAACTCGACCTCGGATAACTCGAAAACCTGCTTAACTCAAACCAAGTTTCATGGTCCCTGCCTGGGTAATAACAATTTGCTGGGCATAACTCGAACTGATAAACTGTTGTTAGTGCCATCAAATTACCATTTCTGTGGCTGGATGTGTTTACATTCTTGTGTAATAAGATTAATTTCATTGTTTTCTTTTCACTTGAGAAGAAAATCTTACCAATTTTAGAAAGTTTAGCCAGGAAATGGAATACAATAAAGCGAAATGGACTCGCTACGGTGGCCACACAGCTAAAGCAAAGGGAGAGCATAACCCACAAGTCAAACTTTTTATAACTCAAACTTTTTTGGTGGTCCCTTGCAGTTCGAGTTATCCAAGTTTCACTGTATATGCAAATCTTAGGTGAACATCTTAGCTGCTCGTTGAATTGAGTTATTTAGACTGACTTAGTTGGAACCATTTAGTGTTCAATGAATTAGGGTACGACGCTTCACAGACTCGGATTGGTCATAAATCATGGACAGCGCAAGTTCGCATCGCTTAAAGAGGCAGGATGGTCTATACAAACCAGAAATCCATTTACTAGATTGGCTACAGAGTCGCGTTTCTATACCCCAAAACAGAATATGGCCCCAAAATGGTACTATTTGTGCAGAAATCCAGACGAGTTACCATTCATCCATACGAAATACCTCCCCAATTCAATGCGATTATACCTGAAACAATTTTCTTCTTTCATGCTTATCCAAACTGGTCCGTTGCAGTTTGTACGCAATCCACAAGTTTATGAACTAATAGCTCAGATGCGATGAGCCATCATGTCCACAAGTAAATGAGATTTGAATTATTCTTGTATTTTGTTTCAATTTTGCTTCTCGTCGAGTAAGTGATACACGATGCAATTTCGAGCCCATTTATTTGTGTTCTCAAAAGTGCTCTAATGTACCGATATCGTTATCATAATGTTTATACCAAGTTTTTGCTCGGAGTTCCCAGGTTCCCAGGTGCCTAGATTCACAATATTTGCAACAGAATTCTCTGAAATGCGGAATTGTTAATAGTGAATATCCCTTGAGACTGGTTCCGGATTGAGTGTGCCTAAATAATAGATGGAGGATTTTATAACTATTTTGATGCAGTCCAACAAACAGTGGTCCGGTGATAATTGTGGAAGAATGATCCAATGTCTAACATTGACAACTGGTACTGGTTCAGAAGGTCTGCACTAATCACAACTGCAATATCCTTACTGGGGATTTGCGTCTGTTGAATATGGGCTTGAAAAATGTTTTCTACGCTTTGAATGAGTATTGAAAGAGTATCGTTTTCTATTGTTCTAGTATTGGGCCACTTGAACATACTTTTTAATGGCCCCCCGCTCGTGAATGACAAAGCTGCCGGGTTAGATATTTGTTTGTCACCTGTTACAGCTTAGCATGAAGCATCACGTGTGGGTCAGTATCATCGCTCCTTGCTGGGGGTCAGTCAACCTAAAGTAGTTTACCCATCATTCGTCGAAATTCGGCTGATTTTCTCGAGTAGGGAGAGATGGATCTGTAATAACCATAAAATAATGTTCCACTGGTTGGGACCTCCATTTTTTATCATGGTGATCCGAACCCGCGATAGCAATTCAGAGTGAAGGGCTTCCTAAAATCCCATTCCAGAAAAACGCCCGTGGCAGTGAGGCTTGAACCTGCAATCTATAGATAGCAAATTCGGCTTTTTACCAACTGACCTATCCTGGCCCTCCTATGCCGGAGGCATTTTGGAGCAGAAGGAGCTAGGAATTATGTGAGGGTTGATTCTCACTAGTGCTCAGTATGACTTGAACCCGAGATCGTTTGGTGGTGAGCGAAGCGCTTTTTTCATTGAGCTTTCCTATACCATCCCTGAATTCTGCATGGAAACAGTGACATAATGTCACTGATGTAATTGTGTACCGGTTTTTCAGCTGTATAGAAATACTCTTGAGGCGCAACATTCATTGATATCATACTTACAGTGAATCCAGCGGGTACGACGAACGATGCCTTACATACGGAGTTATCCAACCTTCCCGTTATTAAGGATACTATTCTATGGAAGACTTCCAAGACAGACTCATCCAATCTGGTGGTTAATGACGTAACATCTGCACAGGACTGCTTTGATCTCTGTATAGGTCATAACCGGATAAACTGCAATGTATTCAGGTGAGGACGAATGCATGCGCCAATTATAGAATCAGTAGGCCATTTTCTGCATCACTTCTGACAGCTGCTCTGTCTTGGAGACACAATGTTATCATTATCATATATAATTTCTCATGCGGCATTAGTTTTAAATTATGCAAACTCACCACCATGCTGCTTTCGATCGGAGACAGAAAGGATCTTTATATTACTGTTTCGACATGTAACAATAATCTAGTGAGTTTGGCTGCATTAGGTGTATTTGCGTCATTTTGGTCAGATGCGATCATCCGAACAGATAGGCACAGTCAAGAAATGCAAAGAGTTTTGAACGCAGTTTCGCATGCATCGAAGTTGTCCTCTCTCAACATCACTTGACATCATATGTGTCTAAGGACAGAAAAAACTTTTCCCGTACAAACAAGCGAGTGCAAGCGCCCATGGAAGAAGTAAGCAACCAATAGATAACCTTGTCACTTTATAAACTAACACGCTCACTTTCAGGTTTAGAATTCTGTTAGCGTGATTGAATTCGCTTTCAGACAAAATCGAGGTAAAAACGCACTTTTCAGACGCAATTTCGAGTATTGAAACTGGGAATGTATCTGAAACCCCGTTTCACACAGCAAAACCCGATCATGCGGATACACCTATAATCTCTATATGTGTTATATCATATATGTTTTAATATTAGTCATTCACTCGTTGTAGTCATGACTCCGATACAAACCGATGTATTATACCTGACAGCTTTGACGCAGTGGTGGCCCTACAAGATGAAGGCTATTTCACTGAAAACGTCATCGGGGCTTTAGCATATCGCGTATATTATGAAGCGATGGATGTGGGTAAGTGAAAATATCGCAACACAGTGCGTAAACAATATTTTTGTTGCATTGAGATGCGCAGTGCGTGTAAATACCCTAGCTTACTAACCGCAGGTGAACATGGCTTGTCTTTATGTCAAGTGATTGGAACGGTATCTTACAGGATATAGCTCACTGGCTTATAGGACCATGAGTTCCTGTTTCAACTGTCAAATAGTTTGGTTTTACACTAGCCAGGTTACGTGGCTCTTCGGGCAGACGGGGTAGCAGTATGCTTCTCTCGTCCACTACTCCATCGACCCGAAGAGCCAGGTAACCTGGTTAGTTTTACACCCTCTTGGAAACAGGCTCCAGGCTCATGCTCTTCATGAAGATGATTTTACTTTGAAGGGTTTGTGTCCATTATTTTGTGCATTTTTTTCATCAGCCATCGTCTGTCCGTGGTTGGACTTCGACCTTCCTCCTCGCTGTCTACAGGTTGTGTGGTGTCATTGAGGGGAGATTGAGCCATTTTCTGCCACGCTGGCTCAGGACGGGGTGGCAGAGTGCGATCAGCCAGGGAAAAATTCTTTGAAATACTCCGTCGTGGCTGGGAATTGAACCCGGGCCACGGGGAAGACAGACCGTGAGCAATCCCACTGAGCTATCATGGCTGACTGTGCATATAGAATGGCCAAATAACATCCTCTGAAGCCCAATACACCTATCTACATGCATCCTCTTTGTAGACTTTGAATGTTATTCTTAAGAAAATACTCTTGTGTTGAAGGCTCGATTAATTACTGTTCACTGTTTACTATTTATAAATCAACATGTAGACAGATCAAACAATAGAGTCTGCTGTGCTTTAACTCCCTCTATCTACACACATTTATTCTCTTTGTAGATTTTGGGTCTTACTCCTCAATAAATAACCTACTTATACTCGATGGACAGGTGGAGCATTTATATAATCGCCTGTATGAGAATGTGGGCTCACTAGAGCATTGTTACTCTCTTTGCCACAAAGAGCTTGGACGCTGCCCAACATTCAGGTAGTACACGCATGCAGAAAAATTTGCCTTTAATCAGGCTAAATATATCAACAACTGGCTAGCTCAGTGGTCAGAGTGGCTTCTTTGGTGAAATTGTGCCACTTCTCTAGCCGCAATTATAAAACAAGCCTCTGGTTATAGAGTTCCTGCAAATACAATAAGCATCACTGAAAGTCATTCTGAGCTGCATTGACTTGCCTCCCACATAGCAGAAAACAGGCAGCTGCCAAGTTAGAAATGGAATAGTTTTCCAAGGACATCAGTTCTGGAAACAGACTATTTCTACGGTCTGAAGCCTTAACTTCTAACTTCCATCCTTCTATTTACTGGGGATCAGTGAGGTATCACAGCTGCTTACCTCCACGATGTGTCAGCTTTCAGCCATCTCTGGTCTGTTGTACCATAGTTCGGTATTAGCCTAATACAATGACTGATGACTCTATGTTACAGTTATAACCCTAATGGTAAATGCCTGATTGCTGATTGTGATTTCATCAGTGACTGGACGTCTGCTCTACCCCTCATAGGGACTACAGCGTACTTCCTCTCTGACACAAGTGAGTATATGTCTGTGGTTAAATTTGGCATCTCATTATATGCATGTATAAGTGATGATGAGGTGATGTGTTAGGTTTCTGGGTTCATTATTTGGATAACAAAGAAATATGCGCCATGTTTTCGAACTTCATATGCATGATATTCTAGCTCAACTTCAGTGTGACTCAATAAAACTGTAATAAAATGTACACAGACTCTTGAGTTCCAAAGGGACTTTGGTTGGATAGAAATTTTAATAAAAGGAGAATAATTAAGAATCACAAATAGCATTGCAATGTGAATGAGAAAAAACCAGCTCTGAAAAAAGATTAATAGCATGGAAATCTGTTTTAATCAACGGTAAATTCGAATTGAGCCACGCATTCTTCACCCGATTCATATTTGTCGGGGATGGAGAGATAGCTCAGTGTTAAAGGCACTCGGCTCCCAATCCTGAGAACCTCGGTTCAAATCCAGGTCATGGTGAGCTGCCAGGTCATGGTGAGCTGCCAGGTCATGGTGAGCCACCATGTGTGAGCTCCTCCAGGTCATGGTGAGCTGCCAGGTCATGGTGAGCTGCCAGGTCATGGTGAGCTGCCAGGTCATGGTGAGCTGCCATTGTGCTGATGGCGCATAATTCCTTCTCCGCTCTGCCTATATTTGTTTATAATGATTTGCTTGATTGCAGTTCCATCTTTTATGCTCCAGCATCGCTCAAATGTTTATTTTCAGGAACAAATATGTCAATTTTCGTTTGAAAATGATTAATTGATTTCCGCTTAATGTTCAACAAATATGGTCGATTCAGTGGCGTAAAGTGTCATATGTCACTGGTGAATTAAAAGCGGGCTCATATTTAATACTTGCTAATAACAAAAAGCTCAACTAATTGAGTACGTTTTATGTTACAGGAAATTATAAGTTGTTGACAAAACATGTGGAGCTGAGAGGTATAATGCCACACGACTCATATGAACAGGTAAAACTCTATTAGACCGGTGGAAATATGTGAGGACATCTCACGAGTATTTGATTAAGTTGCTGAGTGTCAAGGGCCTGCCACACGACGGAGAATTTGCGATTTTGTGATAAGTTAATCGCAAATATCGCGGAAAATCGCAATTTGTGTTCTTAGCCATACGATTGCGATCACTATTTGTGAACTACTAGGGGTTCCCATAGTCACATGACTAGGGCCAATGAGACTGTGTAGTTGGTGTCATATCGAGCTTCTATTTCCGATCAAACTGTCATTAGAAATCGTGCAAGGCGGTTGTGCTTGTAGTCGGACTCAACTTTATTTTATAATCATCTCTGATGCTCTGGTTCTCATAAATTTGATTGTTTCTTGCTCCGCGATGATGACTGCTCCCAAACTGGTTCAAATAAAGTTTCAAATCAATTTAGTTGGTAATGCTGACTTTTTATTTAATAGCCTTCGGATTCCCACGGGCTATAGAAGTGATTGAGCCAATCAGCGCGTGCCTTGTGAGAAAAAGCTATCCCATAACGTTATTTGTGACTTTGACATGCTGACATCAAACTCTTCTGTTATGGCATCAAGCCATCAACCCATATTTAGCACTATTAGCACTATTAGCGTGATTTCGGTCAGACGCAGACAAAGAATTTCAGACGCGACCACATGAACAGATAGGCGCAGTTAAAAAATGCAAGGGTTTCAGGCACATTGGAGCTGTACTCTCTCAACATTTGGCGCGTTTAAGAATAGAACAGTTATGAAGTCGGTTTTACAGCAGCGAAGCGACCCGTAAAGCCACCATAGAATAAGTAAGCGATCGATCAAAGGCTCGCCTTGACACTTTGATACCTTTGACACTGTAATAACTAGCACGCCTACTTTTTAGGCGCAGAATTGAGTTCATGTGATCGAATTCACTCTCAGACGCCAAAATCCGATCACACGAGTACACCTATAATTATTCCTTATGTTATGCTGAGGGCCCACTAATGTAAATGTAATTCTTACAAAATTCGTAGCTCTTACTGCTTCAGCAAGCCTAAGGGTTAGGGGGTTCGTTACATAAGATGATCAAGCACTTGAGTGGCGAATTAATATTATGATATTTATAATAATAATAGAAGTACGAACCATTTATCTCCCCTTTCTCTCAATAACACCCTCCTTCTATGTCCTCATTTTACTTTTACCATTACAGACCGGTGGTGATGTGGACACTGCATCTCTGACTGATATGTCATTCAGTGTAGACTATGATTCTCATCTTTATCTGAAAAATAAACTAATAGATCACTGGGAAGACCTCACTACTAAAGCAACGGTAGGAGACAGACATCATGCTATCATGCAGATAATAGTACTACACTGGGTGGTATGCATAAAGTTCAGATCGTTTCCACCTCAATCTCTTTCTACATGTTCTGTTATAGACCTTAGTGGTCATAAAGGAGGGGGGTAACTTGAAGACAGAAGAACCGTTCCATTACTTTTGCTTCCTCATAGGCTTGCAATTGGCTTGTAGTAGCTTTTTAGCCCTCATCTCCTCCGCAAAGATTTGAGGTAACGTTTACGTGAGAAGCTCACGATTACAGTGGGACCCTGTTGTCACCAGGGTTTGAACTCAGATTTATTTGGCTGAAAGCCCAGAGCTCTGTCACTGTGTCACTGTGTCACTGTGTCACTGTGTCACTGTGTCACTGTGTCACTGTGTCACTGTGTCACTGTGTCACTGTGTCACTGTGTCACTGTGTCACTGTG
>Ga0224501_10002650_pt1 | contig 14086 bp, 11 predicted proteins | sample SF_Oct11_sed_USG_4_FD_169105 | JGI IMG/M metagenome (GOLD analysis project Ga0224501, IMG submission 169105) | Sediment microbial communities from San Francisco Bay, California, United States - SF_Oct11_sed_USGS_8_1 | ecosystem: Environmental > Aquatic > Marine > Sediment | place: USA...
AGAAGAAGAAATGCGCAATGCCATAAGCCCTGATAATCTTTCTAAATTTCTGGATGAATTACAATCCCACTTACAAAACGGTGATACGAAATCCGCGCAGGAAATGCTCTCCCAGCTCCAGCGTATGATGGAAATGATGGACCCTTCTATGATGCATAATATGCCGTCTGATATGCAAATGATGCAAGAAGGGATTAACGAGCTTGAAGAGTTGATAAAGAGACAAGAAGCATTGCTTGAGCAAACCGAAAAGCAGGAAAAATTGCAGAAGATAACAAAACGGCAAAAACAATCTTCAGAACAAACTCAAGATAACAGCACCAGACAAGGAAATGATCCTTTTAATATGAAAGGATTTCCTCCATCACCAGAGCCGGCAGATTCTCCGACCCCTGAAACAGAAAGGATGGAAAAGAGTATAAGTGCGGATACGACAGAAAATAAAGCCGAGCAAGAAGCACTGCGCTATGTTCTGGGTCAGCTTATGATGAGAGCTGCTGAAAAAATCGACGAAGTTCCTGAAAGTCTTGGTAAGGCAGAACAGGAAATGCGCGGTTCATCCAAGGCTTTGGGTGAGAATGCGCCGTCAACATCTATTCCACATCAGGAAAAGGCCATTGAGTATCTAAAAGAAGGCCAAAAGGAATTAAGCCAACAGCTTCAGCAGCGTATGCAGCAAATGATCGGCTTTGGCATGAGTCGCGGGTCCCAGCAATATGATCCTTTGGGCCGTCCTTATGGCGGAGAAGATGATCCGAGTGGATCTGCACATGGCTCGGACGTCAAGATACCGGATGAGGCCGAACGCAAGCGCATTGAGGAAATTTTAAAAACTCTTAGAGAACGCTCCGGCGATCTAAGCCGTCCTAGTGATGAGCGGGAATATTATCGTCGCCTGCTTCGTCAGTTTTAGAATGATGTGAATCCTCTTTGGGATGGGTATCTTCACCATGATGCTCTTTTGTTTCATGGCCGGTATCATTGGCGCTATGCTCCACATCGTGCTTATCATCTTCCCCATGCCCTTTTTCAGCATGTTCTCCATCAGAAGACATATCCGCATCAGGTTTTTTCATGACAAAACGAAAATGAATATCATTGTTTTTTTTGAAATCGTCTTTTATAGGCTCTTTCACATGATATACAGAGGTGAAATTCATTTCTTCCTCCCCCGCGATAGATCCTTCTGGTACGACGATGTGCCAGATTTCCTTAGGATGATGATCCTTATCCCTGATAGAAGCCTCTATCAAAGGAATATCCCGTTCTTCATTGCTCAGGTTAACAATTTTACCCTTAATATGAAGTTCGTTCTTGGTCATGGCTGAAGTAACTTTGTCAAAGACCAGACCTTTTCCTGGTACTTCCATGCCTAGACCCAAAAGACTGTAAAACCCGTGCATTGAAGGATAGCTGCTCATCAGAGGATTTCTAATAATTAAAAGGATAATAAAGAAGAGCAGAAATACTGCGCCTGCAGCACCAAATGACACGACCCTTTTGTCGGGTATTTTGCCTTGGGCTAATTTAGCCTTATCCTCATTTTCCTTATTTTCAGTGCTCTTATGATCGTTTTTACCCTGATTTTCCTCGGCTTCTGATATATTTGTCTCATCTAATAGAGGTTCTTCTTCCTTATTTTCAGGGTTCTCAGCATTTTCATCAGGGCCATCGGTGTTGTCGAGCAGGTTATCAATCGAATCCTGCATTTCGGACTTATCTCCGGCCATTTCAAGCCCATCACCACTATCTAGATTTTCAGATTCTGTCTCCGATTCTGTCTCTGTCTCTGTCTCTGTCTCTCCATCATTAATATCATCCTGAACCGGAATATCATCCTCATCTACAGGATTCTGGTGCCAGACTTCAAAACATTCTGTGCAGCGTACTTTTACACCTGTTTCCCCTAAACCCTCTTTAGAGAAATTAAATCGAGTGCTACAGTTTGGACATGTGAGAATCATATTCTTAACAGTATAAAATCGGTCTAAAGAAATTAAGTGAACTCGAATAAAGGGATAAACAGCATTATGAAGTCTACAGCCTATCATAAAATATTGTTTCAGTTACCTGCTTTTTTGGTTTTTGTATGTCTCATCCACCCCAGCCATGCACAAACAGATGAAAAATGCGATGTTAAGGAGAAAATTTGTGTCATCAATACATTAATTTCTACGGCTGAAAAAATTGATAATACGGCTTGGCGTGATCAGGTTTACCGTGAAATAGCCAAAACCTTGGCGGCAAATAATAATTTTGATCAGGCCTATAACATGATTGAAAAAATACAAACGCCTGATACTCAGGCTATGACAATCAGAGGCATCGGCATGGCTGTGGCTGATCATCATTTTCCTTCCGAACATAATGAAAAAATATTTAAAGCTCTTAGGAATAAGGCTGAAAAAATTGATCATCCACCCTCTTATGCGATTGCCCTAACCTATATTGCAATGTCACAAGCCTTTGCTGGTGACAATGAGGGGTCTTGGAAAACAGCACATGATATGGAGAATCAAGCCCTTAGAAATAAAGCTTTCGGAGAAACTGCCGAGATTCAAGCCGAATTTGGAGATTACGTCGCAGTTAAAAAGAGCATTGGATTCATCGATACCGAATCCTTCCGCGATAAAGCTTATCAAACTGTTTCTAAAATTTTAGGCGATAAAGAGATGTATGAGGAAGCCTATGATTCATCTCTTATGATTGGTAATCCCTATAAAAAAGCATTGGCAATCCAATATATTCTGGACGTGCAGGATGCAAAGAATAAGATGCAGGATGCCCCTTGAGTACTTTGGGCACGGAGTAGTATGTCTTGATAAAGTTTGAAAATGTTTCATTTAACTATGAAAATGGTCCTGATATTTTAAAAAATATCAACTTTACGCTTGCCCCTGGTTCTTATCATTTTCTTTCCGGCCCTAGCGGCTCCGGTAAAACCTCGTTAATGAGCCTTTTGTATCTGGGTCATCGTCCCACATCAGGCAGGATTACCATGCTTTCGCAGGATACAAAGCATATGACCCGCGAAGATTTCTTTTCTCTGCGGCAAAAAATAGGTGTAGTCTTCCAGAATTATCGTCTTTTAAATCACCTCACCGCTTTCGACAATGTTGCACTTCCTCTAAGAATTCAAAACAAGCCTGAAAGGGAAATCAAAAGCAATGTCAGTGAATTGCTTGACTGGGTGGGTCTGGGAGATGCTCAAAACTCATTGCCTCCAACACTGTCAGGCGGGCAGCAGCAACGCATTGCCATTGCCAGAGCAGTCATTACACGTCCTAAGCTTTTGCTGGCTGATGAACCTACGGGAAATCTGGATAGTGAGATGGGCTATCGCCTGATGCGGCTTTTTGAACAACTTAATAAAATGGGTACGACCACTGTGATTGCCACTCATAATCAGGATATTATGGAGAGATACAAACACTCTAAATTACTACTTGATAATGGATCAATCTATTCAAATAGCAAAAAAGACCTTTTAATTAAAACCATAAGAGATGTGTATTAATATGAGTAGTATTAAGAGGAAAAATTTTAAGCTTGGATTAGATCTTTTTATAAAGATTATAGATATACGCTTTGAAAACATGCGCTCAGGCTATGATTTGCCTCTAGAGAAATCGCCGGATACAAAATTCCTGCTTATTCTTGTGACGCTGATGGTTTTTCTTGCCGTTTTATCGCTGAGTGGTTCTTTGGCTTTGCATGATATGTCAGAGCGTTGGTCTTCAGGTCTGGAAAATAAGGTTACTATTGAAATCCCGATCGAGACCAAAGATGGGCATTTATTATCGCAAGATACGGTAAAGCGTGAAACAGAAAGACTACAAATTAAGCTTGAAAATCACCCATTTGTCAAAAGTGCTGAAATTTTGGAAGATAAGGACATGGGTAAACTTCTGGACCCATGGATCGGTCAGGACTTACTTTTTAGCGAAGTGCCTTTGCCAGGACTGATTGCACTTGAAATCAAGGAGAATGCTCCAACGACTCTTGATGATTTTCGTATAGACCTTGCCGAGATGTCTTCTTACGCTAATCTTGAGGATCATCAGGAATGGCTCAGTGAACTTATTCGCTTTGCAGGTATCCTTCAAAGCTTGTCCTTAATCATATCAGTCATCATTATAGGCACAACAATTACAGCTATTATTGCTGCTGTGCGTGCCCGCATGGCCATTCATAAAAAGGAAATTGAGCTTTTGCATCTCATCGGAGCGCCTGATATTTATATCGCCAAACAATTTCGTCGTCATATGAGCATTATTGCCTTTAAGGGCGCTATTCTTGGTACTTTTCTGGGGCTAGTCTCCGTATTCATATTAATGATATTCTCACAACTTATAGACAGCCCGCTCATCCCGTCACTCGAAATTTCTTTTATATCTTTTTTGATGATACTGGCTTTTCCTTTGTTTTTTCCTGCCATAACTTCTGTGACCGCGTATCAAACAGTCTTGCGTTCCCTAAAGGATATGCTTTAAAACTAGAGCATCATGTTAGTATCAAGATTCTTGAAAACTTTGCTTTTTCTATTATTGCTCATATGGCTGGGCGGTTATGGATGGTTTGTTACTCAGGTCTTAGTAAATACGCATTCTGAAAATGTAGAAAGCAAGGACGGCATCATTATTCTTACGGGCGGCAAGAATAGAATTCAGGAAGGCCTAAAACTTTTTGCGAATGGGAAGGCTCCCAAGCTCTTAATAACCGGAGTCCATCCAAAATCACCGGATAAAGATATTCTTTCCTTATGGGATGATAAGGCCAAAGCTTTACCTCAATGTTGTATTACTTTTGGGCGCGAGGCCACCACAACAATTGAGAATGCTATTGAATCCAAAAACTGGGTTGAGAAAAATGATATCAAGGAAGTCTTGCTTGTGACTTCGGCCTATCATATGCCCAGAGCTATAAAAGAATTTAAAAACATAATGCCAAAGCTTTTGATAACACCTTACCCTGTTACACATGAAAATAATCTCACAAGTCCGTTCTTTTGGTCTGTGACCTTCAGCGAATACAACAAAAACCTGTTTCGTGATGCCACGATTTATGTAGAAAAGAATTTCCTGAAATAAGCTATGACCCCGTATTTTTTTAGATCAACAATTTTTAATATCTGTTTTTATATTATCACGGGCATTAGCTGTATTTTGCTGCTCCCTACTTTGTTTCTTCCTCGCTCTGTTTATATGATGGTGGTGTATTTCTTTGTTGGCATGACATCTTTGCTGGAAAAATTTATTTTAGGTTTAACTTATGAAGTGCGCGGCATAGAACATCTGCCTAGGCAAGGAAGCTTTCTGCTCGCAGCCAAACATCAATCCGCTTATGAAACATTCAAGCTTCATATATTATTTAATGATCCGGCTATCGTACTTAAGCAGGAGCTATTAAAAATTCCGTTTTGGGGGCAATATCTGGCAAAAAGCGATGTGATTGCCATTGATAGGTCTTCACCCAAAAAGGCAATTAAATCACTACAAGACGGGGCGCAGCGAGTGGCTAAACAAGGGCGGCCCATTATAATCTTTCCACAAGGCACACGGGTGAAACCGGAAACCACTACGAAGGAAAAGCCCTATAAGATCGGGATTATCCGCATGCAGGAAAGTACGGGCTTGCCGATTATTCCAATGGCTCTTAATACAGGTTTATTTTACCCTAAGCATAGCTGGTGCAAAAAACCGGGCCGGGTGATTTTTGAATTTTTGCCACCCATTGATATCAAAGAGAAAGCCGGTGATACATTAAAGGAGTTAGAAACTATTATAGAATCTCGCAGTAACGCGCTTTTGGAAGAAGGATTTAAATCTATCCCGTCTTCTGGCAATGCTTTACGTAGATTAGGAATTTTTGCAGCTATTCTTACAGCACTCTATTGTGCTTACTGGTTTACATCCGCATATTTTGTTCAAAAGGGCGTAAATAATTTCATAGAAGAGTTTAAGAAAAACCCGCAAATTACAAGTGCGGTTTTAACCTCGCCCGCCGCGAGCGGCTTTCCCTTTAAATTAAACCTTGATTTCCCGCAGCAATTAATAGGTCTGGAGGAAGGCAGTTTTACTTTCAAAAGCATTCATGCAGAGGGCTGGATGTTGCCGGCTATGCCCATTGAAATAACAACTGGAGAAGTTGAAATCCTTAATGATAGATGGGCTTCTGGTATGGTCTTCGATAGTCTTAGTTCTATATTTATCATAAAAGGAGATATTCTTTCCATTGAGCATATCACTCTGGCAAAAGATGTTTTACGTATAGAAATTGCCGGGGATGTCAAAATTCAAAAAGATCAGGAAATCCCAATCTTTGATCTAACATTAAAAATTATTGGCTATGATGATTTTGTGTCTTCATTGGAACAGAAAAGAATAATTAGAGACAAGCAAGCCAATATGGCGCGGACAATCCTGAATATGCTCAAGCAGGACGGCGTTGTAGAAACCAAAATTTTCAGTCGTGAGTCAGGTTTGTTTATTGGCGGATTTAAGGTCAAAACGTGGGATAAAGACGATTTCTCACCTACTCATCCAAAAATTGAATATAAGCGCAGAGAAAGGCCTCTCAAGCCTTAAGCTCCTAATGCTTCCGGGGTTTCATGTTTATTTCCACAATGTTGTAATATCTTTTCCGATAAGGCAGAACCAATTAGTACATCTTCTGCTATAGCATCAATATGTTCCAATTTCTCGAACATTTGTGTGTCTTCAATATTTTGAGCTCGTACGACAATTGGTATCGAAGCATTGGTGTTTCTTAACAATGTTACAATTCTTCTTATTGCCTCGAAATCATTTATCGTAATGACAACACATAAGGCTTTATCAAGCTGCGCTGCCTGAAGTGTAGATTTTCTGGTTACATCTCCGAAATAAACGGGACTCGATTTTAAACGCGCTATATGCACGCGCTCAATGTTCTTATCAAATCCGAGGATATCAAACCCTTCTTGGCTCAAAGTGTCCCCGACAGATTTTCCAACCCGACCAAAACCGAAAATAACAATATGCTGGCTTTTATTCTCGGCATGGCTGGCTTCATAATCACTGGCACTATGAGTTCTATGTTCAATAAACTCTCCGACTTTTCTTGCCAATGGGGCTATGATCGGCGATAGCAACATCGTCATACCCACAATAATCAGCATAAACTGACCGATATCTTCGGTCATAAGATTTGCTGCTAAAGCGCTTCCAACAACCAAGAGACCAAACTCTCCCGCCTGTGAAAGTAATATCGAGCTTTCAGCTGCTACGGCTGTGGATTGTTTCCATAGCTTACACAATATGAATATAATGGTGGCTTTTAACGCCATGAGGCCAAAAACAGATAAAAATAACCACAGGGGCTTAAGAGCAATAAAAGATAAATTTATACCCATACCAAAGGAGAAGAAGAATATACCCAAAAGCATACTTTTAAAGGGGATAACCAACGATGAAATTTCATGCCGATATTCTGTATCTGCAAGAAGCAACCCTGCGATAAAAGCGCCGAGTGCCATTGAAAGTCCGGCAATAGAGGCAATAGAGGCACAAACAACAATAACAAGAAGGCTAAGGGCCATAAAAACTTCGGAGCCGCCATGACTGTTTGCAAATTTGAAAACAGGTTTAAACGTCATTTTTCCTATAAAATAAATGGCCAACACAGTAAGACCCATTTTCAGCAAAGCAACTGATACAAATTCAAAGAGATTATCCCCTGTGTCTGAACTTAAAATAGTCAAGAGCAATAAAATGGGAATGACGGCTAAATCCTGAAAAAGCAGAATACTAAAGCTGCTTCGGCCCATATGGGTTATAAATAGCTTTTGCTCATGTAGCCACTGAATGACCATTGCGGTAGAAGACAAAGCAAGGCTCAATCCCAATAATAAAGAAACTTGCGGAGAGTTTCCCCACATCAAAGCAACTATGCCTATTATGCTTGCTGTGATTACAACTTGCGCCCCGCCAAGACCAAAAACCAGACTACGCATTTGCCAGAGCCTGCGCGGTGTGAGCTCCAGACCAATAACAAACAGGAGTAATACAATCCCAAGCTCGGCCATGATTTTGACGTGAGCAGCCTCTTTCAATGTTATAGCATCAATAACAGGGAGTTGAGGTGCCAATCCACCTAAACCATAAGGCCCTAAAGCAATGCCCGCAAACAAATAGCCGAGTGCAACCGGAACCTTGAAATATCGGAGCATTGGTATAACCAGTGCTGATAATGCAAGAAAAAAACCGGCATGCCAGAAAACATCTGTAAGAAGAGACTCTTTCATAAAGTTGATAATACAATAGCTATCAATATATGTTTACAGCTAATCCGTATGTTTGCTGTTTATCTTCAACAAAGTTTTGAAATCAACTTCCAACTTTCTGCTCTATAATCGCTTTACGGATTGCCCGTGTTTTATCGAAGCGTTGATAAAGATACTCTCCGTCCCCCTTACGGATTGCTTTTTGCATGGCTGAGAGATCTTCGTTAAAACGCTGCAGAACCTCCAAAACAGCATCTTTGTTATTCAAAAACACATCGCGCCACATTGTCGGATCGGAAGCAGCTATTCGTGTGAAATCACGAAAGCCAGAGGCCGAAAATTGAATAACTTCAGACTTAATATCATCGGATAATTCTTCCGCTGTACCGACAATTGTGTAGGCGATTAAATGCGGCAGATGGGAAGTAATACCCAGCACCAGATCATGGTGCTGCGGATCCATAATATTAATAACAGCGCCCATAGCTTCCCAAAATTCCGAAACTTTCTCGACAGCGCGAACATCAGTCTCGGGAAGCGGTGTGATGATACACCATTTCTTTTCGAATAACTCAATAAATCCAGATTCCGGTCCTGAGAATTCGGTTCCGGCTATCGGATGCGCTGGAACAAGTTCAACACCTTTGTGTAAATACGGTTTAATTTGCTCTATGACTGAAACCTTGACCGAGCCTGTATCACTGACTATGGCGCCTTGTTTTAAGTTTGGTGCAATGACTTTGGCAACACTTTCCATTGCCCCAACCGGCACAGCCAGAATGACAAGATCAGCGTCTTCAACACCTAGAGCCAAATCATCTGTGACAATATGTCCTAATTCCAGTTCCACCAGTTTTTCGCAGACATCTTTATTTATATCCGCTGTTACAAGTGTTTTTGCCAATTTATGCTTCAGCACATTTCTGGCGATAGATGAGCCAATTAGACCCAGTCCTATAATCGTTACTTTTTCAAACATAATAATACCTCTATTGCCTTATATCTAAGGCTTAAAAATTTTGTGATAATTCATTTATATTCAGGGGACTTTCCCTAAGATGCGTCTTCATAAATTTCCGGCATCGCCGGATAGCCGCCAATCATCACAGAATTATAATAATTATCTCCAAACAGCTTTGATATTTTTTTAAGCTGACTTTCACTATCCCTAATAAAGCCGACAAGTTCTACCAGATGTATTCTGTTTTGGCCTTGAACACCCAATATAGCAGAATAGATGTCAAGCACTTCGAAACCCAAAGTTTCCAGTTCTTCCTTTATTTTATCTCTCCGGATATCGCCCTTAAGCTCAAGGCCGATGATACTAATATCATTTCCCGAATCCATAAATTTAATTTTTGAAAGGATCAGTACTTTTCTTGACGCTAGCTCTATATTTTCTGCGCCATAAGGCAAGGCCGTGATAATTGACAAATCCTTATGAGAAAAAAGATTTCCCCACCAAGGGTTTTCATCACCCTGCTCAGGCCACGGCATAACGGCAAAGGACGTTTCATCCTCCAATACAGAGTTAATTGCCTCAGCGGCGTTACCTACACGCTTCATCGGTACGGCGCTACCAAAATATTGCTTGGCCAGTTCCCATGCTGTGGGGTCGTTTTCTTGTCCTGCGACACAAACACTCAGTCCCGTTTGAAGCAAAGCCACTGCGCCGACGAGCTCACGCCATATACCTATGATCGTTGTTTTGGGTAATGGGCCGGAATGACGCGTGAGTAATCTCCTTATCATTGCGGCCTCGCGTGCAGGCTGAACGATTTGCAGACCTTCTTTTTTCTTCGCGGACGCTACTGAGTTGACAAGCTCTGCTCTGCGCATAAGAAGATCATGCACATTTGTATCAATGGCATCAATTTCTTCGCGAATTTCGTTCAATGTCTTTGACATGTCGGCCTTTTTGCCCCTATTTTAGGTCCTGCCTTTTTAGCAGAATAGTGTTTTACAGGGAAATAGTTTTAAAAGCAAAGAGTTATTCATGCCGTTGGTTGCTTATAACGATTTGCCGACATTCGATCGGCTTAAAAAAGAAGGACGCACGATTTTACCTGCTGAACGTGCGCAGCATCAAGATATTCGCGAAATGCATATTGGTTTTCTTAACATGATGCCTGATGCGGCCCTTCAAGCAACCGAACGTCAGTTTTTTAGACTCGTAGGTGAAAGTAATCAAATTGCTCAGCTTTATATACATCCCTTTACTCTTCCGGAAATTGAGCGTGGCGCCGAAACTCAGGCTTATATCTCGCAATACTACGAACCTTTTGAAAAGCTTCAGGATGAAGGGTTGGACGCCCTGATAATAACAGGAGCCAGCCCGAAATATGATAATCTGGACAAGGAAATATTTTGGAATCCTCTCATTAAAGTCATGGATTGGGCATGGAATAATGTAACTTCAACCATGTGTTCCTGCCTTGCAACCCACGCCGTGATGCAATTCAAATACAATCAACGTCGTAGCGCTCTTGAAGGCGGTAAGCTCTGGGGTGTCTATAGGCATCGTGTTATGGATAGAACGCACCCGCTTGTCCGTAACATGAATACGGTTTTTGATGTTCCGCATTCGCGTTTTAACCAGATTAGCACCGAGCAATTTAAACAGGCAGGCATGAAAATTCTGGTCGAGAGTAAGGACGCGGGCACTCATCTTGCCGTAAGTCCTGATGGATTCCGTTTGATTTGCATGCAGGGGCATCCCGAATATGACACTGTCAGTCTGATGAAAGAATATCAAAGAGACTTAAAGCTATATGAAGATGGAAAGATATCCTCTAAACCCGCTTTGCCGCAAAATTACTGTGAGCAGGATTTTATGCAGAAGATATCTGGAGGCGATCTGGAAGACTGTCTGGAAAACACATGGCGGGATAGTGCCCGATCAATCCTTGCAAGCTGGATCGGTCTTGTCTATCAGGTCACAAATCTGGATAGGAAAAAGCAATTTATGGATGGCGTTGATCCGGATAATCCGCTCGGGATTTAAAATCTAAAACCCGTAACTATACTTTTTGGTCAATAGTTATTTTCATGTTGATCAAACTGTAAATGATTTTCGCGTCCGCCGAATTTTGCAGCCAGATCTGTATCAGGAGGCGGCATACCGCTCTTTGCAGCAGCGGAAAGTCTACGTAAATACCCCTTTATTACGCCGGAATCAGATATGTTTGTACCTAATGCATTTTCAAGTAACTTGTCCGGTGTTTCTTTGGATGCATGCTGGAATATCCTGTCTCGCAGAATCTGGCTATATGGAGCACTATACGATGCCAAGTTGTTTACTTGGTTGTCAGGAGCACTCCCCTTAGCAGCAATCTCGGTTTGCAAAGTCGTGGCTGTAAACACGCCCGTCATGTATGCCCAGAAATAACCACCCAGCCCTGAGAATATATGATCTTCACCTACTCTGAAATTCTTTGGATCATGCTCAATACCCGTCCACTCCATCATCTCCTTGGCCCAAAATTGCGGTAAATCCTTGAGCTCCAGCTGATCATCAAAAATCTTGCGGAAGGCATTAACCCGCCATGCCATGTTCGGAGTCAAGGCGAGTTCACTTGTACACCATTCCATATCCGAGAGGTTTGGACGGTTGGCCTGACGATGCATATTTTCTGCTGATAGAGCCGGATCATTCACATCGAACTCTGATGGTAATAACCCTTCTTGCTTGGCTTTTGCGAGTTCCTCGCGCATGATCGGCTCGACAACTTCATAAGCTTTTTCACGCAGACCCGTTTGTTCCATCATTATAGCTGCCGCCTCATGCACGCCGAAGCCGTTAAATGTTGCGACAGGCTTGTTGCGTATTTCCTGCGGTAACTTGTTCATCTCCAAAAGATACAAAAGATGGCCTGTTTCATGCCATGTATTACCCAATCCTTTGGTTATATCCTTCGGATAAGTTTCAACGGCCAGAACAATATCTTTGCTATGCCCCCAGCAAGTCCCCGTTGCACTGGTCTCGAATTGCAGGCTAACCCCCGCTCTGTCCAGCGCTTTCTGGTCATAACCTGCCCCTTGAAGGATATCATCCTTCACGCGTTCGAATATACGACGCTGGACTTCGGATGGTATCTCTGGCAAATCAAGAATTTGAGGCGCTGTGCCTGAATTGATCTGATGTTGTATTTTGCTTACAATGTTTTTGAAACCGGGTTTCATTTCTGCAAAAATCTTATCTACATCTTCATTCGTTACACCCGGATTTAATTGCCTGAGGGCCGCCTCGGACAATGCGACATGTCGCCCCTCCGATAAACTTAATAGTCTCGCAGGCTCTTTCATGGATTCTTTTAAAACCCCGAAAGCAGCTTCAAAAGCAGGTCTTTGCATCTCCCATGACTGCTCGGCATCTTCTATATCAAGAGATTCTAGCCAGGTATTGGAGCCGTCTTTTAATGTATTAAGATACCTGTCAATAAGACTCGGGTCCTTTTTGAATGCAGAAAGATAAAGATAATGATTTTTCATGACACGCAGATTGCCGCGCTCCCATTCATTCAATCCTTCTTTTTCTGCCCGGTCCAGCAAAACTGAAACATCATGATTGGCAACACATGTGACAGGATCAACCGCATGTTCTCTTGTAATAGCAATTTGTTTGCGGCGGATTTTATCCATTTCCTCGACCATTGACGTCGCTTCATATGATACAGTTGAAGGAAGCCATGTTCTCACCAGCAGAGTCTGGTATCTTTTTTCCAGATCCATGAAACTTTCACTTTGTTGGTTGTGTGTAAAAACTCTGTCAAGGACAGAATAAGCTTCTTTCCCAAGGCTTGCAGTCTCGTTAAAATGTCCTGCATCTTTTGGATCTCTTGGCAAATCATCTTGCATTCAATACCAGCCCCTAAACAATTATAGTATTTCAACCTGTTATTATAATTTAGTAAATATTGCCATATTGTTACTGATATAGGCAATGAAATTAATATGTAGTGAGAAAAATTAAAATCATAAGCCTTGACAAAGCAGGAATATTATCCCATTATGCCTGCATGTTTATGTCATCCACACAGCAGACCCCACAAACGTCATCCTCGAAAAGAGATGACGTAAGGTTTTTAAAAGTGCTTTCTCTTAAGTCATTGAAATTAAATGATAAACCAAAAAAAGCAAAAATGAAACGTTACGAACAAACTATTGGATTACGGGCGGGAATTTTTTAAAACGCGAAAACGAACTGTACAAACCAGAGAGGGCTTTCAACACACAAATAAAAGGAATATCTTTTAAAAACAACTAGTTAAGTCTATTTTTGAGGGATATTTCTCTGTGGGACAGCAGTGACAGGCTTACGTCCTCGAAGAATCTCTTTGGTTTTGGCGAAGACTGCCGAGCCTGAGCCTTTATCATTTATGGATGCATAAATTTCTTTTTTAAATTCAGCGATATAAACTCCGGCAGCAATTGGCAGTATTGTCCTGCCCATACGCTCGAATACACCGGAAAATTTTTGTACAGAACGGGTTTTAACGGGCGGCGTAAACAAAGCTCCCTTGCTTTGCACAGGTGAAAACAAATTATCTTTCATAAAATAGTTTAATTGATAATGACTGAAGGGAGAGCCAAGACCAAATGGCGACCAATCTGCATGCGCCCAAAAGCCATTACGGTTTGGAACGATCACCAAAATACGTCCATTAGGTTTAACAACGCGCCAGATTTCGCGAAGGCATGCTTTTAGGTCCTCGGCACATTCAAGATAGTGGACCAGAATAATTCTATCCATGGAATTACTTTCCAAGGGGAAACTATTCTCATAGCTGAGGCAAACCAGATTTTTCTTATCTTTCGGCCAAA
>Ga0224501_10002651_pt1 | contig 14085 bp, 13 predicted proteins | sample SF_Oct11_sed_USG_4_FD_169105 | JGI IMG/M metagenome (GOLD analysis project Ga0224501, IMG submission 169105) | Sediment microbial communities from San Francisco Bay, California, United States - SF_Oct11_sed_USGS_8_1 | ecosystem: Environmental > Aquatic > Marine > Sediment | place: USA...
CTGAGGTTAAGGTTCACCACCGAAAACGACACCACGGAAAATCAAAGTACAGTGTGTGGAGGTTTCCAAAAGTCATCTTAGACCTGTTGACAGTGAAATTTCTTCTGAGTTATTCCACGCGACCTTTACAGATTTTCGGCATTTTTGGCTTGATCTGCGGGGGTATCGGGGGAATCCTGGGGCTTTGGTTGGCCTACGTGCGCCTCATCCGTTTAGAAGGAATCAGCGGTCGCCCCCTGCTTCTTCTCTCTATCCTCCTTATCGTCATCGGCATCCAGTTCATCACTCTTGGACTCTTGGCCGAAATCGTAGTGCGCGCCTACCACGAATCCGTGGAAAAAAGAATCTACGTCATACGGGAAATCATCCAAGCCGAGGAAGACGGGCTATCCCATTGAGCCCATGAAAATTCTGATGCTTGCCCCTGAACCTTTTTTTCAACCGCGGGGCACGCCCATCAGCATCTATTTCCGACTCCAAGCCCTCTCTGACCTGGGCCATGAAAGCGATCTTGTGACATATCATTTGGGCGAGGAGAGAAGCCTTAAAAACCTCAAAATCCACAGAATCCCCTCTCTCTTTTTCATAAAAAAAATCAAGGTTGGACCCTCTTTGGCCAAAATCCCTCTGGATTTCTTGCTGCTTTGTAAAGCCATCTGGCTTTCTCTATCGAATTCATATGATTTAATCTTCTCCCATGAGGAGGCCGCATGGTTCGGCACAGCTCTGGCAAAAATGCGGAGGATCCCTCATATTTACGATATGCACTCCAGTCTTCCCCAGCAACTGGAAAATTTTCAATTTTCTCGCTCCAAAATCCTTAAGAAAATCTTCACATCCTTAGAACGGTACGTCCTCCGAAACTCACAATGCATCATTGCCATCTGCTTGGATTTGCTGCAACGACTCGAACAGGAAGGAGTCGTCCACAAAGGGATTCTTCTCGAAAACTTCCTGGATTTCGACTATCCTGAATATTCACAGAGCCAGGTCCAACTGGAGCGAAAAAAGTTCGCTCCAAAAGGAGAGAAGATCGTTCTGTATACTGGCAATTTCGAACATTACCAGGGCCTTCCCCTACTTCTCGAGGCCGGAGCCGAACTGAGGGACAAGCCCGTGGTCATTCTTCTGGTCGGAGGAAACCCGACTCATGTGGAAGAGATGAAAAAAAGAGCAAGGGAACTTAACCTCGAAGACAAAGTCCACTTCACAGGGCAGGTGTCTCCTTCACAAATCCCGCTCTATACGGAGATCGCTGATGTACTGGTCTCTCCTCGTGTGTCCGGAACAAATACTCCTCTCAAAATCTATTCGCTCCTCAAATCCGGCAAGCCGGTTGTGGCCACAAATCTCTGGACCCACACCCAAGTCCTCAACGATAAAATAGCTGTTCTCGTCGATCCAAACCCGCAAAGCCTTGCCGATGGCATGCTTTTCGCTCTGTTCGAAAGAGAAGCTTCTCAGCGCGCCCTCGCAGCCAAGACCATGGCGGAGAGGGAATTCACTTTTGAAAACTACAAGAAGAAAATCAATCAGGCCCTTGAATTGGCCTTCTTCAAAAATAAAAAAGGATATCTCGACTCATGAGGGCTTTTGTCACAGGGGCCTCAGGATTCATAGGCACTCATCTTGTCCAAGAGCTTCTCCGGCAAACATGGGAAGTGAGTGCTCTTCTCCATCATCGATCCATCGCTGAACAGGAAAGGATTCGAATTTTTCGAGGCGACATCAGAGATTCAGACATTCTCAAAGATGCGTTGAAGGGGACAGATGTTCTTTTCCACCTTGCTGCTGCTTTGGGAGCTTCTCTCATTCACAAGAGAGAATTCTTCGAAATCAACGCCGAAGGAACGGAGAATGTGTTCAAAGCAGCCCAACAGGCAGGCGTAAAAAGAATCATCCACTTCAGCTCTGCAGGAGTTCTGGGTTCGGTGAAGGAAAACCAACCCGCAGGAGAAGACTACCCTCTTTTTCCCCAAGATGTCTACGATCAGACCAAACTTGAAGGAGAAAGAATAGCTCTTCGGCATGCCAAAGAAGGAAGGAATGTCGTGGTGGTTAGACCCGGATGGGTCTACGGACCAGGCGATCGCCGCACCCTCAAACTCATAAAAGCTGTAGCAAAAAAACGGTTTATCCTTGTGACAAAAGGAAATGTCCGGCAAACTCCTGTGCATATCGATGACCTCATCCGAGGCGTCTTGCTCTGCAACGAAAGAGCCAATGCAGGAGAAGTTTTCCATCTGGCTGGGGAAGAAGTTTTATCCGTGAAGGAAATTGTCGAAACCATCGGCGAGGTGACAGGAACAAAAATCTTCCGTTTTCCATTTCCGCTTTTCTCAGTGAAGGTAGCGTCTTGGAAGATCGAAAAAGTCTTTTCCCTCTTCGGAAAGGAGGCTCCTTTGACCAGAGGGAAACTGGCTTTTTTCATCCATCCCAAACCTCTCTCCATCCGCAAGGCAAAACAAGATCTGGGATATTCGCCGCAAATAGATTTCAAAAAGGGAATGCACGGTACCGTGACCTGGTATCGCACACACGGATGGCTATTCTGAACTCGAATTTTGGTGATGGTTCGACTCCTTGCCTTTACATTTGATAGCATTTCCATTTCCGTGATGAGGGAAACGTTGGCTTTACATTTTGAATATTTGACTTGGTTTGAATGAGCCTTTAAGATATTTTTTAATTGTGTTCATCTTTGCCAATTGGATTAAAAAGCAAGGAATCGAAAAGACGGCAAGATAGAAAATGGATAAGGAGAAAGTCGGGAAATTCTATGATGTGGTCTGGACAGAATACATCCCAGAGTACGAGGCTTCGGAAAAACATTGGGAGATTTTTTATTCCGCCGAGGAAGTTCAGGGCAAATCTGTCCTGGATGCAGGATGCGGAACAGGCATCTTCAGCATCATCTTTGCCAACAAAGGGGCTGATCAGGTGACAGGAATAGATATAAGCGAAGGCAGTTTGCAAACGGCCCAGAGCCTCAAGGAAAAATTCAGGCTGAAAAATGCAGAGTTCGAGAAACAGGACATGCTTGCCCTTCCTTTTCCCGATAAAAGTTTTGACATTGTGTGGGCCTGGGGAACCGTTCATCACACCACTGATCCTTTCAAAGCTATTGCCGAATTGATCCGCGTGTTGAAGCCCTCAGGATCGATCCTCCTGGCCATCTACAAGCGGACCAAGCTCACCTTTATCCATGAGATAATCCGTAAGACCCTGTTGTGCACACCGAAAAAAACATGGAAAGGGCTGGCTAAAATTCTCGCCGTTTTTCTCTCACCTGTGATCTTCCTGCTCAAGAAAAGAGAAAAATCCAGGAAGGGAGAGAAGCTGGAAGAGCTGATCATAGATTGGTATTTTGTTCCTATCAGACATTACTATACACCAGAGGAAATAAAAAATTATCTGGAAGAACAAGGCTTTTCCGTCGAGAAGTTTTTACCTGCCTCAGGCCGCTTCGATAGCACATCTAACTTTATCTTCAAAGCCAGGAAACGTGAAGAAGAAAACCAATCCCATTGATCCTCAAGGCGTCCTGAGATGTGATGATAGCCCATAACTGAGAGCCATCATAATCCTGAACTGTAAACAGTGCGCTGACCCATGAGAAGGAAACCTTCTGACTGGTAATAGACATCTGATTTCGGAATCTATCGCCTATGAGAACTCGACGAAACTTCCCCTTTGGCCTGTGCGGCTCCGGGTGAAGCCTACGAGCTACTGCAATTTATGAGAAATTGACTTCGGTTGTCCAGGAGGATATCATATGTCGTCATCAAGCCTGTTTATAAAGAGCCTCTAATGAGCCCTTTCGATTATTGGCGTCGCCTGATCAGACTTTTTTACCATTACCGTCATAAATCGACGAAACTTCCCTATTGGCCTGTGCGACTCTGGGTGGAGCTTACAAGCTACTGCAACTACAGATGCATCATGTGCCCTAATAAGGATCTTAAAAAAGAAGACAAAGGATACATGGACTTTGACCTGTACAAAAAAATTGTTGATGAGGCCAGAGATTTTGCCTTCGACATCAACCTGGCGCACCGGGGAGAATCTCTCCTGCACCCCCAGCTCGTTGAGGCCATTACCTACGCTAAAAAACACGCGATGTACACTCGCCTCCACACCAACGGGTCGTTGCTCTCTAAAGAATTGTCGCGCAAAATCATTCAGTCCGGACTGGACCGCCTTTCCTTTTCCTTTGACGGGTATGAAAAGGACACCTATGAGAAAATCCGTGAAGGAGGGGATTTCGACAAAACCGTCGCAAATATCGTCCAATTCTTGGAGATTAAAAGGGAACTTCACTCCAAGAGACCGATCACAGCCATCGAAGTCATTCATTTTAACCATCCAGATATTCCAGAATCTACTGGGTCAAAAGAACGATTCAAGAGCCAATTTGATAATTTACCTTTAGATAGCTTCGTCATGAAGGAGATGCATAACTGGGCAGGTCAGATTGAAAAAGCGAGGAAGAGAAAAAAATACACCGTCTGTCCCTTCCCTTGGAACACACTGATCATATACTGGGATGGAGCGGTTCTTCCTTGCACTCAGGATTTTTTTGGGGACTTTATCGTTGGTAGCGCAAAAGACTCATCCCTCAAAGACATCTGGAACGGGGAAAGAATGCGATCTCTTCGAAAAAAGCTGGCCGAAAGGAATATTCAGGAATTAAAGGCCTGTGCGGATTGCGACCGGGTATGGAGGGAAGGATTTTTTGGCGTTCCAAAAGAGTACCTCTGGAAATTCATCACCAAAAGAATGCCGTGATTTTTCAAGTCATCCATGGAATAAACACAGATGTTGCCACAAGATAAGAGAATGGTCGGTATCATAGGATTTGGGAAACGAGGAATCCTGCACGCCTCAATGGTTAACATAAATCCTGATGCGGAATGGAAGGCTGTCTGTGATACGAACGCGCAGCTTCTCACATACATGAAGAATTTCTACCCGAATATCCCTTTCTTTTTAAATTTGGATGAGATGCTTGAACAGATTATCTTAGACACCATTTTTATATGTACTCCTGAGTACACTCATCTTCCTCTGGTCAAAAAATTGAGTCAAAAGAACATGAACATTTTTATTGAACAGCCTTTAGCAGACTCCCTTGCTTCATCTAAAAAGATGATGAATCTGATATCAGGCAAAAACAATGTTTACTCTATAGGCTATTATTCTCCTTTTAAGGTGCTCTTTCAAAAGGCTAAAGGCCTGTTGGATAATAAAGCCCTTGATAAGGTTAAAAGATACCGAGCGTCTATGTACTGCACGTTATCCCAATCTTTTCATTACTCTGAGAGAACAATAATAAACACGCTTTCTTCTTTTTTTCACCTGATCTACTGGTTATTTGGTCCTGTGAAGAGTCTGTATGGCAGAGCCTCCCACAAACTCACCGAAGTCAAGAGTGGAATCTCCCTGATCTTGGATCACTCATCTGGCTTAATGGGTCTCCTGGACTTTTCGTGGAGTCGTCCTGGATATCCTCTTCCAACTGTAAACATTTCAGTGGAAGGAACAGGAGGAACTCTGGAAATCTCCGACGATAACCTAAAACTCTATCTTTACAAGAAGAAGCAAGGATTGGAAAGGGGATGGACAACCCTAAATATATCAGATATCCCCTCACCTTCAAGATTTTTCCTTTGTGAGGAAGGATATTATGAGGGAAACAGTTCGTTTATCCAAAGTTGCTCCGGGGAAAAAAAGTCCTCTATCAGTTTGGAAGAAGGACTTGAAATCATGAGAATGATCGAAGCGTCACAACTCTCTATTGATTTGAAAAGGGTGATCTTTTTAGACGAGGTAAAATGATGGAAAAAATAGACAAAATCATACTCGGCTCCAACGCCTTCGAAGGAGTGGGTTACCTCTCAAGAGCTCAGACTCGACACTATCTTGAATTTTTCAGCAAAAAAGAAAACATCATGCCTATTTTGGAGGCAAGCTTTAACCTGGGCATAAAGAGCTTCATGTGCTCCAACAACCCGAATATCCTTTCAGCTTTGGAGGACTTTAAGAGCAGTTCAGATCTTTCGATCTTGGCTGTGATACCTAATGCATACGAATATGCCAGAGAATCGACCGAGAAGGGAGTTTTGGGAATGATTCTCAGCAGAGCCAAAGAAATAGATTTGTATCAAAGAATCCGAATGGGACTCAGAGCGCTGAGCAAAATCCAAGGAATTGTAACCAAGGATCTGCTGACACTGCTTACAAATCTGATGGACTTCGAGATGGCCAGCTTCCATTCTTACAATGTCACGGGTGTCATTCTCCACGGTCAGGTCACAGACTTAGCTCTCTCCTCTGATAACAAGGAAATTTTTGATGTCTATCAAGAAATCGTCAGAGAAAGGTATAAGGTCCAACCCATATTGGCCACTCACAACTTCGGTACTTTGCTTCCCAAACTCATGGAGTGGAACATAAAGCTCCCCATCATGGCGTCCTTCAACAAGAAGGGATTTATCATGAAGCCCACTCAAGAGGAATGTGAGCGGATGCTGGAGAAAACTGATTATTTTATCATCGCAAAAAAAGTCATGGCTGGAGGAAGGCTTTCACCCGAGGAAGCTTTTCAGTATCTTTCGGACAAGAACATCGGTTCTGTTGTTTTAGGAGTTGGCTCTCTTTCTGAAGCCTACCACACTCTTTCCGTAGCCAAATCTATCTTTCTAAATCCTTAACAAATCAACTCCATATCTATGGGGCAACGATCCCTGGAGGATAGATAGATCGCCTCGATGATTCTCTGAACATCAAGCCCATCCTCCCAAGTGACATCGGGCTTTACCCTCTCTAAGCAGCACTCGATGAAATGCCTGTCCTCATCATAAAAACCCTCGCTTCCTAAATCGAAATGAGATGTGTTCCCTAAATCGATCTTATGGATAGTCGTCCATCCTTGTTCATAATTGTCGTCTGTTTGATGGAGCTTCAGTTTGATATAATCATTCGTGATTTCCATAAATCCCTTCTCTCCTTCCAAGGAGATCTCGATCGTTGCCAATCGATAACCCGGCAAGCTCCAATTTGCATCCAAAACTCCGCTCAATCCGTTTGTGTACTCGAACAGTACGCTTCCGCTGTCCTCCACATCAGAAAAAAAATTCGATGTTCGACCGTAAACCCTCTGCGGTAGGCCAAAATACCACGTCACTAGATATATCAGATGGGAGGCGATGTCGATAACAACTCCTCCTCCTGATTTTTTTTTGTCATAGAACCAACCTCTTTTTTTACTGAGAACCTGGCTGAAATAAACAGATATATTGAACCTGTATATTTTCCCTAAGATACCCTTTTCCAACATATCTTTTGCTTTTCTATATAAGGGGATGTGGGCAAGAGTGAATCCTGTAGCATGAATGATATCCTTACCCTCCAGAAAAGAGACCATTTTTTTCGCAGAGGATAGGGACTCTGCCAAGGGTTTTTCGACGAACACATTCAGATGGCGATCGATGCATTCTTTAGCTAGTGATAGATGCGTGAAAGGAGGAGTACACACAAAAACAGCATCCAGACCTGACTCGTCTAACATTTGCTCGAGATTCGGATAGAAGGTCACAGCCATGCCTGAGTTTGTCACATATTTTGACAGTTTCCTGTTCACGTCATGAACGGCAACGAGTTCTGCTTGTGGCATCATATTAATCAATGCAGAATGTAGTATGCCCATCTTTCCCAAGCCTATAACGCCAGTTCTTATTTTTTTCTCCATGCCGTTTCTTCCTTTTATTCTACTCGCTTCTCCACAAAAATTAAACTCCCCTTACTCGGCATGACCTTTTTGTCGTGCTTCCTCTTTCCTTTCTCGGAAGTCTTTTACGAAATCCATAAATATTTCTTTGGGGACAGAATTTGAAAGGCAGGCCTGAATTATGAATGATTTGAAATTCAATTTTCCATATGCTATAAAACTCCTGAGACTCATTGTTCTATGCCAGAACAAAAACTTATCTGCTATACCGTCGATCTTGAACACGACTACGCGGGCCTCTCTTCTTCTGACAAATACGAAGCCTTCTCTCATAGAGAGGATCTTGATAGACTCGCCGATATAGTGCGGCGTTTTGAGTTGAAGCTTACTGTTTTTGCTACGGGAAAAGTTCTGACCCAAAGAAAAGAGACTGTCAAATTTTTTCAAGACCTAGGAGCAGAGATTGAACTCCATGGCTACCACCACATCATGTATCAACCAGATGTGGCCCTTGAAATCAAAAAAGGCATGGAAGCTTACCGCAAATATTTTGGTAAAAACCCGATGGGCTACAGATCGCCGGGTGGTGTCATTTCTCCTATTTTGCTCAAAACCCTGGCTTCAGAAGGAATCCAGTACGATTCCAGTCTTGTCCCCTCTTTCAGATGGAGAGTGTACAAAAACCTGAAAAGCCCGATCCAACCCTTCTACCACCCCGAAGCACCTATCTTCGAACTCCCTATAGGTGTTGTTCCGAAGATCCGACTTCCGATTGCGGCAAGCTATATCCGATTGCTCGGACTTTCCACTTATAAACTGTTATTCGGCCTCTTCGGCACACACTCACCGCTCGTCTACCTCTTTCATCTTGTTGACCTGATTCCAACAGAGATGCTCAAGCGTCTCTCTCTGTTCTGGCGTTGTGTCTATACAAAGGGACAAAAAAAAGGGGTTGAAGTCTTCGAGGCCAGTGTCAGATATTTCAAAAATATGGGGTATAAACCTGAGTTTATGAGCAATCTGCACAAAAGATATTCCCAGATGCCAGGATCTCTGCTTGAGAAAAATCACTTCAGTGAATAGAAAAATAATGGGAAAGAAGAAAACACAAGTCATCCTGATCCTGATTGTTGTCCTCTTTCTTCTTTCCCTGAGGATGATTCATCCCTCAGCCGACCCACCAGAAAACCTCAGCATGAGCGCGGGGCCTTATGGAGACCCTGGCGGTTATGCCTTTAATGCCAGAAACAAGATTCTCTTCGGGCAATGGGAAATAGACGAGGTAAACTCTCCTCTATACTCAAGCCCTATCCCTGCTTTGCTGACCTATCTCTCCTTCAAGCTGTTCGGAGTAGGCTTTATCCAGATGAATGCGGTGCCGATTCTTTTCAGCTGGCTATCGCTTATTGTTATATTTTTTATATTAAAGGAAACGCTCAACAGCGCTCTTTCTTTAACGGTGATCGGTTTCTCGTTTTTAGGCCTGAATTATCTCTTTTTAATGTACAGCCGGATCGCGAACAGAGTCATTGACATGATTTTCTTCCTGGTGCTGGCCCTGTTTTTCTTCCTAAAAGGATCCAGGAATAAAAAATGGTACTTTTTGGCCGGAGTCTCCAGCTTTTTAGCTTTTATGACTAAAGGAGTATGTCTTTATATCCTCGGAGCTTTTTTCCTAGGATTCTTTGTTTACCTTGTCTTAAAATTTGGATTTAGGGATTCTCTTGTTCCTTTTAGCTTTTATCTTGCAGGATTTTCGTTATGCCTTTTGCTTTGGATTATCTTCATATTCATTCCTCATGGTGATGATCTCAAATCCATATCTGAGCTCAATGTTTCCTTCCTAATTCCTCCAAAAAGCGTACCCAAGATGCTTTATTATTTTTGGATACGACCATCGTTATTTCTCAAGAAGACCCCGATCATCTCACTGCTCTCCGGGCTGTCCTTTCTTCTGCTCTTATTCAAAGCTAGCCAGGAACCCAAAAGGTTAAGACTTCTCGAATGGATCATGACCTTCTGGTTTTTAATAAGTCTCATCTACTTTTCAATCATCCAACAAAGAGTGACACGGCATTTTATTCCCCAGATCATTCCTATGGTTTTTCTGTCTGTTTGGCTGATCCGTGATTTTCTTCAGTCGCATCGCTTGGCCAAACCCAAGAGACCTAATTTTCTTTTTGGAATAGCTCTATTCTTCTGGCTCCTTTTCCCGATGAGTAAGATTCTAAAGCCCATACTCGATAAATTACCGACAGCTTTTTCAAACCTTTGGATCGCCACCTCTTTTTTGTTTGTTATATCTTCTCTTCTAGTCTTTTTACTCATGTTCCTGATGAGACTGTGGCCTGAACATCTCACAATTTCTCCCTCTCCAATTGTGAAGAAAGCAGCTGTGGCATTGATTCTCCTCGGAGTCCTGTTTTTCAACGGCCAACAATATCTATCGTGGGTTCTTTATCCGAAATACAAGCTCAAACTCATCTCCCTCGATTTAAGCAAAGCTTTCGATCAAGCTGCTATAGCAGGACTCTGGGCACCAGTTATTTGTATGGAAAACAGACACAGGGCTCATGAGTACTTCCCTGGAGCTTTTAACGACACAAAGGACTTCCTCGATAGATACAAGATTACCCATGTGTTCGCCACGACTTTTTTTGGGGAAATCAATGACTATAGACGAAACTTCCCTGAAGCCATGCAGAATGCTAGACTCCTGGTAAAATATTTTATCTGGAGAGGAGACGTGCTGCTCTATGAGCTAAAGCCATCCCTCAAACCTCCTGATCAAAAAAACCTTTACGAAGCAGAAATCTACACAATGCGACAGGGTATGCCCAGGTACGATCCTGACTCTTCAGGAAGATTTTCAGTTCGATCAGAGAGAAGAAAACCTGGTTTTGTAGTCACGGTTTCGGCTTCAGAAAAAATTCTCACAGGTCGCTACAGAGTCATCTTCAGGATGAGGACGGAAGACAATTCGACGAGAAGCCTTTCGAGAATGGCCAGAATAGACATTGTCTCTCCAGACATCCGGAGGCTTCTGAGTGCCAAAAATCTCACTCCAAAAGATTTTCCAGACGATAATAAATATAAAGAATTTTCTCTTTCTATAGATTTAAAAAGGCCTTTAAAATTAGATTTCCGTGTCTACTCCGACGATCTGAGCACCTTCTGGATTGATTGGGTACGCATTGAAAAAATCTCCGACGTTTGACAATCCTCACCTAGTTCAGTATTTTAACCCTGAGTTTTTTCGAAGTCCTTATAAGACCGCTGCTTAACACATGAAGATCCTCGTTTTGATTCTCGCCTATAACGAAGAGAATACTATTCTGAATGTGATCGAGGAGACAAAAAAACATCTCCCTGAGGCTGATATTCTCGTCGTCAACGACGGTTCTACGGATAACACCAAATATATCTTGAGGGGTAGGAAAGACATAAAAGTTCTGCATCATCCATATAACATGGGAATCGGTGGAGCTATCTGGACAGGCTTCAATTTCTTCGTCAAAAGCAACTATGATTACCTGGTGAGGATCGATGGAGACGGCCAACATCCTTCTTCCCAAGCAAGAATGCTGCTCGAGCCTTTATATAAAAAGGAAGCCGATCTTGTCATCGGTTCCCGCTTCATCAAGCGGGAGGGCTATCTTTCCTCTTTTGGCCGAAGAGGAGGAATCAAACTTTTGAATGTCCTAACCACATTCTTGCTCAAAGAGAAAATCACAGACAACACCTCTGGATTCAGAGCTTACAACCGTACAGCGGTCCGACTTCTGACAGAGGACTATCCCTTTGATTACCCTGAGCCCATTGAAATCTACCTTCTCAGCAGAAAGGGACTCAAAATCAGGGAAGTTGCTGCAAAAATGAAGCAAAGGGAGGGAGGCGTTACTTCTATAAGCCTTTTGCACAGCTATTATTATCTCATTAAGGTTCTTCTCACTATCTTTGTCAATTTTTTATACGGAGGAAAAAAATGAATCCTTATCCGATAGGCCCCATCCAAATTCTTAGCATCCTGTTTTCTTTTCTTCTACTGGTTTTCATATTCCTCTTAATTCGAAGGAAAAAGATCAGAGAGGAATACGCTATCCTTTGGATTGTCATCTCTCTCATCTTCCTTTTCCTTTCGATATTCAGGGGCTTGATTGATAAGATTTCATCGTTGCTGGGAATTCAGTACCAGCCGGCTTCGCTTTTCCTTATTTTAATAGGCTGCCTCTTCCTTCTTATGTTCCACTTCTCGCTTGTGATCTCTGATATGAAAAAGAAAATAAATGCACTTGCTATGACTCTAACAATCTTGGAAGAAAGCCTGACCAAAGAGAAGGAGAACTCTTCTTAATCTTTCCGGCTCTTGATTTTTTTGGCAGGGACTCCTACTAGGACCGAGTAGACAGGAAAGGATTTGGTCACAACCGCTCCAGCTCCAACCACACATCCTTTCCCTAAAGAAACGCCATCCAGGACGATTACAGAGGCACCCAGCCAGCAATCCTCCTCGATGGTGATACCCCCTTTGATCAAGGAAGGCTGAAACATGATAGGAATGTCTGTTCTCTTGAAGCTGTGGTTTCCTCCAGCCACTAAATAACAATGTCCAGCTAAAAAAGTGTATTGACCAACCTCAATTTTTGTCTCTGATAAGAGAGAACAGCCCGAAGAGAGATTGGCAAAATCCCCCAGCTCAATGGATCCCCCCTTACAACTGAGAATTGTGTTGCGGCCCACTATGACGTTCTTTCCTATAACGATTCCCTGGACCTCTTCTCCTTTGGCATCCAAAACGGCATAATCATCAATGGAGGAGTTGTCTCCAATAGATATCTTGTGGGGATTCCGGAGGGTGATGTGATGGCCAAAAGCCACCCTTTTTCCAACTTTTCCAATGATCATCGGATAGAAAAGCCTCCTAAAAAAAAAGCCCAATGCGCCGGGGATCCAGGAAAACAGAAAAATTACGAATTCATACTTTATAATCTGCCAGAGATTTTTTTTGCCGATAAAGAGGTCGAGATATTTCTCTGATGCAGACCTGCTTTGATCTAGCAGGGCCTTTTGGACACTGCCTTTTTCAGGGTCCTGAGTTTTCGTCATATTCGAAGCTATATTACGCTAAATCCATATGGAGCACAAGATTCACCTTTCTGGCTTGAATATCTTGTCTGGATTAATCTTTTTTGATTTGTTTGTTCAATTTTTTCGTCAAAGACACAAATTTTAAATAGTCTGTGATCCCGGGTTCGAAATAGTGAGGACATTTCTTTTCATACCTGTATGTATCAAAATCTAAAACAATTTTTTCCGATCGTGCAATTTTTTCAATGGCTCGAGTTATATTCCTGTCAACCAGCAAGGTAACAGAGAGCAAAACATGGGGGAGATCGATTTTTTCGAGTTTAAAGATATCAACATGATCCTGGATGATTAAGTCTCCTCCATCGGCCACTTTAGTCACATAATGAATACTGACACCCACAGAATCAAAATTTTCCTCTAAAATCGCCCAAAACCAGCACAGCCAACCCCTGTATCTGGGGATAATCCCCAAATGACTGTTCACGATGGGAACATTCAATGTAAACCATCTACTCTTCAGCAAGGATGTTCCGAAAACCAAAACCAAATCCGGAGAAAATTCCTTGGCTGCCTGAATAGCCTGTGTGTCGTTTATATTTTTGACCCTATGATCGGGTTTGAGCTCATCAGAAAAAGAAAGTCTCTCGCTAAAAAGTCTATCCAACCTTCTTTTAAGAATGAATAGAAAATACACATAAAACAGAAGCCTATTTATTTTAGAGATCAAGCTATGTTTTTTTCTCTTGAACGTCCTCCTTAATGCCCGAATATAATTTTGATCTTCCTGGATGGTCAAGACCTTGTCGAACTTTCGGAGCAAACTGGAAACGATAAAATGATTGGCTGTAGATGGAGTATACAGGATGAGAAGTTTCATCTATTTTCTTATGTACGCGACGGTATCCGCAATTGGTGACAGCCCGCTTCCCGCTCCATAGATCACGGGCGGGCACAGGTTGAGATTCTCCTTCCACCAATCCTTATCCAGGATGCCCTCAATATAGCTGGGATACATGGCCTCATGTGTGAAAAAATAGCCGCCTTTATTAATAAGAGGCCAGAGTGCTTTTATGCAATCACGGGCTGAGCTTACCAAATCCACATCGATAAAAACAAAGGCAGGGTTCACATAAAACCCATCTAAAGACTCAGAAAAAAAACCAGGGATGAACTCACACACATCTAGGAATCCATAATTGGCAACATTTCTTTTCACCTCATCCAATGTTCCTCTGTACTGCCCAGCTTGGAATCTGTATTTTTGTCCG
>Ga0224501_10002653_pt1 | contig 14082 bp, 9 predicted proteins | sample SF_Oct11_sed_USG_4_FD_169105 | JGI IMG/M metagenome (GOLD analysis project Ga0224501, IMG submission 169105) | Sediment microbial communities from San Francisco Bay, California, United States - SF_Oct11_sed_USGS_8_1 | ecosystem: Environmental > Aquatic > Marine > Sediment | place: USA...
CCCGCGCGCCACACCCGCCCGCCACACCCGCCCGCCACACCCGAACTCCAACTCCCCCCTCCCCCCAGAAATAATTGTGGTCTGCAAAAGCATGATTTTCGTCAAACTATAGAGTGCTTGCTACCCATGAAGAGAATTGGGTAGTACCCGACTCTCTTCAGAGCTGGAAAAGTGAATTAAGGCGGTGAGGAAGAGGAGTGGCACCCCACCTCGGCTACACTGTTGCTGATATAAAATGGGTCTTAAACAGCTATTTGCCCAGACGGCACACAACCCTTAGCTGTCAGGGACAACCCTTACCTTATGATGGTTCAGGTATATAATAGAATGGAGATCAAATGAAGAAATTTTACGACTGAGACGTGAGTTTGTTGTATACCTAGTTACCGCAGTGGCTTTACAATACTGTTTTGTGGGTTGAGTTTGCTTCTTGATAGAAAGTCTTTGAAATCATTGTAATGTAATGTATACAGCTGTAAAACACATTTCATAAAACTGCATATAATTGGCATTATTGTACTTAGGGTGATCTATTCTGATCAACTGTAAATGTTGTTGGACACCTTATGTAACTGTCTAAATAGGTTTGTTTCCAAAGGTGAGCTGCGGTTTTGGGATCATCATTTGGGAACCAGAAAATCATTCTTTCAAACCCCATTTAGATTCTATACCAGAAAACAACTTTTCAGCAAGGTAGCCGTAGGTAGGTAGACATAGGTAGGTAGACGTAGGTAGGTAGATGTAGGTAGGTAGATGTTGGTAGAAAGGTCAGAAAATCTCAAAATTTTGTTTTCATTTGTGTTCATCAGCTATCTGTGCCTGGAAATAGTGAAAGGGGAGATTGTTGAGCATGCTTAGCACACTGGGAACTGCCATTTTTGAGCCAAGGAGCCACATTCAACCCCTGTGCTGCAGTTTGGGCCACACCAGGGCTGGCTAGATACAAGTGCATGGTTGTATTGTAGGAAGGCGGTGGCTATATCTGTATCATAAACAGAGATTTAAATAAACCGGCGAAGGAATTACCAAGATGGCCAGCCAGAAAGAAACGAGTTTCGCCAAGAGTGAAAAGCATGGAGGAACTAATGCTGGAAGAATCTATCAGACGCAACGCCAGAAATAGTCACATGGTTCCTGATCTAAAGGTTCAAGGAGAAAATGCCCCTGGCTATCAGGTATAGTGTAATATAATATAGTGTAATATACATAGTATAGTGTAATATACATAGTATAGTGTAATATAATATAGTGTAAGATACATAGTATAGTGTAATATAGTATAGTGTAAAATAATATAGTGTAATATACATAGTATAGTGTAATATAATATAGTGTAATATAGTATAGTGTAATAAAGTATAGTGTAATATAGTATAGTGTAATATACTATAATATAGTATAGTGTAATATAATATAATATAGTATAGTGTAATATAATATAATATAATATAATAAAATATAATATACACTTTCACCGCTACCAGACAGGACGCTTGATTTAAGGCCTAAATCCAGAGATCTCTGTTTCGATTCCCAGTTCTGACGTTACTTTGACCATCACCCTCATCAATCATCATTCTCAGATTAGGTTCACAATTTTATATCAAAGTGGTGTGCTGGCGCTAGAGAAAGGTCTGCTAATGATGCACTATGGGATATTTGGAGGCAATAATCTATGTTATCTTTACCGTTCCCTGTCAGATTACATGGTCAGCAGTTATATTCCCACCGTCTGGTTTCCCAATGTTCTGCAGAGAACGTAACTCTCTGGTTGCTTCTCTGTCTTACATTCATTGCTGCAATCAATATCAGACAGGGGTGAAATAACACAATGCTTCCTATAAACCTAGCATTGAATCAGGGACCTCAAGTTGATTTTGCCCTCTTTGACCACATGCACCTTGGCTTCATCGATTCAAGGGAGAAGAAGTTACTTAGTGGGTAGCACACTCGGCGATGGACAAGGTGATCCAGGTTCGACTCAATGTTTGTGCATCATTTTTTGCCCTCTCTCTGGTTGGCTTTAGATATTAAATAAAGAAGGCCCATTCATAGAGTACCAACTCTAAGGGGGTCTAAGCCATTGATCGCCCTGAAAAACGTCATTGCATTGTAGTGATGCCATCCATGTTAAGCACGATAATTTTGATTTCACGTCATCCATCATTCATCCTGTTACAGTGTAAATGGGAAAAGCTGAGGCATTTACCTGACATTCACATAATGGACACCCATGAAAGGCAGAGTAAGATGAGTGTTTATAATGACGCAGATGCCAGCTTCGTCATGTCTCGAGTTGATGAAATCCTCCGCTCCGAAGGTTTTATGAGACCTAATGGCAACTGTAATACAGACAGCTGGTCACAGACTGTGAGTCATTACAGCTTCTAGTAGGTACTATTCACAACCTAAAGTCAGTTGAAAGCTAGGATGTATTGTATTGCTTGGAGCAGTGACATATGTCACTGATGGAGGTATACGCATACTTTTTAATTAATTTTTCCATATATTTATTTTAGATTTCACTGCCTCCACCCCGCGAGAGCTCAGATTCTTCTGGACAGAATTTTCTTCATCAAGTTCTTATTGATGATGACTTTCTTACACGTGAGGGAAATTTTCCCACTGGATTGATGACAGGAGACAGGGGAGACAACCAGAGAAAGCGAGCTGGTGCCGGGGCTTCCCTGAGAATTTTACGAGCTCGTCGGCGTAGATTCTGAACCCTGTTTCACCATCATCTGTTTATTTTACTCAATAATCCCATCTGGTGCCTGTTCTGCCTAAAATTAAGCTTTGGTATGCTGTATCTTGCGTTAAAACATAATGCATAATGATGTCATGTTTGCATTTTAGCAAGCTGTTTTCATAAAACAAATTTCGTTTTTTCTTGCACTTGTCGTGAGAAACCGGCCTACGCCTCATTATATGCAAACATAATGGTGCTAAACTACACGAATCCAAAACTTTGGTCATATGACCAAAATTTTGGATTCATTAGATTTCATCCTGATTTTTAAGATATTTAAAATTGTTTTTATTAATTAGATGGGTAAGACTTTGTTATGTACGACTTCACCAAATTTAGTAGTTTTTCTGATACATGTGTATCTGTTATTGAATACAGTTGAAAGTAAATAAAGATCGCACATTTAACTTTTATACTATAAATTTAGCCTGTTAATAGCAACAATTTGTAGCAACTTGCGACTGCCAGTTTAAAGTTTTCTGATACTTGAATGGGTATAGGTCATCCCTTGGCGATTAGCCTGGTGGGGGAGTGGTTGGTCGAGAGCTAAAGTGTAATGGAAATGGTGTAACTGGCTTATGTGCATCAATCTTGTCCAGGTGCATGATAGCACTGGGCTTGTAACCGTGAGAGTCTTGGTTTGAATCCAGGACACGGTTAGACACCATTATGAGCATTAGCTACTCACATTTGCTCTAGCTCCCATCGTTCCAACAAGCCTCAGGCTTAGGAGGTCCGTTAAATAGGATGGCCAAGTGCCCATGTGGTATTTTAATATCGATTTGAAGCCGTTTATTACAGGCATATCAGAAAGCAAGCAGAACAGAAACGTAGAAGGACGAAGTCTGCTGGCCTGACTAGTTTGCCTGGTTGGGATGCTAGTCCACTCGATGGAAGGAAGTCACAGAGAGAACATCGAATCAAACCATGGACAGAGGAAATTCCAGTAATAGAGAAACCTAAATCAGCAGCAGAAATCACCAGTAAGTGGAAATATCATGCAGGCAACAGAAGGGATGGTTTAATGGATAGCATACTGTGGTTAGTACCTAAAGTCATCTGTGTAACTTTGAGATTTGGGTGCCACTCTGTTCGTTTTCCTTGTTGGTTTCGATTTTAGTAGGCCGTAGGCCCTTCTTATTCACATAGAGGAACCTTTTCTATGTGGAGTTTATTATCTTGGAAACAAGCTGTTGGCCCAATTTGTGTAAAGGAAAAAATGATCTCATCTTATCCCCAATTGATATATGTGCAGACAATCCCAGATTTCTGTCTATGAGGATGTATACAGGTGACTTAGCGTGCGGCAGGGGTTGGAGGCCCAGGGCCCAGCATTATGCCGCAGACTCATGACTCAGCTGGCGCGCGTGCCTGGCTAGTGTATAATAGCGAGCTCTATGGTTTTGTTCACAGAGGAACTTAAGAAGAAAACCACCCACTTTAAGAAAATGGTTGAGGCTGAAGAGACCTATCAGAAAGAGAGATTGGCTGAGATGAATGCTATCAAACAGATTAAGGATTTCAAACCGATCACCATCGTGGTAAGATAACTCCTTGAGCTTGTGTCATACAGACTGATAAATTTAGACATCATCTTTTGGTCTTTTTACTTCACTGGGTACTCGATAGCAGTCCACAGCTAAAACCTCACATTCACAATGGAATAGCGGAATAGTTCAGTGGTAGAGCAATGGGTTTACGACTGCAAAAGCGTGGGTTCAAATTCCGGTCAGGGCGCCCCATTGTGAATATGAGCACCTTGATTTAATCCTAGCTCAAAACAAAAACAAGCCTTACTATGAGGCAGTCAATTGATACATCTACATGCTTCTGGTGCTTGATTCTAACTGGTAAAAGGTCCGTGTATGCTGCCTTGGCTTGTGATATTCGTGGCATTCAATAAGTTTAAGTAATGATTTTGCGTTATCCGATTAAATGATTTGCTGGCGGTTTTTTGAATAGTTTTTATCAGCAATGTCACTGGATTACTGCCATCATGGTGATGAGGTTTTCTAATTAGTTTATCGTGATTTATGGTGTCAAAGGCTACACTCAAGTCTATGAAAATACCGAGGTTTTTTGTTTTAATTTTTTGAGAATGATTGAGGCTGTTAATTTGATTAATAAGGGGGATAAATGGATTACCTGTTTCTGTCTTTCTCCATCATGTGTGCAGCAAGTACGGTTTCTACACATTCTTAATTCATCAATTCACTACCCAGCCCAGTGATATCAGTAATTCCTGCCCATCTAGGTGATAAGTACTCAGCTGAGACATTGCTCCACCTCAGATGTGATTTCTTCTCTTCGGTCTGAACCGAATCTTCTCTCTGTTATCTATGACCATGAAACCTGCACTTATAGTGATATTGCCGGTAAGTCTCACCGGTTATAATAAAACGCTTTAGTGGTTTACCTCTGTATAATACTAGCATAATGTATGTGCACTTTGAGGATTGTCTATCCATATATTTCATTGATATAAAGAAATGGATAGACAATCACCAATCTCAAGGTCAAGCAAACTGATTCACATGTGTCATCTTAAATTGGATGTAAACTCTGTAGGAATCACAACAATCATATCACGAGTTGTCTTATCCTTTTTCACAGGGTAAATCAACTGCTATTTAGCATCCAGTCACTACAAGGAGTTGTTCTCCTTTTCTACAGTATTTAGAATTGTCCTGGTTTGATGATATCTGTACGCAATGAGATTGCCGGCGAGGTCAGCCATGTACTACGGACTGAGCCATATATGCATATCACTGACCACTGCTAACGTCATGTAAAATTAACATTCTTATAGCTTATCATGTTCTGTGTAGCTTCTTTTGTTTCAGAGCTCATGGGAGATAAATTAGCAAGCATGGGGGAAGGAGTAAAAGCAGAAAGAATCATAATAATCTGCCCTGGTGGACCCGGGCATATATTCTTCTTACACAAACAGATTGTCACTGCAGCTAAAATAGCGAAAAGTAATGATATAAAATGGTATGTGGTATAAAATAGTGACCAATCAAATCCCATCTACAAGGCCTAGTTTTAAAACCTTGACAAAAGGACACTAGATTTGTTGATAAGGCTGCGAAGGGAGGGAATTTGAGAACACATCGTCAGTTGGTCAGTCGGTTGGGTGGTGCTGGTGAATCAGCCTAAGTTTTCATTTTGGTCACTGCGGTTCACGAAATAATTTTCCAATGTGTAATCCAACAATTCATAAGACAGCGGTAAAATTTCTAGTTAGACATAACATTTTTCATCCCAGGCAAAGTAAAAGTATTACCTTTCTCTCTCGTAGGGTAAAGAAGCCGCCATGGTCATTGCCTTGTTCAATTTTCCATCATTTACATATTTGCTAGTGACTTTTCCTGCAGGTTCTTGAAAAAGCTTGGCAGCTTGTTGAGTAAAAGAGATGGTAAAGTCACCAGTGTGCTTATGGGTGGATCTGATCTGGTGACCTCTTTAGATGGAAAGGAGGTAGGACTGAGTTTGCCCTTGACCTATTTATTGAAATCAGAATTCATCCAACGTAAATAAAATCTACATATTATTGACCACCCTCGGCTCACCTCTGGCAAATATAGGGCATGCAGAGTCTGTTACCAACCGCTGGTGTACTTGAAGATCATGCCTACTTTTAGCAGCATTTTAGCAGTAATATTCGCATGCCACCCATGTAAACACCCCAGCGGTAATGATGAAAAACCACGTATCACCCGGACTCTCTATGTGAACCCGTTATAAAGTTAATGGCTGTGGAGTGATGTGAAGAAACAGTACTAATCCTTCCTTCACCCACCCCTGCCACGTGCTGAAGAGCCAGATCACCTGACTAAAAATTCTCTTTGATGAATTAGGAGTTGCCTACTCCATAACTAATGCCCTCTGAAGCATGCAAATGTACAAAACAGAAATAGGTCTGCACCGAGAGGTCCTTTATATTATACAGCTCAGCAGCATTCAATTGTTGATGTTTTTACCTTAGTTTTCCATTCATCTGTAGGTTTTTGAAGCCATGGAGAATGCACTGCATACCAAAGCTCGCGTCGCCTGTTTACCAGTAAATCCAATCACAGAAACTGAAGTTGCCATTGTGGAAAGCATTTTCTGCTCAACAGACAAGTATATGAAACTTTTCTTTCCATCGAAGGATTATCTACGTTAAAATGATCAACACACAGTCACTGTTGTGTGATCAGGGATATAGGCATGTATGTCGCATAACTTCACAAAGTGAGCGAACTGTTGAGTGTGAGCTTCTGCACACCTGAAACATAGTACATCGACGGAATAGGCCCGGATAGGTGTTTTTAGACACGCTGTTCTTTTTTGCCTGTATGAGCTTTGCAAATGCATTGCGCTGTTCTAACAATCGGATTGAGGTCTTCTCCTAACTCCTGAAATGTCTTGTCGCAGAAGTCCCCGATCGAGGAGAATGTGGAATTGTCCCACTTGGTCTGGCCAGACAAACGTAATTGGCTATCTGTTCTGATTTAATCACAAACGCATTTTATTTATTGGCATCAGTTGATTTACATGTTGGCCGCTTACAACCATTTTTATCAAATAAACCGGCAACGCGCATGCAACAGCAACGTATAACTTTTATGCATGCCTGTCTTGGACTGGTCTTGCTATGTCTGCATGAGTGTACCTTCATGGGTTGCGTGCTCTACATAATCTGTCAATATATCATTGGATACGTACTTAATGCTTGTAAGGTATCGAATATCTAAACAATCAGCAATTTTTTTATGAGTTTTATTTTAATGATACAAAACATGACCCTGACATTCATGCACACAGTGTCAGATCACATAACCTTATAAATACATACTAACTACTACCAAACTAAGTTAATCTTCATACTAACACACTACCAAATTAAGTTAATCTTCAAAGTGTAACATTCAAGACAAGCATAATGATGACATATACGACCTTGTGTTACTGAATCAACAACCGCTAGCTACGGTGTGCCATAATTTAATCCAATGGTGCTCTTTATGAAATAGGTTTAGAGTCCACAGTTGCCGATGTCACTCATTAGATGGACTAACTTATATTGTAGTTTGTCTTAGTTTTAAACCAGTTTTTATAGCTGCCAGTATCAGACATGCGTTAAAAGTTCTGCCTCTATGGGGTGACGCGTATCATCTATTCATACTTCTATTCGATCACTATAATTCATCATAGCCAACCGATGACCGTGATGTCTTCTGCACACAGGTCCTTACGTTTTTCTCAGTAGCTGACGTAGTTCATATAGAGAGCTAGACTATCAGGAAATAATCCTCCTCCTCAGGTCTGGAGTTGGCATTCTTGTTCATGGCCTGAAACAGAGTGGTATAGTATGTTCAGTAGTTAGAGTGTGAACAGGATCTCAGTGCTAGAGTGCTGGGCTAGCAACCGTGAGAATCTCAGTTCGAATCTCTGTCATAGTAGACTGGTAAGCTCCCGCTGTGAGTATGAGTTCCACATTCTATTCTCCGCTCGAAACAAAAACAATTCTTATGAGAAGGGGCGTTGATACTGGCCCACCGATGGTACGCCATCCATAAGCCATAACTAGTGAACAACGGGGATCTAACAAAGCAGCTTCATCATGATGGTGAGGACACAATATGGGAGAAAAGAACATCCTGGGTAATAAATATTTATCAAGTTGAAGATCTATACGCTATAATTATTCCCGTTACCAGAATTGGTACAGAAATCAACCAGATCCATGTACAGGGTGATTTCACAAGTACAATTTTCTGTACAAATATTCGAAAATAAAGAGAAAGCTAAGGGAGCTTACCGCTTTTCCCTTGTTCTTGTTAGGTTTCTTTTTGTTAACTCTTTTCTTCTGTATTAGCTTCTTCTTATCAACTGTATATTAGAAGTAATTACAGGGGTTGAAGCATGATCTATGGCTGACACACTTTTGGGGTTGTGTTCCTCATTTTTAAAGGGTGGCAACTTAGTAACCTGGTAGTGGCAGGACTGAGCGTTGACCCACATGTTCCTATTCTCCCGCTCATTGGCACAGTTTTCAGGCTTAATATGTCCATGAGTGTTGGAGTCAAGCATAATGAATTGAAGGAAGAATCCTATACCAAATGTGGTTGTACATTCATGTCGTCTGCAAGGCCATAAGGCAGACCAGTTTTAGCACAGAAGTGTAAGTTAGGCTGTCCCTTGGTCTATGTTTGTGCCAGAAGTAGTTGTCGGAGAACCATTTTCTATCAGTAACAATGTAATTGAGGTGACCAGGGTGCCACTCCTCTTCTTCACTGCCTTCACCTTCCCCAGGTAAAAGGAGAGTCGCGTGCCCATTTCCTGCTGGGTGAACAGAGAGAACTATTGAAAGCTGTCTTGAACCTGGGACTTTTAGTGCCAGTGAGGAGCACTCTAATCACTCAGAGGATTGAAGTGAATATGATCGTTACCCTTTTTCCCTTTTGTTTTCTTTCCTCCAGATTTGTTCTTGTTGGGTTTTACTGACTGTACTGCCGGGATGACTTCACCGAGTGGGCCATTCATAACTTGTAGGGGTTGGGTTGGGTTGAAGCCAGTAGGCAATCCATTGCCAAAGAAGCCTTCAGTTTGAGGAATGATCACTCCTGTAGCAGTATGAGGAATCATGGATGGTGTTTGGGAAGGTTGCATCATCATTCTATGATCCATCTCTCTTCCCTGCTTGTGTGAGTTGGCGAACTCTGCATCAAATCCTACACTTGGATCACCTGCAAGTTAAACACAATGTTTAACAGACATTCGATAAAGCCCCTAGTCGCTGGGCCTATATGCTGATGTTCATTCACGAAATCCATGGACAAATATTCGCGCAGTGATGATGAATGACAATCAAGTGTCTCCATACGGGGTCAAACCTAGAGCTCTTGAAACAAGATATTCACTCAAGGTTGATCTCATGTCATTTTGTTGTCAGGCAGGAAACCTCACAGCAAGCTATGATAATAACTGCACTAACATCCAGTGGTCATTTCTAGACACCTCCGATATCTCAGAGGTCTTCTCAAAAACCCGAGCCTTGTTGACTGTTGATCGACAATCATTCGTCTCGGTTACATATGGACTTTTGTTGTCTATAAAGTCGTGCGTAAACCCAGCAAGAGGATTGTGCAAGCTCTTGAAGATTGGAGAATGCTTTTATACAACAGTGAGAGATAACTGATTAGGTCAGTTGATAGGGCGCGGGCCTTGAGATGCAAGAGCCTGGGTTCAAATCCTGTCCCAGAATCATGATGGTGTCTTATTACAAGTGTGAACTCCTCACTTCAATTCTAGATAAAAACAAACCAGAGTCCGGGGCAAGACTAGGGTCACATTTTGTTTGATGTTATGATTGTATAATCAATCCCAGAGCAGCATCTTTATTGTTTTTGAGGTGTGTATGAGCTAGAGTGCTAGAGTTTGCTGAGCACAATTCCTCTGAAGTATTTAGGGTTAGAGGGATAGATCAGCAGTAGTGCACTGGGCTCGCAAGAACCTGGGTTCGAATCCCACCCACAGAGGGCTCTCGTTGTGAGATTGAGCTGCTCACTTAAATTCTAGCTCTAAACAAAAACAAGCCTCATCATGCGGTGGAATGTTGATACTGAACTGCTTGTGATGCTCCATGCTAAAACGAAGGCACTAAACAAATATCTAAACCAGTCACTTCACTACAACAGTGAGGTCATTCAGAGAAAAACAATGGAGAGGACAACTCTGAATACTTACCGGTTATATCAATTACAACGTTATTATCCTCAATCTCATCTCGACAATCTACAGGAGGAGGGGACACAGTCTTATTCTCTTTTTCTGGAATCAGCTCAATAGGAAATACGTAAGTCGCATGGATATACGATAAAGACGAAATCAAGGACGAATGGACAGACATTTTTCGCCAGAATAAAATTCACTGGAATCGCTTAAGTTCAAAATAATTCAAGCAAAAGAGAACGAAACAATCAATAAAAATGAATAAATCAATCAATTGATCATTCAATTAACCCATTGATCAATCAATCAATCAATCAATCAATCAATCAATCAATCAATCAATCAATCAATCAATCAATCAATCAATCAATCAATCAATCAATCAATCAATCAATCAATCAATCAATCAATCAACCAACCAATCAATCAACCAATTGATCAATTGATCATTCAATTAAGCCATTGATCAATCAATCAACCAATCAATCAACCAATCAATCAATCAACCAATCAACCAATCAACCAATCAATCAATCAATCAATCAATCAATCGGTTGATCAATCAATCAGTCGATCAATCAATCGGTCGATCAATCAATCAATCAATCAATCAATCAATCAATCAATCAATCAATCAATCAATTAAACAGTCAATCAATCAATCAGTTAATCAATCAATCAATCAATGAATCAATGAATCAATCAATCAATCAATCAATTGATAAATCAATCAATCAATCAATCAATCAATCAATCAATATGAGAAACAGTCGCTTACTCGACTCGGGAGTCTGATCTTCTCTTATGCTTTCCATTATACGTGATTTAACGAAAGCTCTCCATTTCTCTTTACCTTTCAATATACTGCAAATGTAAACTAGGGCTGTAAAATGATATATCGTGTATGTATATGTACGTGCGTACGTATTCACGTACATATAAAAAGTGCTGAGGTAGGTAGGTACCAATATCGTAAACTTTAGACAAGACCTTTAGCTTTTTAGGTTTAAATGGCCAGACTTAGGTGTAGAAGGAAACCAATGTGAAGAAAAAACTTCTAGATTGAATTTTATCATGGGACTTGGGATTTAACTCAAAACAAACAGCATATGGAACGGGTGAAATGCTCACTAGATCTTCCAATGGGATATGCTTTATATTCCCCCCTTTGACATGAATACACAATAAGGTTTGTGATCTGAGGGACTGAGGTTTGATGTCATTGAATTCTAAAACTCAGGCATAATTTTGTGACCAGATCTAATCCGCTTCTAGTCCTACATTTTTGATTTATGTTTCTTGTTTGACCTCTTCACTGCTATATGGTGAAGTTGTCTGGTTACATGATTAGGTGCTTGTTTGTTCATCAGTTACGGCTTAACATGGAGCACTACTGGCAAGTAAGCATCAACACTCCTGCTCATAGTGAGGCTTGTTTGATTTGTGAGCTAGGATTAAAGTGAGGTTTTCCGACTGACAATGAGAGCCAGCCATGACCAGGCTTTGGGCCCGGGTTTCCGTGGTTGCGAGTTCAGCGATAAAACAGAATACAAATCTACTTACTCTCCTTGTCCTCTTAGTCGGGTTGGACACATGTCTGTAAAAATTCAAACAACGGATTTCATTACAGCTGAATCCATAGCTGCAAGTTAGTGGCACAGAGACGTATTAGCTAGAATAGTATTATGCATTCTATATAGAATTATTCAAAGTTTACCATGGTTACTGGGTTAAAAAACCTTTGAATGGAAGACTGATTTGTTGGAAAAGTAAAACTGTTGCATAAAAGGTGTTAGGCCTATAGATTAAAGGTTTTTCAATGCCTGATCTTCACATGTATTCTAATTTCATTGTACTTAAAGAGGGGCAAAGGAGGGGGTGATCCGTAGAGCTGGGGGAGGGATGATGGTGAAGAGGGGGTGGTTTGTGGAACTGGGGGCAGTGGTGGTGGAGAGGCAGTGATAGAGGTGGGGAGGTGGAGACGAGGGGTTTAGATTGATGGGGAGGTGTGCAATGAACTTTGAGGGGGATGAAGTGAAATAACGGTTCTTACTTGAGTTTCCGTACATCCTGTTTGAATTCCCATGCATTCCCGTTGTATGAGCAGAGTATGTGCCATTCTGATGCTGCATCGGATACTGCTGTTTGGGCTGCAACCTGTGAGTTTTAAGAGCTACACATTAGTAAGAGAACAATTCTGTATTGTTGTTCTATTTATCAGTAAAGCAAAGAATCAACTGCTTATAGAACAGAACTTTAAACCAGGCATACTCAAATGATGGCATCTTGAAACGCACCGGAGAGCTTGCTCAACGAGAAAGCCAGTAGAACTCAATAATTCATCACTTCGGTTTTATATCAATATGTGTACACATTACTGCTTCTTTGACATGTATATTTGTATCTACAGTTAAGATCTGAGGGGCCAGGTTAGCTCAATTGGTAAGAAGCTCAAAGCTACGATCTATGAACTGCAGGTTAGAGTCTCAGTGCTGGTGAGGTTGTTTTCTTGGTATAGGCCTTTAGCAAGCTCTCGCTTCAAACTGCTAGCGTGGCTTTGGAGCACCACTGCAAAAACCAATGGAGGTCTCAACCTGTGGATAAGGGTCAAAATCATCTCATGGTTGTCAAAGACCCACCTCTCCAGATGCTTGGTAAGAATAGGAGAGTTCCTGGCAAGTGACGAGTAAACAGGGCTTTGGTTCAATGACCCTCAACCCCCCCCCCGAAGACATGGAACTTTTAACTCCTGACCCATGACTTGCCAATAATTTAAAGCCATCTATGGTGAGCTAGTGATGCTAATGCGACTCTCCATCTCTTTTTGAAACCATTTCATGCACCAATCAATCAGAATGAATTTAAAATCTAAACGGAAATGACACGGACTTACTTTTCCAGGGCGGCATCGAGTTTTCTTTGGAGACAGCAGGTAAACAGAGTAGTTATGACACATACTGTTAGGACGGTTAGTGAGAAAGCTGTTCCCATGAGATATTCAGCTGAGAAATAGATCCCAAAAATAAACCTATCTTGAAATACATCGTCTAAAAAAGCATCCATATTGCTGATTAATATGGGCACTAATAGTTATGAGGTCATTGGTCTGCGTGTGTCTTGTTTGTTGGCATGGCAATGAGATCATTGGCTGAATTGTTGCATATTTTGGCATAGCTTCGCCACCGAAGTTTTAGTACACATTATACGCTAACCATTAGACTGAGTTTTCTCAATGCTGTAGAGTTTGGACAGTTGAAGGCTTTTATGCGAAGCTAGAATAAATATCTAATTCAACCGTGTTGCTTGAATACAGTGAGTAACAGAATGCTACTTTAGCTATTTAGGATTATCTTAGAAGATTTTTTAGGTACCGTTATGGATTCACTTTGCATGGTGCATTTTTACAGGTACAGATGTCATGCACATACAGAGACATGACACAGCTGATCGAAGCCAGTAGTGCGCTCTAAGTTAGCTGATCGAAGCCAGTAGTGCGCTCTAAGTTAGCTGATCGAAGCCAGCAGTGCGCTCTACGTTAGCGTTTGGTATGGCCTTCTTTGGGGATAGATATGTTCAGCTGGCCCTGCATTTTGACTGGGGGGGGGGGGGGGCCA
>Ga0224501_10002654_pt1 | contig 14078 bp, 31 predicted proteins | sample SF_Oct11_sed_USG_4_FD_169105 | JGI IMG/M metagenome (GOLD analysis project Ga0224501, IMG submission 169105) | Sediment microbial communities from San Francisco Bay, California, United States - SF_Oct11_sed_USGS_8_1 | ecosystem: Environmental > Aquatic > Marine > Sediment | place: USA...
CACGGTCGCTAGTCCACATAGACTGACGTGAGCATGGTTTGCGTCGATTCGTTCCCGGCTACGTCGTAGGAGGCCACGGTTACCCCGTAGACCGTCTTCCGCCGCACGCTCATCACCAACATCATCGACGTTGTTCCACGCTTGACAATGACCACGCGAGACGGCTTCTTATCCATTAGACCCCATCGAACCTTGTACCCGGCTAGATCTTGACCATATACCGGCTCCCACTTCAACAGAATCGTGACTCTCATACAGCCCTCCTATGGCCTCGCTCGTTCCATTCCTACACTATCCCAAGTGATCCGTCGGTCATCGCCCTTCACCACGGCCATACACCGGCCAACAATGTTCGAACCATGAAAGATGTAGCCATTTGCTGCAAGCAGATCGACCTTCACCTTCCTCGCCGTCTCTTCTCCGTAGACCTTTCGCGTAGCAAACAGGACAGCCCTCTCCCGTTCGATAGACGAAGACCAGTCGCTCCAAGCGTGACAAACGATTGATGCACCTTCCGCCATGAGCCCATACCAACTCGCTGCTGGTCTGACATCTGCGGTGTGAAAGACTCGCTCCCACTCCTCCGCAAGGCGCTGATCAAGTACGGCTCGTGCCGCTGGGTCCAGAGGAGAAGCCTCCACATCGTCCACGATGACTGTCTCGAGCCGCTGATAGCACACGGCTAGCGGATTGCCGTTCTGATAATCCTCTTGCCCGGTCGGTCGATGCCACGCCGGGAAGGTTTCAGTCTCTGCAAGTTCAACCGACGTGCCACTGTGCGAGCTGCGCACGGACGTCAATACGCCAGACCATGGTAAATACCAATGAGTTTCCTCAATCTCAAGATTGGCAGGACTCACGCCGTCCCCTCCTGTGGGTTCACCAAACTCAATTCTAGGCCATGCTCAGTCGAATTGTACTCGATCTGCCGTCCGTTTGTGCGCATCAACTCCGCGTAGCTCACCCGAATCACTCCATGATGCTTGAGCAACAGCGCGACCATGATGTTGATCCACGCTTGCGGCTTGAGTGTCCCATCGGCTTCTAAGGGAGATTCATCACTACCGGACTGCATAACTTCCCGCCCTCCTCATAGCCTTCATTCGATCCGTCTTCACCGGTGGAGGAGGCGTATGGAGATACAGCCGTGCCAATCCATGCCCAATCGCTTCACCGACGCTGGTGAGGGGATGAAACTTCCTTGCCTCCGTCTTCGACACTTGCCCCGATTGATCTTGCCTGAACGCATATCCTCCACTTAACGCCAGGTGAATCCACGGCTCACGTTCGCCAGGAGTCGGCGCCGGGTTCACTTTCAACCGTCCGGTCTGCCTGAGTAACCCCTTGATCGCATTCAGCCTGGTAAAGAAGTCGGGCTCGCCTGGCTCCGGTGAGGCTTGGAGGAGTCGAACGAGTACTTGATCCATGTGATGCTCGGTCTGATCGCTCAGCTTGCTCAACGGCGGATGGTTCGTAATGTCTCGCCAGTCCGTACAGCCTCGGTAGTCTGCCGCCATAGTCGGAATCACCCTGGTCTGGATCAAGTCCTCTAACCCGCTATTCTGCTCTCCCAACAGGCAATCGAGCAAGACGATCCCCTCTTTCGAGAGGATCTGCCCAATGACACAACAGGGGTACATCCCTTGAAACCAGAACCGGAACGAGCGAATCCCTTGCACTGGCTCCATTGCATGCTGGGCCAGGTGGTACTGCGTATGGTATTCGGGGGTGATGGCGAGGCCAGGGTCTTCGGTCTTGTAGAGTTTATCCATAGCTTGGCTCCAGGTATCGACTTGATCGTCGTAGTTGGCGTTGGGGAAGGTCGCGCACTCGTGAATGAACTCCTCGACCCACGGGGCAATGGAGGGATGCGGAAGGAACACGTTCCCATCACGAACCAAGTGAGCATAGGCCGAAGCCCTCGCTTGCTTATCCCCCTTGACCGGATGCGCACTCATGCCGGGAATCTCTTGCTTCAGGACTGAAAGGATGGCTGGCCCGTTCGCCTTGTCTTCGATGATCTTCTCCCCGGCTGCTTTATGAGTCCGGTTGAACGAGCGCACCGCGTCGAGTGTTGCCGTAAAATCCATTTGTGCCCGGATCTGATCCTTGAGATAGGAGTTCGGCCCCTTCCTCCCCCACTGCTCCCCGACCACGTAGCTACTCTCGGCCAGGTCCTTAAACGCCATGTCCCAGCTCTGCACTTCCTTATCGAAGGCGTAGGGCAACGGCACGGGCTTGATCTCAAGGTACTCACCATCGAGCGGGTTCTTCATCCGCACCGGAGGTAAGGTCTCCTCCTGGCCAGGATAACACCAGTACCGCCACCAGTGCCGCTTGAGAATCCCGCCTTCGGCTGGGGCAGGCCTCTGTTGCAACTGAGCCGCCGCCCCATACTCTTTCAAATCCTTCTTGAGCTGCTGAATCTCCGCCTTCCCATACCGAGCATTCCAGAGCGGTTCGCCCTCCACCGTGCGCTTGTCCCCGCTCCAATGGAAGACACAATCATTGACGACGCACTTCCCGCCTTCGTATTCAGCCGGCAGGTTCAGGTGATGCCACCCACCTTGACTCAAGATATGCCCGGAGAGGTCATGCTCATGCACCCGCTGCATTACCACGATCCGACGTCGCTTCTTCGGGTTGTTGATCCGGGTGCTCATCACGTTCGACCACCAATCAATCGCCCCTTCACGCATGACATCACTCTCGCGCTGCTCGACGTTGTGCGGGTCATCGACCACGATAATGTCGCCACCTTCTCCCGTATTCGACCCTCCTACGGATGTCGCCATGCGGTAGCCGCTCTTATCGTTCTCGAATTTCAACTTCTGATTCTGATCGGAGGTCAACTCGAATACGTGCCCCCATCGTGCCCGATACCACGGGGATTCAATCAGCCGGCGCATCTTCACGCTGTCTCGGATCGAAAGGCTTTGGGCATAGGAGGAATACAACCACCGCAACGAGGGCTCCACGGTCCAGACCCATGCCGGATACATCACCGCGACTTCGATGGAGTTATGAGTAGGGATACACGAACGGCCTACGAGGTAAAGACCATCCGGACGATCAACTGTAATGCAATGGCCTGGCTCTGGATGGGATAACTGTTCGATTGAGCGAATACCTATTCGTCTTTCAACTGAGTCGAGTCGATGAACTCTTTTCCTTTCCAGCTGTACGGGTAATGGTTTCTTTGGTTGGCAGCCTATCTGAAAGTGAGGCTTGCCACCTCGATACTCGCCGTAGCCAGGAGTCTCTGAAGTGAGACGATACGGTTTCCATCCTAATGTTGTTAAGACTTCTTGGATGTCACTAGCAAGACGCTCACTGCTCGTACACCATCGGACACGGCCATGTTCATCAGTATAGCCATCAGTATCGAGTAGGCCAGCCATAAGCTTAATGCGATGATCTTCAGATGAGAACTTGTACAGATTCGGAATGTGTTTCTCCCGGAAGACGCCAACGGTTCGCAGTAGAGAAACGAATGGTGTTCCGTAAAAGTCGCTTTGAATCGTTCTTCCATGTCGGTATTCATTTGAAATTCTGAAGCCATGCGCTTGCATGTAGTCAATATGGGCAACATCATCCTGATCATGAGTAATAGTCGGCTTGCCAGTTGTTCCATCACCCAGCCAGAGCCCTAGAATGTAGGGATCTAAAGGCAGCTCTATGGTATCGAATTGAACGGCCGACACAGACGGTAATTGAAAGCGTGACCTCTCTCCTGACCAATATCGCGTTGCAGCCAGCACTGATGTCTGAACAGTCCTCCACCGAGCACAAGCCCGATCATAAACCGTCCATAAATGGTCTCCATTGCAATGAATCTTTTCACCGTTCGTGAATGTGATAACTGCATCGGCAACACCTTCCTGTGACACACGAAGAATTTTGGTTGTTCGTCCATCTACGCTGTACACTTCATCGCCAACCGATAAATCGCCATGAGAGCGCCATCCCTTCGGGGTCAGCACTGGCTCAGCGTGTCTCACTAGCTTCATGTGTCTCGGGGGCATGTTGATCAGAAGATCATTCACCTCACACTTCCACACAGCTTCGAGGTATTCGGCCATGACATCCAAATGCCAGTTATGAATGAATGGGGTGGCGGGTTCGATGATCGGCCAAGCGAGTTCGGTAAATTTGACCAGCCCTTCCCGCCGTACATCCTCTCGGTCGATAAACGCCTGATCCATCGAGGCGACGGACTGCATATCGAAGTCGGTAAACATGCCAGCATCACCCCATCCTACCTATCGCGTAGCCTTCGGATCGTCGCTCATATTCGAATTGTGGGCCTCGGTTTCGACCGTGACCGCTCGAATTTGCATCTTTTGATACAACTGCTTCATTTGGAGCCATTCGTCTTTGGTGAGGTTCGTGGGGTCAAATCGTGGCGGTCTATTGACCGGTTCGACTCCGTTGTGCTTCGCTGCCGTGGGGAAGGCGCCCAGATACTTCCCGAGCGCAATCACGTAGGGGGTCCGGTCGAGCAGCTTGACCTTGCGACAATAGCCGATCTTCTCTTTGGCCTTCCCTTCCCCCTCATACAATTCTTCCACCTCAAACCCTGCAATCGCCATGGCTGACAGCCTGCCGAGTTCTGGGATCTCTTGCGGGTTGCCGAACTTATCGAACAGCTTGCGAGGATCATAGAGGGCCAGCTTCGTCACGATCTGCACCCATTGATCAAGCGAGATATTCGCCTTGGCAATAGCCGATGCTTTCTTTTCCTCAATAAATTCCCTAGTTTTCCCGAGCAATTCCGGCCCAGTCTTATCGGCATTCCTCGCACTATACCCCGCCCGAATCGCCGCTTGAGTCGCGTTGAAGTCTTTCGCGTACTCAATCACAAACAACTCTTGCTTCGTGGTTAGTTTGCGCCTCATCGCGTCGGCCTACCAATCACACAGTGCCCAACGATCCTCGCACTCCAACTCATCGGCAATGGGAAGTATTACTCCCAACACAGCGTCCATTTCTTCTTGTGTCGCTAGCCGGATCGGACCATCAGGATACTCTTGCACGTATGGGCCCATCTGTAAGTCTTCCTTCTGCCACACCATGTCTGACATCACACCAACCCCTTCGCTTTCTCCGTCCGAATCCGATCAAACACCTGCTCCATGAAATGCCCCAACCGGCCAACCGTCGCGGCGAGCTGATGCGCGTTCACGCAGTCACTCGAGAGGATATGATCAGCATGAGCGCGGCCTTGCGTCACATCGGCGCGGCTGTTGTACGACACAAACCGCTCATCCTCAGTGTCTTTCGACTCAAAGATCCATCGGCACCCTGCGGACTCCCGCAAACAGCGTGCACTCATCAGCATCCCTACTGCGGCGACGAACTCCAGATCATGCCCGTGCGCTCGTAGCCGATGCACAATGTCATACGCCACCCGATAGCGGGCAGTGAGGAGTTCCGGGAGTTCGGTCTCGGCTGGACTATCCATAGTGACTGGAACGCTAGGATACGCGATTGGCCGCATTTCCGCAATGTGATGCCTGGTGAAAATAATTCTTCCAGGGCCCTTGACAACTTCCTGCACATGTAATACATTCAGGCTACAGTACGGTGACATTGAGGCTACATATATAGCAAGGAGGTTACTGCATGATTCTCTTGAAACCTATTTCAATTCGGTTCTCCCAAGACCAGCATGTCTGGCTCAGGGATGAAGCGAAGCGGCAGGGGCATGACCGAGCTTCGCTGATTGTTCGCCAGCTCGTTGCGAAGGCAATGGACAAGAAGAAAGGTCAGCGATGAAACCGACCACGCAGACCGTGTACGGATTGACCGATGAACACGGACTCATTCGATACGTAGGGCTCACTAGAAACCTGCACAATCGCTTTCTCTCCCATGTCAGTAGCCGCAAGCTTCCGTTCCAAGTCTCTGGCATGGCCATTCTTGCAACCTCTACAGATCTTTGGGAAGCCAATGATCACGAGCAGCAATGGATCGAATTCTTCGGAGCAGACAGCCTCTGCAATAGGCTCATTGGCGGGAGGCTTGGCGATCGACAGACCACGATATCAGGCCTGGACGTGAGGAGATGGAGGCAGGCACGAGGGCTAACGCTCAAGAAGCTCGCAGCCCTTCTCGGTCTTGCCGCAACTACAATCTACCGCTGGGAGTCTGGACGAAGCCGGCCGCATGCATTCATACGTGAAGCATTGCAAAATATTGAAAGGATGAAACCATGAAACCATCACCGACCATTCGCATTCGTGCCACGCATTTCAACTGGTGCAACCGCACGGAGACCGACTATATCTGCACCGTCTGTGAATCCATCGTGCTGGGGGCTTCGTGCCTCCACTGTGAGCGCAGGGCCCAGAAGAAAGCCGAGAGTCTGAGGAAGTTCTTAGAGAGCAGAGCGAACCACTAACCCAACAACCAGGAGGTAGCCATGTCGAAGTCAGCACAGCGGAAAGAACTCTGGGCGGTTCAGATCAGCGAGACCACGCAAGACGGCCAGAGCCAAACTAATGCCACGTTCGTGATTGCCGAAGTCGCCTACTACAAAGACCGCATGCGCAACACGCGCACAGGTGAAGTGTTCCCCCGAGGCTATCGCGTGAACGTCGATATCCGAGACCGGGGTCACTCATCGACCGGCTTCTCGTTTGAATCCTTCATGCTGTTTCAATCCATCAACGTGCGCCGTCATCTTGAGGAAGCCAAGATGTTCAGCGCGAAGAAGCTTGAGGCGTTTGCTATTGATCCGACTGTGCTGCAACTCGCTGAGGAACTGAAGGCTGAAGCTTTAGCTTTGCATCAGGCCCAACAGAAGGAGGAGGAGTCCCATGCGCATTGAATTGAACGGCGTCACACTCGACATTCACGCGAACTACACGACCGGCATCAGCGCCGAGCCGCAAGAATGCCACAAGTGCCATCGGGTGAGTTACTTTTTTACCAATCGAAACGGGGAAACCACCTGTACCTCGTGCGATACCTTACGGAGCTCTGCATGAACACCCTGAAGCACGAGAACTTTCAACAGTACATTCAGCTCCTCTATCGAGACGCGATTACTGAGCCTCTGTCTCGCTATGTCCCTGGACGAGCGGCGAGAGTCCACGCCACCAGACGCGGGAATGCGAGAAAGATTCACAACCAACGCGCCGGCCAGCTCTTTGACCGGATGATGAAGAAAGGAGCCTTATGAAACCCGTCATTCTTGCCATGACCCTTGCCGCCGCCTTAGCCGTGAACTGGATTTATGAGAACGTCGATTGCCTACTGTTCTCAGCCGGAACGGATACGTGCGTAGGGTGTACGGATGATTGCCTTGAACCGATGGAGAAATAGCTTGCGTCTCAACTCAACCCAAGAAAGGACCCCATCATGAACTTAAACGGCTTTCGACGTAGTGATAACAAGGAACGCACTATTAAGCTCACCGTGCCGGCCAAACTCGCCGAGCGAGTCCGGGTGCTCCACAAGATATCCACACTTGGGGAAGGCCCCTACGGCTGTCATGTCACGTCGATCGAAACGTGGCTCCTCCAGATCATCGACAACTTTGTGGTAGAGAACCGATCAGGGAAGTTTCGGGACGATCCGACCAGATACCACGACCGGAACGGAGAAGACGCCGAACACGCAATTCTATAGAACTGGTGAGCCTGCGAACAGTCCGACAACTTGGTTGGCAGTGCATTCTTGGAGGAGGAGGCCATGACCACGTATAAAGACACCATCGATATCCGCATTGACGACGACGAGACCGGGGAGACGACCATCATTCCGGTTGACGTGACCTATCTTGTGGAGCGAGACAACGACTACGGCGCCGATGCAGACGGACGCCGTGGCAAGAAGACATGCGAAGTCTACATTCTCGACTATGCCATTGCCTATAAATATCTTGGGTTGTTGACCTTACCGCAAGTGAGCTATGTGCTAGAGAAGGCGGGAAAGACAGTCACGGAAGGAGTGAGACCATGAAGATTACCTTAGTGCTCGATGTGCCGAAGCTCCGAACCAAGAGAGCCGCATCGGACTTTTCCACGGCACTCGCGGAGCACATCGTTGAGACCTTCAACGACGACACCTCCATTAAGTCGTTGAAGACCTCATTTGTATCACCAGAAAAGGGGAATACCTAATCATGCCACGCACAGCACCGAAACCGTATATTCCGAACTTAAACCCTAGAGAGTTCGAAGCCTTGCACCATCTCTGGGACGGGCTCCAATACAAAGAGATTGCCACGGTGATGAAGCTTTCCACAAAAACGGTAAAAAATTATCTGCATACGACCTACGCGAAGCTACGGGTGGAAACCAATGTCCAGGCTGTGAGACGTGGACTTGAGCTGGGCATTCTCAAGGTCACCGCCAGACCATGGGAGGACTGGCCATGACCCTCTTCTGTACCCTTGGCTATGCTGCGGTCTTGTACGCTGGCACCATCACCACCGGCTGGCATACCAGCCAGGACATCAGCGGACCATCGACTGAGCTTCAAACATGCCGGGACGGATTCGGTGGACGGGTCGCCTTTGGAGAGCAGTGGGTTCAGGTTGGCCCGCAATTTGGGCAGACATGGCCGATCTCCGGGCTCTGGTCGATCACCGCCCAGATCCACGGAGGCTTAGGGTACAGCAACACGCATCATCCCTCGACGGGAGTTCGGCAAGTGACGAAATTCAATGCGGGGGTCTCGGTCAGTCTCAATTACGGGAGATGCGGACTCAAGATCGGTGGCGATCATATGTCCAATGGCCGAGGCCATGACCCCACCAATGCCGGACAAGATCTCTGGTCTGCTGGCGTCGGATGTTCAATCTTTTAGGAGGGCGCATGACTGGCGAAGAACTAAAAACGTGGAGAAAGAAACGCAAGATGACGATGGAAGGGCTCGCTCGGCGCCTTGGGGTCTCTGTCACCACTGTTTACCGCTGGGAAGCCGGAAGGAACAAGGTGCAACGGTTTCTCCCGGAGAAACTCGCGGCACTCAAGATCAAGTAGGCTGTTCGGCGGGAGGTCCGATGGCCTCCCGCAATCCTTCCGCCTCACGGTACGTCTCCCTAAGCCGATCCTTCTCTTCTGGATTCTTGATGAAATACAAGACCCAGCACCGACCGCACACGCTATTAGGCGTCCGCTTGGCGCTGTACCGTGGATGTTCCTTACACCAATCGCTCATACCTTCACCTCACTACATTCCTGAATGCAGCCAATCTCTTGATCAATCGTAGAAATCATGTACGAAAGATGCTTGCGCAGAGATTCCCATTCTTGCCGTGGTATCGGTGCATATTTGCCGCGCAACACTTCCCGCACTGCCTTTCCAACGTCAGGCGCATGTGGCCACTTATCAGCGATGCGCACGCCAGACTCTTTCTCGAACTCAACTACGCGATTCTTTAAATCCTGCAACTCCTTCAATTCGCGTTCCTGGCGAATGCCTGCCATCCGTGCCAGCTCTTGTGCTTGCTCGCTTGCCAGATTGGTTATTTGCGATGCCGGCACCATCCCGCTTGCAAAATTCCTCGCCAGCGATGCAATAAATGACCGATCGAGAGGGATAGGCGTAAGGCGACGATTGGCGTGCGTGACCTTCCATCGCTTTCCGTTCCAGGCCATCAGCCCCCATGTAGCCGGGAGTTCGCTGATCGGCACGATGTCAGCCGGAGCCACGATGTACCAGTAGTCGCAGTACTGGGATAGTTCATCCGCCTTCTTCGGATCTTTCAACTCCGACAACCAATCTGATCGACTCACCTTAATCTCAAACCCAGACAACTCTAACCCACGAGACGGCCAAAGTGATAAACACATTGCGTCAGCAGTCCTCGTGTCCTTCGTAAAGCCCGTTCCATTTCGGACTTGCGAAAAATACGCATACTCACCAGATGGGTATCGCTTGATGAGTTCGCGTTCGATGTCTGACGCAGAATAATCGCTCATGCCTCCCCCTTTCGCACCACCCAGAGCACATGGCCCAGGAATACCGCCATGAGGATAAATAGAACGTGAATCATTGAGCCCTCCGTTTCAGGCTGTTGAGGAGATATTCTGTCTGCGCTGCTCGGCAGATCCATTCTTTACGATCGGGGTTGTCCCGCTTAAAGCCTGCCGCGAGCATGATGCAGCGCCTTCGTTCTACGCCAAGCATCCTCACCATCCACGCATGTTGCTGGCGGAGAAGTTTGATGGCGTAGGCCATCGAGACAAGTTTTGTCACGCACGACCCATACCCATACAGGAGACAGCGGCGCACCATTCGCTCCCAGCGGTCAGGCTTTTTGGGTTTCATGATTTCTTCTTTCTTGCGAGAGCATTTTCAATCGCTTTCCACCTTATTACCGGAGCGACGACGCCATTGACGACAACACAGATACCTTGCGGCTCCTCATACCACCATGCTTCGTCGTTGATTCGATGTGGTTTGGGATGTAGATCGTCATTTGCCATTATTCCCCCGCCTCCTGTTCAACTTCTCTAGATTGGTCATGGCTGCTCCTCCGGCTCTGGGATGGGGGGGCTGGACCATTGGCCAGGATGAAATAATTTAAGAATGCTGGCCGCCTCATCCGCAAGCTCAACGTGCCTACTTTCAGCTATTTCCGATAGAAACCTTTTCGCCTCTTTAATGGCCAATCTCATACGCTTTCGATACAACGATTGCCTATCGAGATCACACTTCCGGCAATCTCTCTTCCCATCACGCGGTAGAATGTTCCGCCCGTTTAATTCATGCCCGGATGGACAGTAAATTTTAACTGCGTTCTTCACGGCTATCCCAACCCCTCGCAATGTATTCACCTTCGTAGTGACAGGCTCCAGATGGTCAGGGTTTATGCAGTATGTCACCCGACATAGATGATCAATGACAAGCTCATCAGGGATAGGCCCTCTCTCAAGTTCATACATAAGCCTATGGCTTCTATGGTTCATGCCCCTATATTTCAAAGTCCCATACCCCTGTATGGTTGCCTTCGTCCACAGCCAACACCCAGACTCAGTGACAGGTATATATCCAGCATTCAGCCTAGTTCGTAGAACCGCTTTTTCTTCATCTGTCCACTTCATCACTTACCCTCCTGCTCCTTCCGCCATTGGGCGACACGCGGACTATTTAGAAAACGTGCGGCTCGCATTTCTGCTGAACAAAGGCCGAAAATACCATTAACCTTTATGAGTGATTGTGAAATCTTTACTGCCTCCCCAATCACGGTGGAGAGGTCTTGCTGGAGCTGTGAATTTTCAACCACAGCGTTAATCACAGCGTTATCAAGGTTGCTGGAGTTACACGCTGAAATCACTTGCCGAAGTTGCCGGATTTCCTCATCCTTCTTGGCGAGTTCGGCTTGATGGTCGTCATAGGTAACCAGCCCGCCGCTAGCGCTTGGCACCAGCTCAATAGCTTCGCGTCCGTATGTGGCCACGTATCGCTGAATCATCCCCCTACCTCCTCACAATTAACCGTGTCATTCCATCCTTCACGGCTTGCCAGAACGGTACCTGGGCAGGTTCAACCCAGACCTTTGCTTCACTCGCGGCCTGCTTCACAGCGGTTTCTTGCGGCTGTAGTGACTTAGCTAGCGCTTGAATGCTGCGCACTTCCTCTTGGATGGTCTTTGCCGCTTTGAGACTCACGGCCTGGGCTTGAACTTGTGCTCGGAGTCGTTCGTTCTGGCGCATGAGCGAATCAATCCTCCCCTGCAACGCTCGCTCATTCTGTTGTCGGCTCTCGGCGATGTTCTGGTCGAGCGCCAGAATCTTGCTACACCGCTGCCCGATGTCATACCCAGACCACGCCCAGAGGATCAATGCCAACCCTAGGAGGATCAATGCCAACCCTAGCCCGACGATCATCCCACTTGTAAAGTTTTTCATACCCCCTCCATTCGCCGCAGCAGAAAAGTATGGTGATTTCATGGTTGCACACACTCCTTATAGGTTGCATTCCATTGCTCTACTGCAAATTTATTCGGGACCACGCGCTTATCTAATGCGGCTAGATCTACAACAATGCGCATATTTCTCATCGCCTCCCGCATCTTGGCGTAGCAGGGGAAGGCGTCGGGCTTAAGCACAATACAGTTCGTATAGTCAAGGTCGCAGCTTGCAACGGGTTCACCTTCAGACATTGGGATACTCAGCCCGGTAGGTACCACTTCTTGATAGGTGACAATCACATCACCGTGTTTATCGTAGCTACACATGGCACGTCCTGGACATGTCTCAGCCACCGCCACCACCGGCAGGAGGAGGAGGATCAAGAGGTAGATCACGTGCCCTCCTTCGCCTCGGTAATCCGTTGCTCGAGCCATTTGATTACCGCGTTTAACTCAAATGGTCTTTCGATCCATGATCCAGCAAAATCTTTACACTCCTCCAACGCCGAAACCCGTGCCTGCCGCCATGCCCCGTGAACACAGTCGAGCGCAAGATTTTTAGCCTCGACCTGTTGACGCCACGCGAGTGCCTCGGCCTTGAGCTGGGCCAATTCTTTTTCTGCTTGTAGCGCTAAATCACAAGCTTCTAACCAGTCACGTTCAAATTCTTTTTTCCTCGTAACTTCTACGCCTAACTCGGCCTTGAGCTGGGCATTTTTAAGATTCGCAGCAAGGAACTGATCTTTATGGAGCTTATTTAGTTGCTTGTATTCATTACATTCTTTTGTTAACTGACTAAGGCGCTCTTCTATTTCATCAAACATCACCTACCTCCTTTTTAAGTAGGCTATAGCCGCGTTATGGTTACAAAGTGAATCGTTGCAAACCGCCTCAAAGGCACGTTCGGGATAGGCAATCGACTCACCGCGATGAATTCTCTGTTGATTTTCTGCCTGCATACCAGCAATTGTTGCGTTGAGTATTGCCGCTTGAGCAATAAGAAATGCACGGAGCCGTGCGTTTTCCTGCACATACTCGTTGAGCTGTGTTGCCAGTGCGTCTCGCGTGTCTCTGAGTTTCGCAATCTCCTCAGCCTTCGTCATGCGCCCTCCTGCAAGGCTTCACCAATCTCGTTCACGAGATCAAACTCATCCCACGTGGCAATATCCCCATTTTTGTGAAACCCATCCACCCCGCGAGATTCGCTAATAAGATCGTTGAAACTGTGGACCACTTTCAGCAACTTCGCCTCTCGCTGCTTCGCCTGTTGTGCCCATACTTCAAGTATGTCAAGTGAAGCTCCGCGCAATTGAGCCTTCTGCTCCCACATATCACGATCATGCTTCGCCTGCTCCAGCTCGGCCTTGAGCTGGGCGTTCTCGGCTTCTAACCTCATCATCTCTTCCTGAGTATTCCATACCTCATTTGTTCCACTTGAAGCCGCAGACTGCACATTGCGTAGTGGACTTGGTTGTTCTAATGATTCGCCCATCACCTACCTCCTTGGGGTCAGCACAGGGTTGCTAGGTCAAGCACGTCTGATTTCCATTGTCCCTAGTTTCGAGTAGGCACTACGCCATCGGCAAGCATCCCTACCCCTAACGCGCCGCCTGTGCCGACCTGTTCCCGTCTGTTACGCGCTTATAAAGCGATTCGCTGCGGCAACAAGTTGCTCAATACGTGCCTGTGCGTCAGCCGGATCACCGCACGGCGAAGTCATACTCGCCACCTCATGCCCCTGCTCATCGATGATCAGATAGCCATTTATTGCTCCAAAGACTGGTTGTAGTGTGTACATATTGCCCTCCTATCGTGTTGTATACCCGCACGGCACCAACCCAATGTTAGTGTCGATGCTGTTGATGGTTGCAATCACCACGACCCGCACGTGCGGATCATCGGTGGTGTCACGGACGCCAATGAGCTTTGCCCGGACCCCCTCACTCCCGACCACGAAGTCCTCGCAGTGTAGGTGCCTGACCACGGCGGCGCGGTCTGGATCGCGTTCGGCCAGCTGCGCGTACCAGGGTGGTGTCGCACAGCCGGAGAGGAGGAGCAGGGCAATGCTTAATAGACGGTTCATGGTTACCTCTGAATGTTCCGATTATTGCTGTTCACGTTCGTGGTCGTTGGCGAGTTCACGCGGCTGGTGGTGTTGCCGCTGTTGTTCATGGCCGAGCCGCCTTGCCCACCGGCCCCACCGCTGCCA
>Ga0224501_10002655_pt1 | contig 14078 bp, 9 predicted proteins | sample SF_Oct11_sed_USG_4_FD_169105 | JGI IMG/M metagenome (GOLD analysis project Ga0224501, IMG submission 169105) | Sediment microbial communities from San Francisco Bay, California, United States - SF_Oct11_sed_USGS_8_1 | ecosystem: Environmental > Aquatic > Marine > Sediment | place: USA...
AATAATCTAACCTGATACATACCATCTTGTATAACCTCTTCATCAAACTTGGCCTTCTCTGTGGCAAAATCTAATGTATACGACAGGCCATTGCAGCCTCTTGTTTTCACTCCTATCTTTAGTGCTTTCTGTAAGTACACGATTGTGTCATTCAGATTACCTTGACATGTTCACTCGAGGTCATGGAGAATTGGTGAATGGACTAGCTGTGGATGTAGTGTGTTATAACATGCACGGTTCATTTTACTTCCCACAACACCTGTCGAGCAACGCAAATGATGTGGATGGTATCTACCAGATAAGCTAGAACCAGCTGATCAAATCAATGTGAGATTTAAAATGGTGATCAGAAACATGTGTCAGTAATTCTGCACATGGTGGTATTTTCATGGATTGGCTGGTATTACTAGTCAGTTTAATTAATTGCCCAGAGTGGCAAAATGAGGTGGAATTACTGCTCAAGAATAAACAACCGGTATAGCGATTGCCGTGGGATGCCAGGACTAAACCTCGATGTTTTATAGTGTTGACAGTTTTCTCAAATTAGTTGCTGTTTAGAAGCAAGGTCCAGGATGAGTATGCAGAGATACCATTGTGAGGACAATTTACAACAGGTAGCATTCTTGTACTAACCACGTCTGGGCTTTCTGTGAGAATCTCCCTCACTCGCGTGACAGCTGATGGAGTCTAAAACAGTGGAGGTGTTGTGGGCTGGAGTGTGTTAGTCATTTTCCGGCTTTGACATGTGTTAATACTGAGTTGAGTTAGCATAACAGCATAACTATATGGGTAGACTGTAGAGAGTCTGATTGGTATGAGATATTGCTGGGCATGTGAGCAATAAGTTTAACAACCATCATTATACAGCCGGTGGCTCAATCAACCATAGATTAATTCATACACTACAGTGGGTGGGACTGAGAGTAACTCAGTCATGTTGGCATACTCTCTCACACTTAGTAGCTCACAGTCATGCTGAACTCTGACTGCGATCATACCCAATGATAATTGTAAGCACTGATAATGATCTATCATGACAAAATAATAAATGTATGACTATGAATATCTCTACGGGTATGAACAATGACTCGGTTACTCACTTACTGAGTGAGTTGGCGCGTGGTACTGCTAGTTCTAGAGAAGTCAGAAGGGTACATCGTACACTACAGTAAATAAATGTAATGAGTAAATGAACTGGTACACATGTAAGTAGTAACTAGTAGTAGTAACTATGTAAGTGATCATATGGTGACTAGTAGTAGTAGCAGTACTGAGTACTAGTACTACCAGTACCACTGCTAGCAACTGTTAGCACTGAGTCGTATTGACCCAAGTGAATGTCAATGTGATTGTGACTGTGAGTGTGAGTCTGACTCTGAGTGTGCCTGTGAGTGTGACTGTGAGTCAAAGTCAAACTCCAGTCAAACGAAGCCACCCGCTGACGCAGTCGATGACTCGATCACTCCAGTCACACCTACAGTCTCTGGTCACTCACTCAAGTCAGACTCAGAGGACTCACTTCGACTGAGTCAGTGACTGAGTGACTGTGAGTGTGAGTGACTGTGACTGAGTGACTGTGAGACTCACTGAGGAGAGAGACTTAGAAAGAGAGTGATTGATTGAGTCACTCGCTTGGTTTAGTCTGTGGACAAAGAACTTAAGATATGAATCCATGGAATCGTGATAGATTCACTTACAAGCGTAATAGCGGCTCTCGTTGGCCGAAGTGGTCTTTTAGAGGCTGCTCTTACAGTTGCAGTCAGTCTTGCGCCAGACATTGCAGTTGTGTAATGAGCAGTGTGCAGATTTTGAACCGCTTCTACCGTTCAAGATTATTGAAATATAAGATTTGGACGGCGCATATTCTGAGTTTGGTGCATTGTGCGGAGTTGTCCATGCAATAAAAAAGAAGACCGCTCCCAAAGTAATTAGCCAACTACTTCATGGCGGGGTACTGAAGCACCTTTGATTGATCGGTGCAGTGACATGGAGATGGTTACGACTACAGTGCCTGAGATCTATGATGATATAAAAGTCTGTGAGCCAAGGTGCCATTCTAGTTAGCTACTGGTCCCATGAAAAGTTTCCAGGTTCCACAATTATAGCAGTAGGTGCTAAATCTTGCGAGCCACATTTTAAATGCTGATCTCTTTGACAATTTCAGACGTTCCACATTGTGTACAGTCCATCATCAGTTCACACTCACAGATTCTTTGCCTCAGGCTGATGTAAAGAATCACAAAACAACTTTTTTTTAACATTTTTATTAATATTTGGTGATGAAGCTATGTTTGAACAGTCAGGACATAGAGATTCTAAATGTTGGGCTATCAAACATTTGTAGGAAAACGTTGAAATGCTGCGTATGAATAACAAATTTTGATCGTTTTATGTGCTATGCAAACTAGATGTAGCCAGGTGCTACATTGTACATGAAATGGCGTAGAATGTCAAAATATAGAAACTAGCCGGGCACAACCTGAGAAAACATTACTAGGTTTTAAATTGATCATTATGGCTAATCTATTATTTTGTTTGGGATGTCCTATGGCGTTGAGAGTACACTGTATGGCCTACGAAGGTGGCATATATAGAGTTGACACTCATTGGCCTAATAGAGGTGCGATTGCAAGGCCTATGGTGGTGACATGTTGCCATCGACGATAGCTAGAAGCAGTTTCCTGTAGTCTCCGGATGTATCACCCTCCACCATTGAATGAAGAGATCTCTTATACATCTTCATATATTGTTCCTTGATATCCTCGAGATCAACCTACCAAAGCAAGGACATGCTGGACAGTGTTGTCATGCCAGATTTATGCTCTTCTGATTTTTATGCTGTAAACTCTTTGTTAGTTCAAATAGACACGTTGCAACAAAATGAACACACAATTATACAAATTCATTGGATATCTTTTCTAGTAATTTTGCTCAATCTAGAGAGATTTGCGAAGAAATGACTCTAGATCAACATATGGCTACCATGAAAATTATTGTTAGACGGACGTGTATTTTCATGTTCCATTCTGCCTATGCATGAATAAACAGGTCTACGTGGATCATCACCTCTCGCAGGTATAGAGTTGTAATGACAGTTGAGAATACCTCCAACACGCATGGTTGTAATGTATTCAGAGCACTACCTGTCGTACCTGCTATGAATGGAGTATGTCTGCGCCTACCTCTGAATGGGCTACTAGGAGTCTGATCAGCTGCTCATCATCGGTGCCTGGTCCCTTCATTGTCTTATTCAGTCTCTCAGCATAGTATCCAGCTCGGGAGCGAGTGTACTTCACTGAAACAAATTATAATAAAACAGGGTTGACAAACTGTGGGAAGTTTTAATTCGCCAATTTCAAGGTCAAGCAAACTTGGTTCCCGACTAAGTCATCAATAGAAGTCGCGAAATTCTATGACACAAGCTACAGTTCTATCACAAGTTCTCATTTATTTATACCCAAGAGCAGACAGCTCCGAATTAACACCCATTCAGTTGTTATGGAGCTGTCTACCCTTGTCATGAAAGTTTCACCCACTCCAGCGAAATTGTTTCAAAGTGATGACATAGTAACGCACTTGAACTAGCCACGGGTTCGACCTTGTACTTGGTACTGATTGATGATCCATATTCATATCAATGCTACATTTGTGCCTGAGTTTCCCGACCTTCTCATCGGAGATCTGTCTAAACCCACGTATATCTATCAATGTTACTCACCAATACTCTCCAGGGATTCCCTGAAGTCACCGCTCGTCTCATCAGCAATGGCTTTGAGAATGTCACAGTTTGCCACCACCTTGTACTCTTCACAGACAGCCTTCATGTGGTCAAAACTACGCATACACAACACCTTATTGAAGACAGACTCATCTGTGCCGATATTGGCCTGACCAGCCTGAAATTAGTACAGATTCCACGTTTCAGGTGGATGAGGGTATCAGTATAAAACAGAGAGAAAGGGAGAGGGAGAGGGAGAGGGAGAGGGAGAGGGAGGGGGAAAATGCATTTATCAAATAAGAATATGGAATTAAAGATGTCCGCTTACATCATAGATATCTTGCGCATCCTTCTTAACTTTTTCCGGATCGACGCCTTCCTCGCGGTTACCAGCGCACTGAGCTACGATGACTCGCTTAAAATCTCCACTGAGGTCATTGGTCACATCATCGGAAAGATCAGATCCATACTCTGCAAGTCACAGGGTTCAGCTGTTATTGCATTAATGCATGTAATTAATGCATCCAAAGATTCTAGCCTCAAACTGTGCTATGGACTTCATCATATCATAATTTGGGTACAAGCAGAAATTTTGTATATACATTATATAGCCTTCCTCACCAGTTTTGTAAACCTCTTTGATTGAATTGATTTCAGCATTAGTACGAGGACAGAGGATCTCAATAAGCATCTGTTCATCAGTGCCAGTTCCCTTCAGAGCTTTTCGGAGATGAATTGCATCATACTTCTTAGTGGGCACGAGCAGGGCACAGACAGCATCCTCAAAACATCCTGAAAGTTCTGACTTCAAATCTTCCACCATGTCCTAAAACACAAACATAGCATAAAGATTGCATGAGTGAAGTTATGCTTTCAACTACAGCAAGTTTACACCTAGCAACAACTGAGCAGCGGCCATTGTTATGTATAGTTAATGCACCTGTTGCATATAAAACCAGTCGATTTGTTCCATAAACGATATGATACGATACAATATGCTACACTAGGTGCATTCGCGTGATCGAGTTTTGGCATCTGAAACTGGGTTTCAGACGCATTCTCAGTTCCAACACTCGAAAGTGCGCCTGAAAAGTGCGTTTTTATAAACCTCAGTTGTGTTTGAAAGTGAATTCGATCACGCGAACAGAATTCTGCGCCTGGAAAGTAGGCGTGCTAGTTTATACAGGGTCAAGGTTATCAAAATATCAAGGTTAGCTAATGATCGCCTATCATTCTACGGTTGCTTCACGGGTTGCTTCGTTGTTGCGAAACAGACAGCACAGCTTTTTTGTCCTTAGTAGACGCGCAAGATGCCGAGAGCGGGCAACTCCAACAGACACGAAACTCCTTGCGTTTTTTAACTGCACTATCAGTTCGCATGATGGCGTCCGAAATTTTTCAGCTGCGCATACCTCTGATCGAAATCACGCAAAAAAACTTATTATTCATGACCAGATACTATATGATCTTATACGACATTTGATTATACTTCACTTTATTGTTCTTTAATTTAATAATATATTTACTGACCCGTCCGTACATCTGAGTATATTTAGCAGAGATGGCCTGCCTTTGCTCATTGGTATGAGAAGCCAGTATCTGAATAATCCTTCTCTCATCCGTGCCTAAAATTTAAACCATAACTCATTTTGCATCTGTAGTAAGCTCAATCTATATGAAACCCTGTTTTTACCATAACCTATAACAAACAACTATTAATCCTATTACAGATGAAAATTTTGAGCCAGTCAATGCTGAGGTGGTGAGTTGTATGAACAGAAGAAAGAAAGAGCGAGAGAGACCAAGATGTTATTAATATTTATGACATCTACTCAGTGGCGTACATTGTTTTATGTCACTGATCTAACAACTATTGAGTTTCAGTCCATAGCATCATTAATACGTTAGACAACATGTGATGGATGGTGGGGTTGGGAAAAGTGGTATTGAAATTTAACGCAGCGACCTCCTAATTCGAGGGCATTCAAGTTTAATTTCAATTCGAGTAACTCTGGTGACACTCAATGTACGATTTTGGCAACCCCAAACCCCAACCCTGCAGCATTCAAACAAAAAGGTCATCCCGATCACAAGACAGAATACTCTGATCTCATGGTCTCATAGTCTCACGGTCTCACGATCTCACGGTCTCACGGTCTCACGGTCTCATATTCTCATATTCTCATAGTTCAGGCAGGCACTCATTGTCCTGTAAGGTATGCCTTCTTTTCTCCATGTGATTGAATGATTGATATCAAGACACAGTGAATTTACACTGGATGTGGATTGATCGAGCTATGTGGGTATAGACCACTATTTGGCAATCTTTAATCTTGTACGCATAATGATCAGTTGGCAAGGGCTATATGATACAGTCGATGGGAGTTGTGTTGGGGAGCTAATTACCAAAACTTAATTATTTATAACCTAATGATCTTCACCCCCTCATAACATCGAGTTGAACTCAAAATTGAGCGTAAGATTGGAGAAGGCTTAAGTTATAAGAAGTGCGTTGCCGGTTTTCCCTAGCCCTAAATAGAGACCGTTGCGTTCGGGCCTCTTTCATTTTGCAATAATGGCACTAACGCTCGCTGGCAGTGGTAAAAAACTGCACTCTGAAACCCTATTTCCATATTTTTGTTGAACATTTTCTCTATATAGACTTGTGTAACTACTGGTCTAGTGTGCATCTGCACGAGGATTTTCCAAAGATCAGTGTGCAAGCCGAGAAACCAATGCAAACACCAACAGCTCTGTGTTAATTTCCTATCCCGAGGCCAATTTTGTTGCGTCGATGACCTAAGAAATGCGTCATCAAGGGCTCTAAGTATGCATATTGGGTAGGGCTATATCTAAGCTTCCATTTGAGCTGGGTATTGGGCCCATCTGTTCATGGTAGGCTTCAGAATATGAAAGCAGGTGAAAACACTTTTGGCCATGACATAACCCCTTTAACTAATCTGCAGATCTGTAAATCAGAATACATAATGTTATTATCATATTTAGATTGATTACAATTATCTTCTGATTTTATAGAAATCCTTTAGACATTGGTAGGTTCAATAATGGTCAACACACATTTATTGATGTTCAGGTAGTTCGCTGATAATCTACAATAGATGACCAGTTCATGGAATAATTATACTCTGTATAATAGAGTATCTAGGCAAGGCCCTTGGCAACCGTTGTTGTTGCCTCGTGGCTTGTTGGTTCGATACAATAGCTTTTGCTGTTTACACAGACGGGGGTCTTTTCTTTTGGAAAAAAACAATTCGAGTGTGTAGGTGGAGTTAATGAACTAATTCCAATATCAGCGGGTATAGCTTAATGCGCTTCCAGTAGTGTCATGATGTAGCGTTGCTATCCACAAGTATGTTTCTCAATGCTTTCCTCGGCCATCCATCTAACATATTTTATAGTGAGTAATGAAGTGATACCTATATTAGGTTATGCCAACCTCTCATGCAGAGCCTGATGCTAGTTTTTGATTGGCAGCAGGTAGAAATTATATGAGTGAGGAGCTGCTACTCCAGACCCATAAACTTCAGTCTCAAGCTGAAAAATCATAAATGTGAGCCGGCATACACACAAGGTGCTGTGTTAAACTTTTTCATACACCTTACGCCAGTCACCATACCCATAGTTATGTGAGGGCTTTTTAAAGTAGAATCAGTCACTCCCACTCACCTAACCCTCTCATAGCTTTCCTCATAAACTCTGCCTGCCTCTCGGCATCCAGAGTTGGTGCCGGCTTGATTGTTCCCTACAAAAGACAGACAGTTACAGACTCACCAAAACACAGTTCAAGGCCTGCAAAGGACTGGTAGGTTCACGGTAGTTAAAAGAGTAAACAAAAGGAAGGAAAGTCAATATAGTGACATGAAGTTATCACAAAACATAGATGGTTATACAGCGAGGTATGACGGAAACAGATGGCGGTGTGATGATGGGAATACATGACATACGATGATTGGATTGATTGTTTGGTTGGACTACTGTACACCTCGGAACAAAGTGGGCTACGTAATAGGTAATGACAAGCAGGCGGCTGCATACAGCGCCATATCAGCGAAGCAGTACTAGTAATCAGTTACGCAGTCAATGAAAATGATCACGGGATCCAGTTATTCTTTGAATAATAATTGCAGACCCTTCCACTCATATCAAAAGGGAAAACATTAAATGATTCCTGGAGTAAGTGAAACCTTTTGTTTACAAACAGCCATTCAATATATTAGCATCCAAGAGACCCCAGAGATGAATGTCATAATCAATAAGTCGTTATAGGGAGCTCTTTAGCCTATTTTTCAATGGAAGATTCCAAGGAATTGAAGTTTATCAAAATGAGATACTCTTCCATCATATCCATCATACGCAAGCAGTCAATGAGTTATGCAGCTTTCAGTTTTGTATATAAAATAAAAGTCAGCCATAGTATTATTGGTAATATTGAATAGGATCAGATCAGTAATATATTGTGGAAAACACAATAACACTCACTGATACAGGTAACAGTAATTCAATGGCGAAAATGATGTCGGGGAAACACGACTATGTACTGTTACAGGACTAGTCAGCGAAAGTTAAACAGTCCGTCGGACCAGAAAGTGAGAAACGCCAGCAGCATGGTTTGACCCAGACAAATCAATTGAGTCAGTACCATGATTATAATTGACGTTGTGAGTTAGGACAGTAACTTCATTCGGCTCACTCCACTGTGTGACAGTATAACTATAAGTATTGTATCATTCATTACCATGATATTGATAATGATTGGCTTATTGCGAATCCTGCCGTTTATAGTTTGAGAATTTTGAAAGTGTAAATCGATCAGGATAATGTACCTCTGTATTAAACGAGCCATTCCATAATTTAAATTCGAAAAATGGAAGGGTAAATGGTAGTATTTTCGTTTAAGAAAGAAGGAAGGAGATAGAGAAGGAGCGGTTTACTTACATTAGTCGCCATGATGTTGAAAAGTACCACGTGACCGTTGCGGGGTAACCAGTTTGGTCAACCACAAGGGAGGCAACTCCCCAATTCAGAGGGCCCATTGCCTTATATCAAAATGTCAACAGGCAGGCCTCGTTTTGGAAGATCCTTTATCACCACGCTCATTTTAGAAGCACTACACCCAAATGTTGCTCCCTGTACTAACTATGTTAGTAGGTTTCCAGAAACTCGCTGATTCTCTGAAGGATGAGTCACTATATGAATCTACCACAACGCTATTCGCTGCGTTCCGTATTTATTGTGACGTCATCAGAAGATATTACAAGGCCGATGCGTTTGGCCTGCATTGCTTTTTGGTAGCTGAGCGTGTTCTCAAAGAGATTGTGACGTGAAAGCGATCGTCGAGTATACCGTCGCCAGTGTGTAGCTACCATTTGTCTTGGTTTACTTTGATAAAGATGTAAGTAACAGCCGCTCTCTGACCACGAAAGAGTGAAGCGTCTGATTCACAACTTGCGCAAATTTATTCGGCGAAATCCCATCTGCCACAGTGATGGTGGAACTTCTCTGTCAGTGGTGTTAAATTTGAAGGCTCGGCCATAGTGACTGACACTGAGTCAGCCATACTGAGTGATACACTGAACCGATAGTGATTAACTCATTAACTGATAGTCATAGTGGTACTCCAGACCAATGACCACCCATAACCATTGAATTGCTTGATAACTGCTAAGCGAGTAACTGACTCAGCAATCACGGAGTCACGCACACAGACTCGGGCGTCAGTGACTCACAGTCACAACCACACTCAATCAGTCAATGACTCATCGTCATTCACAATCTTTGTTTTACTAATTACTTACTAGATTAGTTAGTAGTTACTTACTCCTAGTCCTAGTACTACTAGTATTAGTAGTACTATTACTATTGTATTACTAGTAAGTAATACGGTATTACTATTAGTATATTAGTATTTCTTACTCTGGCTATGACTTTGAGTTTGACAGTTTGACAACAAATGCTAACAATTACTAAATAGTAAATGTAAATAACTTATAGTAATATGATTACGTAGCCATAGGATAGGATATACTAGGGTAGGCAATCGGCATACTTACTACAGTGACATAAATGTCAGTGTCACTCTCATTGGTTAGTATCATTATTTATATTTTATTACTTAATTACCCATTTACTGGTGGTAATAAGTTAGTTGTAGCTGTACTTTACTAGTACTTGTCCCATAGTTTAACATGTTTATTTAGATTTTAGTAAATAATCAGTTCAGTAGTAGGTGGCAGTAGTAGTGCTTAGAACCCTTACAAGTACAAGGCTTTACTGAAAAGTAAACGTAAACCCACAATTCAGCATGTCGAGTGTCACCGTCTGTAGGCTGCCGTTAGTGGTACAGGTAGAGCAGTAGTTCTTATTCGGGGGTACTCTAGTTCATACCCACTGGTATGGTAATATTCTAATTTAAATTCCTACACAAATACTGAAGTGTAAAGCGAAATCATCTTATGAGCAATTTCGTAACCAGTCTAATATTACATTCAAGGCTCGATTTGTGCTTCTTCCTGTAGATAACACCAGGATGCCGAACATAAAGCTACAAAGTTTAGATGGTGAGGTGTTTGAGGTTGATGTTGAAATCGCTAAGCAATCGGTGACAATCAAGACCATGTTGGAAGACCTCGGTGTGGATGAAGATGAGGACGACCCTATCCCCTTGCCCAATGTCAATGCGACCATATTGAAACGAGTCATTCAGTGGTGCACTTATCACAAGGTGAGAATAGCATATCCAGGAGTGAGTCAACCAAATGTCAATGTTATGTAAAAATGCTGTGTACTTTGTTTATAGCTCAAAGGGCATGTTCTCAGTGCTTTTTGTATAGAAAGTTCCATCCTTTGTTGCGGAGAACAGAAAGTATACGAGCAAACATGTGGGTTTTGCTTGATACCAGCCTGGAAATCGCAATCGAGGCAGTTCAAACTCCATGCCCTTTGGCTGTAACTTTTTCTTTAAAAAGTCTACATCTTTTTTAATTAAGTTGGCTTTCAATTACGCTTTCTTTTTATCCTTTAATTCCACTAAAAGATTACTGTCTCATGTACTGGGTTTCCATTGGTCGAATTGGTTCAGATGAACACCTGGTTAATATAAGTCCCTGTAGTAAGTCAGCGGATTGGATTGAATGATTTATCTAGGGATAGGCATCCATCCTAGTAGAATCGCTAAGCTCCACCCACCATCATATAAGATCATTCAGTCCTGGTCCTGAGGCAGCAGGTGTGGAACAAGGTCATACATGAACTGAGATAAAGGTCATACTCTGAATCCATATCGTAAAGTTTGTTAAACCGAGTTAAGAGCTAGCTCTATGACTGGAGTTCATGGCTCAAGATCCTGCATTCAAGCCCTGGTCACTCGGGTCGCTTGGTCTGAGTCTTCCACATTATTGCCAGCTCTCACTGCTCCAAAACCAGCCACCGAATTATAGGAGGTCCGTTCGTTCGAATAGTCGAGTGCTTTTTGCTACCATGTTTTTGATCGGCTGGTGGTCGCCATCTTTGTGGTGTTGTCCCCAAAGTGGATAGCACAGAGCTTTCACCCAATTCAAGCCAATATGATTCGAGCGGCAGTTCACAACCACAACGGAAAAACAACGTGGACTGCGTGGTACTGTAACTCCTGGCTGAGACATGAAGAATTTTGATGAATGTTTGAATTTTCTTGCCATAAGTTGGTTCAAAAATCACTTTAACTCTGTCGTTTATAATCACCCTGTGTTTCGGGTGATTAATGCTTAAATTTCATTGGTCGATAGGATGACCCACCTCCACCGGAGGATGATGAGAACAAGGAGAAACGAACGGATGACATCAGCTCGTGGGACACAGAGTTTCTCAAAGTCGACCAAGGCACTCTATTTGAGCTAATTCTGGTGAGTGTCAACACTGGACTCCCAATCTAAAGGAATCGCAAATTTTTCCAATGGAGTTAAAAGTTGTGCGATTGTGTGAGCACAAGGATCTCCGGTTCTGTCAATTCATCCCCCCTATTTATTGTATCATTCGGTAGTGGCTTCAGAAGGCATGATTTTGTTGGCGTGGTTTTCGAGCCGTCTAATCCTGCAATCGCTTAATTACTTACTCGACTGACCTTATGGTTTGAAGCTAGTTACACTATGATCTGCAGGCCTCATGTAAGCATTGATGGGAAGCTGTTGTTCATTCAGCTGTCGGGAGCACAAAATACATACTGGTATATGTAGTCTATGCATTCTCAGCGTGCTACTTTGAGCGTCACTCCGGGCGAACCATGCTTCTCTGTGCTTCCACTCTCAACTTCAAAACTATCAGTCAGAAGTATTTTCAGTTTGGCGACTGGTTAGTTCCCCTAGTACGAGAACCACTCAGATGCGGAATGTGGCTATGGCCAGAATGCGTAAGCTACAGACTCATCGTCCCATTTTTATTATATGTATAATACATGTATGATTATTTTTCAGGCCGCAAATTACCTGGACATAAAGGGGCTGCTAGATGTTACTTGTAAAACCGTGGCCAATATGATCAAGGGCAAGACCCCAGAGGAGATAAGAAAGACATTCAACATAAAGAATGACTTCACACCGGCCGAGGAAGAACAGGTATGCTAGATCAGGGACCAGATCGAGAGACCAATAATACTAGCTCAGTAAATAGCTCATTGGGCTTAGAAGGAATATCCTGCGTCAGCTCCGAGTGCAGTGTCAGCTCGTTCTTTCCCCACATTGAATTTGGAAAAAGGTGTAACATAAAGAAAGCCGGCCACAGAGTAACCTCCTCTATGAGGTACACCATGAACTGTCCCGAAAACAAGCTTCTGGCTTTGTGATGTTATCGATGTGAAAGAAAAGGATCTCAGCTCATGCTCTGTTCCCCCACCACCATCCCCCCTTGATCAAAAGCATGGTGTAGTACTTAGTATCCACCCACAACAACGCTACCCACCGCAACTGCCCTGATAAATGTTTACGGTTTGGGTTAGAGTTTGTTTATGCTTTATTCATTTCTGGTGTATGCCAAAATGAACATTCGATCACCTTATTGCAGGAACCATGCCTCGAAGCAATGTCCATCGAGAAACTTTTCTTTAAAATGGAGTTTCTTTTGTGAAAGATTTTAGAATTTGTAGTGTTTTTTGAAATCGTGAGTGGATCCACTATGCCATTTATGCTTGTCAAAAGTTGCCTATTTAAGGTTTAAAGTTTGTTTTCAGGTTCGCAAGGAGAATGAATGGTGTGAGGAGAAATAAACTAGCTTCTACAACAGAAATCTCATGTGATATCTCTAGATACACTGGGAGTGTGAATATCGATTTATTTAACCCATTCCATGTTTGGGCGTGTAGTATCACTGAAGTTGGATTTAAGCTCGGTTTGTGTTGTTGTTTTATGATAAATTATAGCTTTTCACAGTAGATTCATTTTCCACACTCAACATTATTGATGCTGTTGGCAACGCTGTATCTCTTAATTTAAATATAATGTTAGAACTAATTTCTTATAAAAAGCTATGTACCTGTGAGTTTAAAGAAGGGTCGGAGTTTTCGTATCCAGTGACAGGTCAAGTCCTGGGGGCTAGCTGTTCTAGTGATTAGCATATATGCATTGCTCATCTCCGGGGAATGTGTTGTACTATTTTCACTAAAGGCATGGCCGGAGCTCTTCGGGACACATTTGATTAGAGCTCTGAAATGTATCTAATTTCTGTCCTCCGTAGGTTTTGTTGTCACAAATCCCTTCTAGCACAGGCTTTTTTGGTAGCGCAAAGCATTTCAGACTATCAGTGGTAAAATTGAAGTCTATTGTAATAGCCTTATCAATGAAAACAAAGTCGCTGCCAACAGTCTGCAGAAGTCAATATCCTCCCTCGATACTGAACACTCCTATCACTTTGCTACCCATGCGGCCAAGTCCCCTGAAAATGCCTCCAAGACCAAATCAGTCTGATAGCTGTGCACAGTGCATCTGGTAGTCAACCCGACCCTAGTTTTTCATGCTGAATGTGTGCGTGCATGTGTGAATTCGGACCAAACCAGCCATAATGTCACTGGGTGAATAGATTGTGTGCGCGTGTTAGCCCGCTAAGGGCCTGTATGGTCAACCAGACTGAGCAAGGCATAAAATGGAGATCATTTATGTGCATAGGCCATAGGGAGTTGCTGTTGAAACAAGGTGTTTTCTTTACTGTTTTCTGTCTGTCTACCAACGCCTGATGCTATTTTCGGTTTTATCACAGGAGCTATGCAGTTGTCATAACTTAACACTTTTTTCACATTCGGCTTTTTCATTGAAAGTCTTACATGATTGGAGGATTTCGGTAAAGCTGTGAAAGCTTTCCCAGCTTTTTGCGGCGT
>Ga0224501_10002656_pt1 | contig 14077 bp, 10 predicted proteins | sample SF_Oct11_sed_USG_4_FD_169105 | JGI IMG/M metagenome (GOLD analysis project Ga0224501, IMG submission 169105) | Sediment microbial communities from San Francisco Bay, California, United States - SF_Oct11_sed_USGS_8_1 | ecosystem: Environmental > Aquatic > Marine > Sediment | place: USA...
TGATCAGTATTTTTGTGATTATTATCTTGTTGATTCATCGGCATTTTAACAAAAAACAAAAGACATCAGATTGCTTAATGTTACATGGATAGTATTTTAACTTCCAGCAGCAAATATAAAAATATAGCATCAAGCCAAATTTTTACTATACTTAATAGTGAATAACTAACTGATAAACAAAGAAAATATCTCATTAGTCAATAAGGTTAATTTGTAATGAATAATGCATTACGAGTAGTAAACATTTGAACATATGTTCTTGAATAAATTTTGGCGGTACTTGCAGTGACAGATTATGAAAAGCAAGATAAGAACATCGTTAGTCAGCAATCTGAGTTGCAACAGAAATCGGATGGATTAGTAGAAAATTCAGTTTCGGTTGCAGAAACAAGTATCTCACTAAAATCATTAATCAAGTTATTGGGTCACAATAATCTTGATGATAAAAATGATCAGGTTAGTGATGAGCTATTAATTGGTTGTCTAACGCGACTTCATAAAAAAGTTTACCGTAATCAAATTGAAATTCAGAATATCAATCTAAAAAACTTAATCAAGGATGAGCTTGCATTTGAATTGGGTGTTAGTTCGGAAAGTTTTTTATTCAAGCAATACCACAATGATATTCTTGATTTAATGTTGCTTTTTTTTGATATAGTTGAAAAAAATCAAATTCTTAAAATTGAAACACGTAATCTTATAAAACAAACCAGAATTGCCATCATAAAATCAGTTTATCTGGAAGATAGTTTCTTTAGTAATACTGAACACTGTGCAAGAAGATTAGTTAATTTGATAGCTGAGATAGCCTGTTTGTGTTCTACAGAAAACAAATATTCAAATGAATTACTTAAAGTTTTGCATCATGTGATAGAAGCTATCAATAATGACTTTGGTGATAATATTGAGCTATTTGAAGATAAGGTTAAACTTCTGGAAACCGAGAAGGATAAATTTATCGGTAAAGCTTCAGTGTATGAGGCCAGAATATGTGAAGCAGAAGAAGGCAAGGCTCAATCTGATCAGGCCTGGATCTCCGTAGCTGTAGCACTTAATGAGATATGTAAAGATAAATTTATTCCTCTGACAATTCAGAATATTTTAAAAAATGCCTGGTTTCATTTGATGTTTGTTGAAAAACTAAAAAATCGCGACAAAAATTGGCAAAAGTTATGTGAATTGGCTGGTAGACTGGTTGATAGTTTTCAAACCATTGATTCAAGAGAAATGCTTAATCAACGTGTAAATAATTTTCCGGTTTTAGTTGAAAATATTAATGAAATTTTAAGCGATTCATCAATTTCCAGTAGCGAACAACATAAGCTTATCAAACAATTGGATGAAGCTTTTAAGGAAATTCTACTTCAGGTGCCAAATTTTATTTTGAGCAATGTGGATGAAGGGGAAATCGATTTGCAACCTATGTCTGAAAAAATAGTAGCCGAAGAAGTAATAGATGATGAATGGAACCATGATATTCATGATAATGCAGATGATTTGTTATTTCCACAATATGCAATTTCTTCAGGTGCAGATGAATCAAAATCAGACAATCAAAAAATATCACTAAAAGAGGGAGAATGGTTTGAAATAAAGGGAAATGTTAATACTTATTACTGCAAACTGGCAAAATTTATTGAAGCAAATCAAAAATATGTGTTTGTGAATTACAGTGGAATGAAAATTGGTAGCTATACGCGAAGCAGTTTATTAGAAAAATACAGTCAGAAAAAGATCAGAAAAATTCAGTTAAATAAAATTGTTGAAAGTACAATCAGGGAAATGCTGGAAAGATTGATGCTAATCTAGACTTGTCATGATCAAAGTTGAAAACAAAATCAAACAAAGGCTGCTTGTAAAATAGTGCCGGTTTTTATAATATCTGTTATTATTGCGTTGTATGTTTTTAGTTAAAAACTGGGGAAAATCATCAGATATGGTGTCAATACTGCGCAAAAGATTCTCTCTATAAGCGTTACATAAAATCAAACAGGTAATCTTATGAATTTAATTGCAATCCTTATCGTGATGGCCATAGAATTTTATTTTCGATGGGGTTCTCAATATCGCTCTTTTCAATGGTTTGTTACATTACAAGAAAAAATCGAAAAGCAATTTTCAGATAAATCTTTTTTCGAATCCTGGGGTGGTGTTTTATTAGTTCTTCTGGCGCCCGTAGCAATTCTTTGGCTTATAGCAGGAGTAATAGGATCCGGTTCGTACAATTTAGGTTATTTTGTTATCTGTATTGTCACTTTGTTTTACAGCCTAGGACCTCAACCGTTAGACAAATCGCTTAATAGTTATTTTGAAGCGATGGAAAGAGGCGATGAGCAAGCTGCTTTTTTAGTGTTGAAAGAAACAACGCATCTGGAAAGTGTCATTGAAAGCGATGATTTGGTCAGAAATGCAACTCGGGTCATTTTCGTTGAAAGTCTTTGCCGATATTTCGGTGTAATTTTCTGGTTTATTTTTCTGGGACCCTATGGTGCGTTATTTTATCGTTTGACACACCAATACTATTGTCACTGTAAAGATAATGACAAAGACAAGCATCTAAATCTGGTTGCAAATCTGATCCATTGGATAAACTGGCTGCCTGCCAGAGTAACCAGTTTTATGTTTTTGTTAGGTGGAGATTTTGTTAACGGTTTTTATCGCGTTAAAGATTACCTTACCGATATTAATTCAAGTAACCGTCAAGTGATCACTGAGACAGGTGTCGCAGCAATGGGGATTGATATAGGTCGATCTTCTGAAAGTGTTAGTGAGAACCAGAACGCTTTAGCCTTGATTGAGCGAACTATTATAATCTATCTGGTAGTTTCTGCTGTTCTGACATTTATCATGTGGTAAGTAAACTCAAGCCAAAGTTAAAGTTTGCTTTGGCTGTCCCATCTTTTTCCATTTTTGCCTTCCATTAACTTTGTCATATACTCCTGAAATAAAAAATTAAAGAGTGACAAATTTATCAAATAGATTAGCTAGGCTAATCAATGTTGTAGTATTGTTATATATTATGGTTATTATCAGGGTTTAATTTGAAACATTAACTTTTGCATATGAATCATTGAAAATCATTAATATTAGCATAGCTAAGTATTGCTTTTTTATGAAATGACTGTTATTTTTGAAAATTAGAACGATTTTAAATGTTTTACTTCAACTGGTTAGTCTAGCTAACAGAATGTTAGAGCTTAGAGCTTAGAGCTTAGAGCTTAGAGCTTAGAACTTGATTTTCGCCTAACAGGTTAAAAGTGCCATAGCTGCTATACTTATTGACGTTACAGTTATTATCAAAATTTTAATGAGAAAAGAGGAAGCTTATGGCTGATCTGAATCACGATGTCGATCCAATAGAAACTCAGGAATGGCTCGATGCACTTGAAGCGGTATTGGAAGCTGAGGGCACACAAAGAGCCCATTATTTGCTTGAAAAATTAATTGATATGGCAAGACGCTCAGGCGCTCATTTGCCATATAAAGCAACAACAGCGTACCTCAATACGATTCCTACTGGTAAGGAAGCAAATATTCCTGGCGATCAGGAAATGGAACAAAGGTTACGTTCTATTATTAGATGGAATGCTATTGCGCTTGTGCTTCAGGCTAGTAAAAAAGATAAAGAGCTTGGTGGACATATTTCAAGCTTTGCTTCTTCCGCTACATTATATGATGTCGGTTTTAACCATTTCTTTAAAGCAACTAATGAGCAGCAAGAAGGTGATCTGATATATTTTCAGGGACATTCCTCACCCGGTATATATGCCAGAGCATTTTTGGAAGGCCGTCTTTCTAAAGACCAGATGCAAAACTTCCGTCAGGAAGTTGATGGTAAAGGTTTATCATCTTACCCACATCCATGGCTAATGCCGGACTTTTGGCAGTTTCCAACAGTCTCAATGGGACTAGGCCCTCTTCAAGCCATTTATCAAGCTCGCTTTTTAAAGTATTTGCAGGATAGAGAGTTAGCAAGCACTGACAATCGTAAAGTCTGGGCCTTCATGGGCGATGGCGAAATGGATGAGCCAGAATCATTGGGTGCAATTTCATTGGCAGGTCGCGAAAAACTCGATAATCTGGTTTTTGTAGTCAATTGTAACTTGCAACGATTAGACGGTCCTGTTCGAGGTAATGGCAAAATCATTCAGGAACTGGAAGGCAGCTTCCGTGGCGCTGGATGGAATGTGATCAAGGTTATCTGGGGCCGTTATTGGGACCCGTTGATTGCCAGAGATAACGAAGGTCGATTGCTTAAAATTATGGAAGATTCAGTTGACGGAGAATATCAGAACTATAAATCCAAAGGCGGTAAATTTACTCGCGATTATTTCTTTGGTAAAGATCCCAAATTATTGGAAATGGTAGCCAATATGTCGGATTCAGATATATGGCGTTTAAATCGTGGTGGTCACGATCCTACCAAAGTTTATGCCGCTTATCATGCTGCGGTTCATCATAAAGGCCAACCAACAGTTATTCTGGCCAAAACTGTAAAAGGTTATGGCATGGGTGAAAGTGGTGAAGGTAAAAACATTTCCCATCAGGTCAAAAAGATGAATCTTGACGCACTCAAGCAATTCAGAGACCGCTTTAATGTGCCTGTTTCTGATGCAGATTTGGAAACTACACCATTCTATCATCCCGGCGAAGACAGTCCCGAGATTAAATATCTGAAAGAAAGACGAGCTGCTTTGGGTGGTTCGGTTCCTACAAGACGCCAAAAGTCAGACAGTTTGCAAATTCCACCTTTGAAAGCATTCGAGGCAATTACGGCTGGTTCCAAAGGTCGCGAAATTTCAACCACAATGGCATTTGTCAGGATATTGAATGTTTTACTGAAAGATAAAATTCTCAAGGATCGTATTGTTCCTATTATTCCAGACGAAGCCAGAACCTTCGGTATGGAAGGTTTATTCAGACAGATTGGTATTTATTCTTCAGTTGGTCAATTATATGAACCAGTTGACTCTGATCAGGTGATGTATTACCGCGAAGATAAAAAAGGTCAAATACTGGAAGAAGGTATTAATGAGGCGGGGGCTATGTCTTCCTGGATAGCCGCGGCAACCAGTTATTCCAGCAATAACCTGCCAATGATTCCGTTTTACATTTATTACTCCATGTTTGGTTTCCAGCGTATTGGTGATTTGGCCTGGGCTGCTGGCGATATGCAAGCCAGAGGATTTTTGATAGGTGCTACTTTTGGACGCACCACGCTTAATGGTGAAGGTTTACAACATCAGGACGGTCACAGTCATATTCTTGCTGGTACCATACCTAATTGTGTGAGTTATGATCCGACCTATGGATATGAACTCGCCTTGATCATTCGAGATGGTATGAGAAGAATGTATGAAGAGCAAGAGAACGTTTTCTACTACATTTCCACTCTTAATGAAAATTATGAACATGGTGAAATGCCAAAAGGTTGTGAAGAAGGCGTTATCAAAGGTATGTACCTGTTGAAAAAAGCAAAAGCCGCCAAAAATAAAAATCCGGTTCAACTGCTTGGTTCGGGAGCGATTTTAAACGAAGTGATAGCAGCGGCAGAATTACTTGAAACCAATCACAAGGTAGTCGCAGATATATGGAGTGTAACCAGTTTTAATGAATTAGCCAGAGATGGAGCAGACGCGACACGCCAAAACCTTTTGAATCCTGAAGCTAAAAAACCGGCGCAGAGTTATGTAGCGAAAAGCCTGGCAGATAAAAAAGGTCCTGTGATAGCTTCTACAGATTCAATCCGGGTTTATGCCGAACAGATCAGAGCCTATGTACCTCGATCTTATACAGTTCTCGGAACAGACGGCTTTGGACGCAGTGATAGCCGTGAGAACTTGCGACGTTTCTTTGAAATTGACCGATATTATATTGTTATTGCCGCGCTAAAAGCTCTGGCAGATGAAGGCACGATTGCTGCGAGTGAAGTGAGCAAGGCCATCAAGAAATATAATATTGATATCAACAAACCTAATCCATTGGTTAGCTAGGGAGAACTGTGATGAGTAATATAAAATCAGTAACGGTTCCTGATATTGGTGATGTGTCCGATGTTGAGATCATTGATATCCTGGTGTCTGTAGGCGATGAGATTAATCCTGAAGATTCGTTGATTACATTGGAAACCGACAAGGCAACCATGGATGTGCCTTCCAGTGATTCAGGTACCGTTAAAGCTTTACATATCAAGGTAGGAGATAAAGTTTCCCAGGGAGCACTGATTCTGGATCTTGAAATCTCTGAGGGAATTGTTGCTACAGATAAAACAAAATCCGAGGCAAAACCTGCTGATGTTTCGGTTCCGGTAGCTGTTTCAAATGATGATGCAGAACCCGCTGAAACTATGCCAACTCCGATAGCAGAAGCACCATTTGAATTTCGTGTTCCAGATATTGGTGATGCCAATGATGTGGATGTGATTGAAGTGCTGGTTGCCAAAGGGGACAAGGTAGAAAAGGATCAGGGTTTGATTGTACTTGAAACTGACAAGGCAACGATGGAAGTTCCTGCTGAAGTTGCTGGAACGATTGATGAGTTAATGGTTTCTGTGGGAGATAAAGTCTCGCAAGGTGATTTAATTGCCAAGGGTGTGGCAATTGCCTCCACTATCAAAACATCAGTAGCTGAAAAGACGATTGAAGCGGCTGCTCCTGTAGCTGTAGCCCAACCTATGCCTGCAACTGCCGACAAGGCACCACCAGTGCCAGCTCATCCACAAATGAAGAGAGCTTCAACAGGTAACTTTATTCATGCAAGTCCTGCTGTGCGACGTTTTGCCCGTGAATTGGGTGCCGATCTTTCAAAGGTTAGCGGAACAGGTGAAAAGTCACGGATCCTTAAAGAGGACGTGCAAAATTTTATCAAGTTTGAATTATCGAGACCCAAAGCCACGGCATCCTCAGGTGCTTTTGCCATGCCTGAAATGCCAGCAATAGATCACAGCAAATGGGGTGAGATTCAGGAGCAGCCTCTGACACGGATTCAAAAAGTCAGCAGTGTGAATTTACATCGCAACTGGATCACCATTCCGCATGTCACCCAACATGAAGATGCCGATATTACCGAACTGGATGCATTCAGAAAATCTTTGAAAGACGAAGCGGCAAAAGATGGGGTCAGATTAACACCTCTGGCTTTTATCATGAAGGCGTTGGTTTCAACCTTAAAGGCATTTCCCAAATTTAATGCATCGCTTGCCAGTGACGGTGAAAATCTGGTTTTGAAAAACTATTACCACATTGGTGTAGCAGTTGAAACGCCCGATGGTTTAACGGTTCCTGTGATCCGCGATGTTGATCAAAAAAGCATCTATCAACTTGCGACTGAATTAGCTGAAACCAGTGCCAAGGCGCGAGATAAGAAATTATCAGCAGATGATATGCAAGGTAGCAGTTTTACCATTTCATCATTAGGTGGTATTGGTGGCACAGCCTTTACACCTATTGTAAAATGGCCCGATGTTGCCATTTTGGGATTATCCCGAAACAAAATGCAACCGGTCTGGAATGGTAAGGAATTTGTACCTCGAATGATGTTGCCGATGTCTTTATCTTACGACCATCGCGTGATTGATGGTGCTGATGCCGCCAGATTTGTGGTTCATTTGGCACAAACATTAAGTGATATTCGTCGGGTTATGTTAAAATAGCGCCAATTTTTTTGGCAAGATGATTTTGATTTATCATGATTTTAGTTTGATTTAATTGAATCATGATGTTGATTTTATAAGGGTAGAGTTTATGAGCAATGTGATTCAGGCACAGGTTGTGGTGATTGGAGCCGGACCAGGTGGTTATACAGCAGCTTTTCGTGCGGCAGATTTAGGTTTGAATGTTGTTTTGGTTGAAAAGCACGCCACTTTAGGTGGTGTTTGTCTTAACGTTGGCTGTATTCCATCCAAGGCATTACTGCATTCTGCAAAAGTCATTGATGAAGCCAAAAGCATGGAATCTCATGGTGTGGTTTTTGGTGAGCCTCAAATTGATCTGGACAAAATTCGCGGTTATAAAGATGGTGTGGTCGGCCAATTAACCAAAGGTCTTTCAGGTATGGCCAAACTGCGTAAAGTTAAAGTAGTTCAGGGCACTGCCAAATTTACTTCTTCCAACAGTCTGTCTATTGAAGGCAATGATGAAGTGAGTACCATCAATTTCGAAAACTGTATTATTGCAGCTGGTTCACGTGTAGTTCAACTTCCTTTCTTGCCTGAAGATGAAAGAATCATTGATTCAACTGGTGCGCTGGAATTAAAAGATGTGCCAGAAAAAATGCTGGTAATTGGTGGTGGTATTATTGGCCTGGAAATGGCGACAGTCTATCGTGCTTTGGGCAGCAAAATATCAATCGTTGAAATGTTCGACCAATTGATTCCTGCGGCTGATAAAGATGTGGTTAAAGTGCTACAACGTTATGTCAGCAAGCAGTATGAATCTATTATGCTGGAAACCAGTGTTACCAAGGTTGAGGCCAAAGATGATGGTTTGTGGGTGACATTTGAAGGTAAGAATGCCCCAAAAGAACCACAAAGATATGATCGTATTTTATCTGCAGTTGGCCGTCGTCCGAATGGTGATTTGGTTGATGCCAATAAAGCAGGTGTGAATGTAGATGAGCGTGGATTTATCGCTGTTGATAATCAGTTAAGAACCAATGTTCCTAATATATACGCGATTGGCGATTTGGTCGGTCAGCCGATGTTGGCGCACAAAGCCACCCATGAAGCCCATGTGGTTGCGGAAGTGATTGCCGGTAAAAAACATGTGTTCGAACCGCGTTGTATTCCGAGTGTGGCTTACACAGATCCTGAAATTGCCTGGGTGGGTTTGACTGAAAAAGAAGCCAAGGAAAAAGGTATTGATTATGGTGTTGGCGCATTCCCTTGGGCAGCCAGTGGTCGTGCAATTGGTGCTGGTCGCACTGAAGGCTTTGCCAAAACCATTTATGACAAATCCAACAACCGTCTAATCGGCGCTGCTATTGTTGGTATTAATGCCGGTGAAATTATTGGCGAAGCAGGGCTAGCGATTGAGATGGGTTGCGAAGCAGAAGATATCGCTTTAACTGTTCATGCACATCCTACCTTGAGTGAGTCTTTGGCATTTTCAGCTGAGGTTTATGAAGGTAAATGTACTGATCTGCCACCAGCTAAAAAGAAAAAATAATTTAAGACGATGATCAAAATGAATTAACCACAGAGGCACAGAGAGCACAGAAGAATAGTATCATAAAGAACACGTCATTTTCGTATGCCTTTATCAGATATCAGGTAGTTCAAACACTGGATTCCGGCTAAAAACATACCGGAATGACGATACTTTAAAGGTTAAGACTATAATATTTATTGTTCTTTCTCCGTGACCTCTGTGTCTCCGTGGTGAAACGGTTTTATTACATATAGAGTCAACTTATGCCGGAACAGTGGAAGACCAAAAAGGCTTTTCTGATTTTAACGTCAATATTGATGGCTTTGACCTTTTCCGCATGGACAGTGATGTTAAATAACTTTGTGGTTGAAAAGGCCAATTTCACCGGTGAAGAAATTGGTCTGCTGCAAAGTTTGCGAGAGGTTCCAGGTTTTTTGGCTTTTACTGCTGTTTTCCTGTTGTTGTTACTCAAAGAACAAACCTTCGCTTTAATTTCACTTTGTTTACTCAGCGTTGGCGTTGCCATTACCGGATTTTTCCCCTATGAAATAGGGCTGTATGCCACCACGGTTTTAATGTCCATTGGCTTTCATTATTTTGAAACGATTAATCAATCTCTTTCGTTGCAATGGTTATCTAAAGAAGAAGCACCACGCGTATTAGGTGTGATCCTGTCTATCAAGTCTTTGGTTGCACTGATTGTTTATGGACTAATTTGGCTGTTTTTCTCAGTTTTTCATATTGAGTTTTCAACGGCTTATTTATTCTTTGGTACGGTCGGTTTTGCTCTGTTTGTCTGGCTATGGTTTTCATTTCCGCATTTTGAAGCCCCCGTTCAGCAGCATAAAAAATTGATTTTGCGTAAGCGCTACTGGTTGTTCTATGCCCTCACTTTTTTCAGTGGTGCCAGACGTCAGATTTTTCTGGTTTTTGCCGGTTTTATGATGGTGGAAAAGTTTAATTATAATGCCGCTGACATAGCTTTACTCTTTATTATCAATCACTTATTTAATCTTTATGCCGCGCCCAAACTGGGTAAGCTGGTGGGTAAAATTGGCGAGCAAAAAGCATTGACCATTGAATATGTCGGCTTGATGATTGTGTTTGTCGGTTATGCTCTGGTGGAATCTGCTGAAATGGCTGCCTTTTTATATGTGGTCGATCATCTGTTTTTTGCTCTCGCCATTGCAATAAAAACATTCTTCCAAAAAATTGCCGATCCCGCAGATATTGCATCTACGGCGAGTGTCAGTTTTACCATTAACCATATTGCTGCGGTGGTAATTCCTGCTGCATTTGGTTTGATGTGGTTAGTCAATCCTTCCTATGTTTTTCTTTCCGGTGCCTTGATGGCGTTTGGTTCTTTGTTATTGGCACAGTTTGTTGATAAGGAATTGATGTTGAATAATGCTGAGGGATTAGTTAAAGAGAAAGGGATGGTGGTTTAGAAGAGCTCTTGCTCACACTGTTAAAGCTTGTTAAAAATCAGGAGTTATTATGAAAATTATAAATTTTGTCTTAATTTGTTTACTGTCGTTTTCGGTTCACGCTGAATATAGTGAAGAAGAGATGAAAGAAATATATTGCTCACAAATTTCTACTGATCTATCAATTAAATTGCAAGCCATAGGTGATTTAAAACGTGAAGCCCCAATAAAAGCAAAGAAAGTAATTGAATATTTAGAGGAAATGGCAAAACTGGATGTAATGATGTTGAATAGTTTTGAGGATGTGGATGTTTGTACTACTGATGACATTAAAGTTATTCTAGATACAGCTGAGGAACTGCTAACTATTGAAGAATAATTAGTAACAGAGGTTCAATTAAATAAAGGGGGTAGTTTAGGAGTCCTCTTTAGTATTTCAAAAAAAGTGAATCTTACCGATTTTTGCGAACCATGTGCGGAAATCTCCTGAAACCGGTTTCGAGTAGCGAGTTACGAGTTACGGGGTTCGAGTAACTAAAAAAATGTTGCCCACCCAAATGAATGGACAACATTAAAGTTATATACAAATGAAATGTTAAGGCTATTCCATACCGCTCATTTTTTTGTTTAACACCCAAATTTCTTGCCAATCGGTCGTGAATATCGTGAGCAATTCTTCTCGAAATTGTTGAAAAGAATCTGTGCCAAAAAGTTCTTCATAACGCTGTCTAAATTGCAAATCAATATCCATATCAGACCATTTTTGCATTCCTAAAGCGACGATCACATGACGGTCATTTTTGTTACCTTGCAGGAGATAGTTATCTAACACTGCCCCATATTTAATCTTTTTAGTTGCACTATACGTCTCTGCAACTCTATCATAAAGATCGTTAAACCTTTGGCGATCAATATTAGAGTTCTCAGCCATAAAGCGTATCAACCAAATATTCATAGAATCTTCTGTTTCTTGGCTAGTAGGACTCAGATTGTCAACTAGAGGTTGAATAATCTTTTTTTCACGCCAATATTCACCATGCTCAATCTTGGTTACTAGAGGCATTACATTTTTAGTCCAGTCGTTATTATGAGGTTTATTAGACGGCTTATCATCAAGATGAGAATAAGTTGATGGCCCCATTATCCAATATATCTTCCCAACATCTGAACCAGAAACGACATTGAAAACTCTGGCACGATAAGGTCCAGAAGAATGAAATGTTTTATTATGGTGTTCCATTTTAATGGCGAATTGATTTAGTTGTGTATAATCAGGAGTGATTAATATTGAACTGTACTGTTTGTATGCCATATTTTCTTCGGCAATTAAAAATGTTGAAAATAAGAATACAAAAGTGATTAGTAAAATTTTCATGTTAGCTTCCTTGTTGTTTTCAGTGTATTAACCTTAGAAGTAATACAATACTTTTAATGATTAAAACACTCGTGGTTGTTTATCATTAAAACAGCGCAATCCATGCGAATTATTTTGGCAACATCCAGCCTTCACAGCAGTAAATGCAATGAAAGTCATTAATGACGATTAGATACCTGGTACGAATAAAAATGAAAAAAACAAGAAGACTTTCAGATGAAGCTTATTCAGGCATTTGCGGACATTACTATCTGCAATGTAGAGGTGTCAAGTGTTGTAGCCAGAGGTTGAACCACTTACTGAAGTTAAGATACAAAAGCGAAGCGAAAGTGGGAGGTATATTTTTTTTAAGAAGTCGTATTTTATAGATTCATTTTTATTGATATAAGTCTAATTTTTGAACAATAATTCCTTCACCGTTGAATTCCTTTGATATACTCTAGGTTAGACAGTATTTACTATCAGTGTAGTTAGTTATGATAGCCTATTTTCACCAAGATACATGGGATGATTTAAATCTCGAAATATGCAATGCTGGCAAGCTAGACCATGTCCGCAAAGTAATGCTGGACAAAATGCCTTTTGTCGACAGAATATCAGTTGCTTTATACGATACCGAAACCGATTATCTAAGAACTTATGCCTATAGCAGTGAGCAGGATTCTCCACTTAATCACTATCAGGCTAAACTGGCCAAGTGCAAATCTCTACTGGAAATCAAACAAACCAGAAAATCCCGTGTAGTTCAAAATTTGGCATTGTTTAAAAATAGCGAGCATAAACACACTAAAGCAATATATAAATCAGGTTTTCAGTCAAGTTACACTTTTCCCATGTTTTGGCGAGGAGAACTTTTTGGATTTATTTTTTTTAACTCTACTCAAGCAGAAGCATTTGGGGAAGAGCTACTTCCTTCGCTAGATACTATTTCCCACCTGATAGCCTTTTTTGTCCATAATGAAATTCACGAAGTAAAAACTCTGTCAGCAACAGTTAAGTCTGCCCTGCAGTTAACTCATATTCGCGATCCTGAAACTGGCGCTCATCTTGAGCGTATGTCTCATTATTCAAGGCTTATTGCCTCTAAAATAGCACCGAAGTATGGTTTTAGTGATTATTTTATCGAGTACATTGGTTTGTTTGCTCCGCTTCATGATCTTGGAAAACTGGCGATACCGGATAGTGTCTTGCTAAAACAGGGTTCGCTAAATGAGGAAGAATTTTCCACCATGAAGCAACACTCTGTGATGGGAAAAAAACTGGTTGATCATTTGATTGAAAATTTTCAATTGCAAGGTCTTGAGCATATTGAAGTACTACGAAATCTGGTGCTAAGCCACCATGAGATGATGGATGGTAGTGGTTATCCTGAGGGACTGAGTGGAGATGAAATACCTATCGAAGCGCGCATTATAACTGTTGCCGATATCTTTGATGCGCTAACCAGCAAACGCCCTTATAAAGAAGCCTGGAGTATAGACGAGGCCTTTGCCGAGATGGAAGAGTTGGCAAAATCCAAACTTGACCCGGACTGTGTCGCAGCCTTGATTAATAACCGGGAACAGGTCGAAGAAATTAAAAATACTTTTCTTGATGAAGGTTAATGAATCTAACAATGTATTGTCTAAAGTAATGCTTTAGACAGTATTGAGAGTGCTCTGGATTAATCTTCCAAATACATCATCCCAGGGATCCAGCTTTTTTTGAATACCTTGGTTTTTGCCAGAGCATCTTCATCATCGTTAATAAACTTGAAATTCATCATTCCGATAACAATGACATCACCATCGGTCATTACTGCTTCGTTAATTTCTTTGCCATTAACAAAAGTGTGATTTGTGCTTTTTAAATCCTGAAGGAAGTAGAGGATAGTGCCATCTTTGGTTTCCTTAACTTCAATTTTTGCATGCTTTTGACTAACTGAAGGATCATCAAGACGGATATCATTAGATGCAGCTCTGCCAATGGTAAGCCCTTCAGAAGGGATTTCTGTTTTGTTAATAACAATATCATCAACCAGTTGTGCCAAAATGACCATAATTCTGTTTCCGTAGCTCCAATGTAAAACAGGTTAATCGTAAACAATAAATGGATAAAAAAGTAGTTCTGATTGCAAAAAATGCCAGATA
>Ga0224501_10002657_pt1 | contig 14077 bp, 15 predicted proteins | sample SF_Oct11_sed_USG_4_FD_169105 | JGI IMG/M metagenome (GOLD analysis project Ga0224501, IMG submission 169105) | Sediment microbial communities from San Francisco Bay, California, United States - SF_Oct11_sed_USGS_8_1 | ecosystem: Environmental > Aquatic > Marine > Sediment | place: USA...
CGGTGAGGGCTCGTTCACCATCGTCGAGGCGGAACCACTCCGCTCGGTCCGGTACGAGGTCTCCATCCAGCAAGGGGCCATGATCACCCGGGGGGTGATCCTGCTCGAGCCCACCGAGATGGGCACCCGCGTGGTGTGGCGAGAGGAGGGAGACTTTGGCTGGAATCCCCTCATGGGGTACTGGGCGTTGGCCATGGACCGGTCCCAGGGCGCGGAGATGGAGAAGAACCTGGAGTCACTCAGACGGCTGGCCGAATCAGGATCGGAACCCCCTTCACCTCCTCCCCCTCCATCCGACCGGAACGAAGAAGCGGCGCCCTCCCGCTGAGAGAGGACGCCGCTGTTCCTTCCCGCACATCGGGACCTTCAGCCTTGCTGCCTCGCCCAGGCGATGAGGTCCTTGTTGGTCCGGGTCTTCTTCATGATGTTGAGGAGTTCCTGCATCCCGTCGCCCGACCCCACGTCGGAGAGCTGACGCCGCATCGCCCTGGAAAGCCAGAGCGCGTCGTCGTCGAAAAGGAGCTCCTCCTTCCGGGTCGCCGACGCGGCGAGATCGATGGCGGGATACACCCTACGATCCGCCAGTTCACGGGAGAGCACCAGTTCGCTGTTCCCCGTTCCCTTGAACTCCTCGAAGATCACCTGGTCCATCCGGGATCCCGTGTCCACCAGCGCCGTGGCGATGATGGTGAGCGATCCACCGCCCCGTGAGGCGTCGATGTTCCGCGCGCTCCCGAGGAAACGCTTGGGCTTCTCGAGGGACTGCGCGTCCAGACCACCGGACAGCGTCCGTCCGCTTCCCGATTCGACGGTGTTGTACGCCCGCGCCAGCCGGGTGATGGAGTCGAGGATGATGACCACGTCCTCGCCCATCTCCACCCTGCGGCGGGCCCGTTCCAGGGTCATCTCGGCAACCTGACAGTGCCGCTCCGCCGGACGGTCGAAGGTGGAAGCGATGACCTCCCCGAAACCGCACTGCTCCATCTCCGTCACCTCTTCGGGACGCTCGTCCACCAGAAGGATCATGAGGTGGCACTCGGGATTGTTGGTGACGATCCCCTCGGCCACGGACTGGAGCACGGTGGTCTTGCCGGCCTTGGCCGGAGCGACGATGAGGGCCCGCTGGCCCTTGCCGAAGGGACAGAACAGGTCGATCACGCGGTTCGTGTAGTCCTCCTGGCCTCGCACGGTACGACCACACTCCAAGCGGAGTTGCTGATCGGGGTGCACCGCGCTGAGGCGCTGGAAGTCCGGCCGTTTCCGGATCTCCTCCGGATCCCGGTCGTTCACGCGCGCGATGTACGCCAACGGGGCGCTCTTCCCACCGCGGGGTGGATGACTGGGAATTCCCACCAGCTCGTCGCCGGTGCGGAGTCCGTACTTCTGGATCATCCGCGAGGCGACGTAGATGTCGTCCTTGCTCGGCGTATAGCCGGCCTCGCGTCGGCGGATGAACCCGGAGCCGCTGCTCAGCACCTCGAGGAGTCCCAGCGGGCGTGATTCCGCCTCGAGCTGTTCGGGATCCTCGGGGAGCTGGATTGCCGGCTCCTGGCTTACCTGCGGTTGGTCGCTTCTGGACCTGCGTCGGGGGCGTCGACCGCGACGGCGATTCTTCGAACCGCGCCGTGACCCTGACCGCTCCCCGTCGCCATTTTGGTTTTCGGGCGAATCGGGCACGTCTGAACCCATGTTGCCGGGCACGTTGCGCGCTCGCCCCAACGAACGATCTTGCGGGCGCGCACACTTGGGAGATGCCCCCTTTCGGGAGCAGGCGAACCGTCCGGTCAGCTGGCCGAGCAGGCCGCTGGATTCGACACCGAGGTGTCGACGGACGCTATAATGTTCAATAACGGGTCGCGTTGGGCAAGGGATGCGCGGTAGGCCGTGGCGATGGTGGGCGTACCACGATGTCCAGATCCCGTCCTCCCCCTGTCCCCGGGACGGGACAGGCGAGGGGCCGAGCTCTTTCGGTACAGGCCGCAAGCTGTTGTGCTCCATATGTTTACACATTGTCGTCACACTGGCACGGTCCGTGCAATGATGCCAGGTGGATTCATCGGACATGGAGGTCACCGTGCGAAACGTGCCAAAGATTCTGCTCTTCGCGACCGCCCTGATGGTGGCGTCGATCCGCCCGGGTGTGTCACAGACGTACTCGTCCGTCGCCGTCGGCGTCGGGTCGGCGTTCACCGGGATGAGCGTGGGATTCCACTGGGGAACCTACGACGTGCCCGGTGCGTTCGTGGGATTCTCCATCGGTAGCCATTGGGTCGCGGACTACCCGGACGTCTGGGACCTCCAGACCTACGGCATCTACTCCCACACGTACGATGGATGGCACAGGGGCAGATGGGGACGCGAGAGGTACCGGAGCCGCTATCGGAACACCTGCTGGGACGGGTACTGGACCTACTACGGATACGTGGAGTGCGTCGCCTGGTCTCGCGCCGGCGTGGGGTGGTACTACGATCGCTATCCGTACCGGACGGTGATCCTGAGCGATCCTTGGTCCGACCCCTGGGGGCGTCACTTCGCCTACGATCCGTGGGCCGGATACTGGAACGGGTACTGGGACGGCTACCGGACGGGAACGTGGTATGGTTCCGGGCACAGCGGATGGATCGCAGCGCCACGGTACAGTCGTCCGGCGCGGGTGGCGTACGGACCGTCGCCCTACTCCCGTTGGGCGCCCACGTACAAGGAGGGCGCACGGACGGCCACCACCCGCACCGCCACCAGGCGACCCGCCACGGCCACGCCCGACGTCCGCACCACGCCCCCCCGGGTCACCAGCGTACAGGCACGCGGGAGCGCCCGCACCAACGATCCATCATCGGTATCCGGTGGGTCGCGGGTCGCGCGCACCGGAAGAGACGGAGCGAGCGCGGGCGCGGTGAGGAATCCGCGGAGGCCATCCGACACGGCGAGGGAGCCGTCGGACCGGACGAACGCTTCGCCGCGCGGCGCGTCGGCTCGCACACCGGACCGTCCGTCGTTGAGGGCGTCCGGAGCACGGGAGCGTCCTTCGTCGGCCACCCGAGCACCGTCCGATCGGACGCGGCCGTCCGCCGCGACACCCAGATCCTCGGAGGGTCGGCGTCCGACCGCCGACCGGCCCACGACCGACCGGACACCGGCCACGTCCTCCCGTCCCCGCGGAAACGACCGTCCGGCCACAGTCACCCGCCCGTCGTCGGGCGAGCGGAGACCCGCGGCGGCACCATCGCGGCCGTCCCGCAGCAACCCGGCGTCTTCGGGGAGTCGCCCCCAGGCGAGTTCACGCCCGGAGAGCGGGAGCCGTCCGCAGGCGAGTTCCCGGCCCCAGTCGGGGAGTCGGCCCAGCGCGGCCCCTCGCTCGTCGGGATCATCCGGCCAGCAGTCGCGGCCGGCGGCCCGCCCGTCGTCCGGCAAGTCGAATAGTCCTCCCGCCAGGAGCGGGAGTTCCCGTCCGACGACCCAGCGCCGGCGCGGTGGCTGACGGGTAGTCGGGTCGGGTCCGACAGACCCAGGAGCCCCGCCGGGACCTACACGGTCCCGGCGGGGCTCAGTCGCGGCGCCCTCCCCCGTACCACACTTCCACCGAAGGCGTACCACCCATCCAGTAGCAGAGTTCGGCGGGCCGGTCGATCTCCCACGCGCACAGGTCGGCGGCCTTCCCTCGCTCGATAGTCCCGGTTTCGGCCCCGAGGCCGAGCACTCCCGCGGCATTCCGCGTCATCCCCGCCAGGGCCTCCTCCGGGCGTAATCCGAGCAGGACACACGCCATGTTCAGCGCCAGGAGCGGCGAGGCGAGAGGCGACGATCCGGGGTTGAGATCGGTGGCCACCGCCATGGCGACTCCGGCCGAGCGGAACTCGTCCACCGGCGGCATTCTCGTCTCCCCGAGGAAATAGAAGGCGCCGGGAAGGAGAACCGCCACGGTTCCCGCTCGCGCCATGGCCTCCACACCCGCCCGTCCGGTGTATTCGAGATGGTCGGCGGAAAGGGCCCCGAACCGGGCGGCGAGCTCCGCCCCTCCGGAGTCGGACAGCTGGTCCGCATGCAAGCGCACCGGGAGGCCGTGGCGTCGGGCCGCGTCGAACACCGCCGCGCACTCCTCCGCGGAGAACGCGATCCCCTCGCAGAAGGCATCCACGGCGTCGGCGAGCCCCCCGTCGGCCACGGCCGGGAGGATCACGTCGGTCACGAGGGAGACGTACTCGCCGCGGCGGTCCACGAACTCGGGCGGGAGCGCATGGGCCGCCAGGAGCGTGGTGCGCACCCGCACGGGCAACTCCGTACCCAGCTTCCGGGCAGTGGTCAGCATACGCACCTCGGTCTCGAGGTCCAGCCCGTACCCCGACTTGACCTCCACGGTGGTGACCCCCTCGCGCATGAGGGAAGAAAGCCGCCGCACGGCGCTCCCGAACAGTTCCTCCGCGGCCGCCGCGCGGGTGGCGCGCACCGTGGAGAGAATCCCGCCCCCGGCCCGTGCGATCTCCTCGTACGAGGCCCCGCCGATGCGCGCTTCCCACTCCCCGACCCGATCTCCGCCGTGGACGAGGTGGGTGTGGCAATCGATGAGTCCCGGTGTGAGCCAACGGCCCCGGAGATCGACCTCCACCACGTCGCCCCCTCGCTTCCCATCCACTCCCGCCTCAGCCAACGCGGTCGCAACCCCCGAGTCGGCTCCCACCCAGGCGATCCGGCCATCGGTGGCGAGGAGCGCTCCGTGGCGGATCTCCCCGTAGGGGTCGGCGCCCGCCACCATGGTGGCGAGGTGTCCATTCCGGAAGAGCGTATGGGTGGGGGTCACGCGCGTCATGGCAGGATCGGTGTGGGAACGGACGTTGACGTCGGACGTTGCCGGAATCTACACTCCCTCGCCATGCCTGACCTCTTCCTGCCCACCGCGCTCCTTCCCGACGGGTGGGCCACCGACGTCCGTCTCCGCGTCAGCGACGGGGGAGACATCACCGCGGTCCACGTCGGATCCGACGCGCGGGGCGCCCGCTCGGTGCCTGGAATCACGGTTCCCGGGGTTCCGAACCTTCACTCGCACGCCTTCCAGCGCGCCATGGCGGGGCTCACGGAGCGCGGAAGCCCCACGGGCGACACCTTCTGGACCTGGCGCCGGCGGATGTACGCCTTCCTCGACGCCCTCACGCCCGACGACGTGGAGGCGGTGGCGCGACAACTCTACTCCGAGTCGCTCCGGCACGGCTTCACCTCGGTGGGAGAGTTCCACTACCTCCGCAACGCGCCGGACGGCACGCCCTACGTTACGCCCCACGAGATGGGCGCGCGGCTCCTGGCCGCCGCTTCCGCCGTGGGGATGGGGATGACCCTCCTCCCTGTCGTCTATCGGACGTCCGACTTCGGAGGCGCGGCCCCCACGGGCGCCCAGCGCCGGTTCGTCGCCACGGTCTCCGAACTCCTCGACGACGTGGCCGCCTTGGAGGTCATGGCGACCGCCGCGGGCGGAAACGCCCGCGCCGGGATGGCGCTCCACTCGCTCAGGGCGGTCCCGCCGGACGCGCTCGCCGAGGCCCTCTCCGGCCTGGACGGCGCACTGGCCCGTGCGCCCATCCACATCCACGTGGCGGAACAGGCGCGGGAGGTGGAGGCCTGCCTGGCGTGGTCGGGAGCCCGCCCGGTGGACTGGCTCCTCGACCACGCTCCGGTGGATCCTCGATGGTGTCTCGTCCACGCCACGCACATGACCCCCGACGAAACCGCCCGCGTGGCGTCGTCGGGCGCGGTGGTGGGGCTCTGTCCCACCACCGAGTCGAACCTCGGGGACGGGGTCTTCCCCTTCCCCGGGTTCGCGGGAAACGGGGGGCGTTGGGGCGTGGGAACGGACAGCCACGTGAGCGTGAGTCCCGTGGCCGAGCTCCGTACCCTGGAGTACGGTCAGCGCCTCACCCGGCAGCTCCGCAACGTCACGGTGGGTCCCGTGGACGCGTCCACCGGCCGGGCGCTCCTGGAGGGGGCCTGGGCGGGCGGCGCCCAGGCGTGTGGCCGCCCCGTGGGACGGATCGCCGAGGGGAGCCGCGCCGACCTGGTCGCGCTGGACCCGGAGCATCCGGCGCTGGTGGGGCGGGAGGGAGACGCCGTGCTCGATTCGTGGATCTTCTCGGGCGAAGACACGCCCGTGCGCGACGTGATGGTGGGGGGGCGATGGGTCGTCGAGGAGGGACGTACGCTCGACCAGGACTCCAACCTCGAGGCCTATCGGCGCGTCGCCCGCCGGATCACTCGTCCAACATAGGGATCCGGATCCCCTCCCGTCGCGCCGTCTCCACGGCGATGTCGTACCCCGCGTCCGCGTGGCGCACCACCCCGATCCCCGGATCGTTGGTGAGCACGCGCCCGATGCGTTCCGCCGCCTCGTCGGAGCCGTCGGCCACCAGCACCTGCCCGGCGTGCAGGGAGTTGCCGATCCCCACCCCACCCCCGTGGTGGAAGGATACCCAGCTCGCCCCGCTGGCGGTGTTGAGGAGGGCGTTGAGTATGGGCCAGTCGGCCACCGCGTCCGTCCCGTCTTTCATCCCTTCGGTCTCCCGGAAGGGGGAGGCCACCGACCCGGTATCCAGGTGGTCACGTCCGATCACGATGGGCGCGCTCACCTCCCCCGACGCCACCAGCGCGTTCATGGCGAGCCCGAAGCGCGCCCGGGCGCCCTGCCCCAGCCAGCAGATCCGGGCCGGGAGCCCCTGGAACGCGACCTCCTCGTGGGCCATCCGGATCCAACGGCAGAGGTGCTCGTCTTCGGGGAACATCTCGAGGACGAGCTCGTCGGTGCGATGGATGTCCGCCGGGTCTCCCGAAAGGGCAACCCACCGGAACGGCCCCTTCCCTTCGCAGAAGAGGTCACGAATGTACGCCGGAACGAAGCCGGGGTAGGCGAAGGCATCGGCGAACCCGGCGTCGAGGGCGTACCCCCGCAGGTTGTTGCCGTAGTCCACCGCCACCGACCCCGCGCGCTGGAGGGCCACGATGGCCTCGCAGTGGACCCGGATGGACTCCATGGAACGCCGCAGGTATTCGTTGGGATCCGACTCCCGCAGCGCCTCCGCCTCCGCCAGGGAGCAGCCGGCGGGGACGTACCCGTTCAGGGGATCATGGGCCGACGTCTGGTCGGTGACGATGTCCGGGACCTCGCCCCGGCGCAGAAGCTCGGGGAGAACCTCGGCGCAGTTCCCCACCAGCCCCACGGACAGGGCCGTACCCGTCCCGGTGGCCTCGTGCACCCACGCCAGTGCCTCGTCCAGATCCTCGGTCATACGGTCGCAGTACCGGGTCTCGATGCGCCGCCGGATACGGGCGGGGTCCACCTCGACGCAGAGCATCACTCCCCCGTTCATGGTGGCGGCCAGAGGCTGTGCGCCCCCCATCCCCCCCATCCCACCGGTGAGGATCCAACGGCCCGCGAGCGTCCCGCCGAAGTGCCGCGCCGCCATGGCGCCGAAGGTCTCGTACGTCCCCTGGAGGATCCCCTGGGTACCGATGTAGATCCAGGACCCGGCGGTCATCTGGCCGTACATCATCAGACCCGCCCGCTCCAGCTCGTTGAAGTGCTCCCAGGTGGCCCACCTTCCCACCAGGTTGGAGTTGGCCAGAAGGACCCGGGGCGCGTGCCGATGGGTGCGGAACACGCCCACCGGCTTTCCCGACTGGACCAGCAGGGTCTCGTCGTCCTCCAGCGTCCGTAGCGTCGACACGATGGCGTCGAAGGCCTCCCAGTTGCGGGCGGCCTTCCCGGTGCCACCGTACACCACCAGATCGTCGGGACGCTCGGCGACCTCCGGGTCCAGGTTGTTCATGAGCATCCGGAGCGCGGCCTCCTGCGTCCATCCCTTGCAGGAGATCTCCGTTCCCCGGGGGGCACGTACGGTTCGGGCTGTCACGGACATCATTCGACTCCTTCGGTGGCCAGGGACGCGAAGTCTCCGTCCCGGATCATCCGGACGATCGCCGCGAGGTCTCCCGCGAGGACCCGATCGCCCTGTAATGGTAACACGTTACGCCTGATCGTCTCATGTGCCTTCTCGACGCGGGGACCGCTGCGCAGAGGCCGCCTGTAGTCGAGCCCCTGGGCCGCCGCGAGCAGTTCGGCCGCCAGCACCTGCTCGAAACAGGATACGGCCTGGCGCGCCTTCCGTGCCGCGGTGAACCCCATGGAGACGTGGTCCTCCTGGTTGGCCGAGGTGGTGACCGAATCCACGCTCGCCGGGTGAGCGAGCACGCGGCACTCCGCCAGGGAGTCCACGGCCGAGACCTGCGCGATCATGAGGCCGCTCTCCAGCCCCGGGCGGTGGGCCAGGAAGGCCGGAAGCCCCATGGACAGGTCCGGGTTGAGCAGCCGCTCGATCCGTCGCTCGGAGATGGACGCCATGTCGGCCACCGCGATGGCCAGGAAGTCCAACGCCTGCGACACGACCTGCGCGTGGAAGTTCCCCCCGCTCACGATCACCCCCGACTCGGGAAAGACCAGAGGATTGTCGGTGGCGCTGTTCGCCTCCCTCTCCAGAACCCCGCGCACGTATTCGAGGACGTCGCGGGAGGCCCCGTGTACCTGGGGGATGCATCGCAGCGCGTAGGCGTCCTGTACCCGGGGATCCTCCTCGCGGTGGGACTCACGGATCTCCGAGCCCTCCAGGAGGGCGCGGAGCCGAGACGCGCTGGTGGCCTGCCCCGGATGGGGGCGAGCCGCCTGGATCTCTTCGCGGAACGCCTCGGGCGTCCCCAGGAGGGCGTCCACCGCCATGGCGCCGGCCACGTCCGCCGTCTCCACCGCCCGCATGGCCGCGGTCCACGCCAGGATTCCCAGGCCCGTGGTGGCCTGCGTGCCGTTGATGAGCGCCAGTCCCTCCTTGGCCTCCAGGCGAAGCGGCTCGATTCCCGCACGGGCCAACGCGGAACCCGCTTCCACGATGACCCCGTCGTGCTCCACCGTCCCCTCTCCGATGAGGGCCAGGGCCACGTGGGCCAGCGGGGAGAGATCCCCACTCGCGCCCACCGACCCGTAGCGCGGGACCACCGGGTGGATCCCCGCGTTGAGCAAGGAGAGGATCTGCTCCACCACCGCGACACGGCACCCCGAGTGGCCCCGGGCCAGCGCGTTGGCCCGCAGGAGCATCAGAATCCGAACCGCCGGGCGGTCGAGGGGATCCCCTGCCCCGGCGGCGTGACTCCTCACCAGATTCAGCTGAAGCGTCTCACGGTCCTCCTCCGCGATCACCACCTCGGCGAGCCGCCCGAAGCCGGTGGTGACTCCGTAGACCCTCTCTCCGGCCCGGACCTTGTCCTGGATGAACTCCCGCGAGGAATTCATGGCGTCCCGGGCCGAGGGCGCCAGGCGGACCTCCACCGAAACGTCGCGAGCCACGCGCTCCGCATCTTCCAGACGTAGGGTGCGTCCATCGATGAGCAGGGGTGATGTCATGGCGTGGATCCCTTGTGCACCAGTTCCTCGAACTCCCCGCGCGTCATGGTGAGGTCCTCTTCGGCCCAGAACACCTCGAGTTCGACCCCGAGCCCGTCGGCGAGGCGATTGACGTAGTTGTAGTAACTGGCCACCTGACAGATGTCGAGCACGGACGCGTCATCGAAGCCGGCCTCTCTCAACCGCTCCACGTGCGCCGCGCGGATGGAATGCGGGCTCGTCGTCAACTCCAGAACGTAGTCGAGCATGATCCGGTCCCGGGGTTCCAGCGGCGCGGAACGGTAGTCCACCGCGAGAGCACGCGCGAGATCCGCGGAGCCCGTGATCGTACGGAGGCCCGCCCCGTGATGATTGATTCAGTAGAAACACCGGTTCGCCGCGGACACGGTGACGGCGATCATCTCCCTCTGGGCCCGTGACAACGGAGACGGCCCCCGCATGAGGTGGGAGTAGAGCTCCACATGATCCTTCATGGAGCGTGGATTGAGCGAGTGGATCCGGAGGATGTTGTCCAGCATCCCCTCCTCGGTGGAGTATTTCGCGTACAACTCCGCCAGGAGACCGCGGGCCTCGGCGTACGGGACGTAGGGGATGTGGGCCACGGTGGCGCTCTCCGGGAGGAGGGAACGGGACGCGAGCCAACATTGCCACGGGCCCGCCACGGGAGCAAGGTGCGGGACCGGCCGAGTAAACGGACGCGTTCCCCGATCCGTCGTAGGGGAGAACGGGCACCAGAAAGGACAGAGGGGTGAGCCAGAACGCCGCACCGACCGTACAGGTGGACCCGGTTCTCGTCCGGCGAGCCCGGGAGGGAGACCCGCCCGCCGTGGAGGCTCTGGCGAAGGCGATCTATCCCCTCGTACGGCGGTGGACGCTGGTGCGCACGGGAGATCCGTTCGATGCCGACGACGTGACGCAGGAGATTCTCATGCAGGTGGTGCGGAAGCTGGAGAGTTTCGAAGGAAGATCCCGGTTCACGACATGGCTCTACACCGTCGCCCGGAACACCCACCTCGACCTCCAGCGCGCGGAGCACGCCCATCGGCGTCGGGTGGACGCGGCGGGGGGCGTCGAGAGGTCGCGGCCCCCGGGCTCGGTGGATCCCGGAGATGATATCGACCGGGAGCGGAGCATGGCGACGCTTCTCCGTTTCGTCGAGGTGCTCCCCCCACGTCAGCGAGAGGTATTCAACCTCATCGACCTGGAGGGATACTCCGCTCCCGAGGTCGCGGAGATGATGGAGATCGAACCGGTCTCGGTGAGGGCCAACCTCTTCAAGGCCCGCACGGCCCTGCGGGCTCGCATCCTGGCGGACGCATCGGAACTGACGGAGGAACTCGCATGATGTCCTGCACGGAGGCCCGGAGACTCCTCCTGGAGGTCGAGCCGTCCGCCCTGCGCGGCGACGGTGACACACCCCTGGCGATTCATCTGAGGGGATGTCGGTCGTGCTCCACGGCGGCCGGAGTCATCCTCTCCGAGGGGGCGCTCCTCGACGCCATCCTGTCGGGGAGGGACGCGGTGGAGGAGGTGGGAGCCCGAGTGGCCTCCTTCCCCCCCGTGGCGCGGAACAGGGTCCGTACGTTCGTTCCCCTCGCCGCCGCCGCCCTCCTGGCCGGAGTGGTGCTGACCCGCTTCCCCGGGATTCGCCCGGAGCCGGAGGCGCCATCCCGGCAGATCGTCTCACCGTCCGCCCTCGCCCTGGTGGAAGTCCCCGAAGGGCGGAACGCCGCCGTCATCCCCACTTCCGATCCCGACCTGACCATCGTGTGGATCTACTGAACAGGAGTGAGACCATGAAGGTTCGCAACGTGCCCATTCTCGCCGCGTGCATCCTCGCTCTGTCGGCGTGCGCAAGGACGCCCGACCTGGAGACCCGGACCTACGCGCTGGACCACCTTCAGCCCGGCGAGGCGGTGGACCTGATCTCCCCGTACGTCTTCACCGAGCGGGAAGGAAATCCGGGTCTCGTGAGTTCCTCGGAGCGCGCGCTCACGGTGCGGGAGACGCCCGACAACCTCGGCCGCATCGGGGCGGTCCTGGCGGAGTACGACCAGCCCGCGCCCGACCTGCGGCTCCACTTCCGGCTCATCGAGGCCGACGGATACGCCCAGGCCGATCCCAGGATCGCCGACGTGGAAGCGGAGTTGAGGAAGGTCCTCCAGTTCCGGGGATACCGGCTCGCCGGCGAGGCGGTCGTCTCGGCCACGGATTGGTCGGAGATCCGTCAGAGCATGCGGGCGGGTGGACGACTCTACGAGTTGACGGGGCGGGTGTATTGGCCGCGGAGGGAGACGATCCGTCTGGAGGAGATCGCCCTGTACGGGGAGGGAGGTTCGGCACTCTCGACCACGGTGAACGTACGGCCCGGCCAGACGCTGGTGATCGGAACCGCACCCCAGTCCGCGGGAGACGCCACCCTTCTCCTCACGGTGCGAGCCGAGGTAGTCCCCGACGCGTGAGGCTCAACCGCCTCGGCCCCAGAGGAACTCCACGAAGCCGACGATCACCCAGGTCAACCCGGCACCCAGGATGGTCATGGCCGCGATCATGGTAACCGGCTCCTCCTTGAGGTATTTCCGGACCAGGGTACGGTCGTCGGAAAAGAGGAGGCGAATCCACTCGAGCACGCCGTACCCGACGAGTGGAGCGACGATGAGTAGCCAGAAGAGATCGGTCATGTTGCGTCCCCCCCAGGTGCGCATGAGCCGGTGGTGGTGGGCGGATCCGCAGTCGTCCGGAGAGCCCGGGTGCGACGCCCGGCGCGCCACCACGAAGGAGAATGGAGTCCCGGTCGCGGAAACACAATCGGTCCGGTTAGGTTGTCCCTCCCTGGCCACCCACCCGCAGGAGCGTGCGCATGCCCCCGACTCCCCCTCCCTTGAGTGTCATGGCGGTTCCCGGGCCGGGAGTGGAGCCCGTGGCCGATCTCGTCAACGCGATGATCTCGGACGGGCGGATGGCGCGGGGATTGGCGGCCATCGCCGACGGGGTGGCCCGGTGGCCCGAGGATGGGATCACCGACGGACACGCCATCAGCCTCGGGATCCTGGCCGACATGGAGGCCGCCGGAACTCCAGGGTGGACGCTGCGGCGAGGAGTGACGCCCACGGGATCGAGACACTCGTGGATCGAGCGCGACGCCGTGGCGTTGGACGGCGGAGTCGTGGTGGAGGGCCCCGGTGAAGGCGAAGGGACGGCCGTGATCCTCGTCATGCCTGCGGAGGCCTTTCGCGAGGCCAGGGGGCTGCGGGAGACGGGGCTCGATTCCGGGGACGAATCGCTCAGCGTGTAGATCGGCGGTCGCGACTCTCCGGCTCGACTCGCTTCAGGACGGCGTGGAGGAGCCCGTCATTCCGAAGGCCATTCTCCGACGGGGCGTCCGTCATCGCTGATGATGGCCGCCACTTCGACCGACAGGTCGTGTAGCGAAGCGAAGAAGTGCTCCTCGGCCTGATCCGGGTGGTGGCCCTTCTCGATCCTCACCTTGCCACCGCCGTTCTCGAAGACGTGCCACGTGATCCTGGTGATGTCTTCCATCGGTCGCTCCCTCCTGGTTTCGGATCACCCTGAAATCCCGACCCCCAGAGCGATCATCGGTCCATGGATGCCACCCGGCCCCACGATGGTACCATCACCGTCGCGGCGCCAGGAAATTCATGAGGCAAGGATCGGGCCAGCCGCGTGTAGGTTGCCCCGTCCGCCCGGAGGTTCGGGCGTGGATGAGCCGAGTGGCCCCCGGAATTCTGTGTCTGCCGTCAGAGACCCATTCCTGGAGGTACCATGCAACTCACGGCAACGACCCTGCTCGCATGCATGGGTCTGGCGATGTTTCCGCGCGCGGCCACCGCCCCCGGGGAGTCCGCTCCGACGGATTCCTACGGGTGCGCCATCACACTGAAGTTCAGTTGGCAGCCCGCTGCTCTCGCTCCGCCCTTCGACCGCAGCGTCGTCCAGATGCAGACCGCGGTCAGTCCCAAGACGCGGGTGCGCATCCGATCCGGCACCTGGAGCGAGCTGCCCACGAGTTTCTGGTTGAGGACGAGTGGCGGCATCGCCCCTCCGTTCCTCCGGGCCGGCGCCAGCTACAGCCAGGTCGGCGAAATGCGATTGGGCTGCAACAACAACCGCCGGTATCACTTCGTCTTCACCATGTATTCGGACGGGCTTCTCCGGGGATCGACGAGGCAGGCCCAGTTCTACTATCCGTCCGAGACCGGGTGGACCACGGCCCGGACCATCGACCTCGGGAATCTGGCCACGCGGTTCTAGTGGAGGCGTGGGTGCGGGGTCCCATGCCGAGAGGCGCCGCCCGGATGCACCTGCGGTCGCTACGCGATCCTCGGTGGCCTCGGCGGTCACCATGGCGGCCCGCTCTCGCGGGATACCTCCCGGGCGCCTCGGCTCGAACCTGCGGTTCCGTCGGCGTTTCCCGCCGACGGGGGCGCTCCCGCGCCCCTTGAATCCGGGCGGCGGGCAGCTATGCGAAGACCCCGCGGTCGCAGACCGCGGGGTCCCATCCTGAGAGGCGCCGCCCGGATGCACCTGCGGTCGCTACGCGATCCTCGGTGGCCTCGGCGGTCACCATGGCGGCCCGCTCTCGCGGGATACCTCCCGGGCGCCTCGGCTCGAACCTGCGGTTCCGTCGGC
>Ga0224501_10002658_pt1 | contig 14077 bp, 13 predicted proteins | sample SF_Oct11_sed_USG_4_FD_169105 | JGI IMG/M metagenome (GOLD analysis project Ga0224501, IMG submission 169105) | Sediment microbial communities from San Francisco Bay, California, United States - SF_Oct11_sed_USGS_8_1 | ecosystem: Environmental > Aquatic > Marine > Sediment | place: USA...
ATTCCAGCAGTAGTTTCTGTGAAGAATGCTATGCAAATAAAAGAGAACGCTATTGTGGCAGTAGACGGGTTTAAAGGAACGGTAACTATCATAGGATGAATATGTCTTTTGAGCGGCCAGAAGAACGCTTTAGGGCTTTATTGGAACCGAGAAGAAACTGCTCGTCACACGTGCATGCAAGGTGGATTAGCAGACAAAAAAATCTTGAGGTGTGATGATTGACTGATTTGTGGGTTGCCCTTTTCGCTGCCCTAGCAGGATACCTCATCGGCTCTATTTCTTTTGCACGTATAATAGGAAAAATAGTTCTGCCAGGCGAGGATCTTAGCGAGACAAGGATTGCAGTTAAAGGATATCGGGAAAAGCTGGCTTCCCAAGCGGTATGCGCCACTAGCCTGCGAGAACGCAAAGGATCAAAGGTAGCGATTCTGACCAGTTTCCTCGACATGTTCAAGGCATTCGTTCCTGTGTTAGCCTGCCGTCTGGTTTTTCCAGAGGGATACTATTTTCTGTTTGCTGGGATGGCTGCTGTGGCTGGGCACAATTATCCAGTGTATTACAGGTTTAGGGGAGGTCGAGGCATGTCGCCTCTTTTGGGAAGCCTACTTGTCATTGATTGGTTAGCGATTCCTGCAACAATCTTGCCAGGTCTAGCATTAGGTTTGCTGATTTTCCGAGATTTTCGGAGTTCGAATTTGCAGTTTTTTGCAGCAATGGGTTCAGTATCTTTGCTTTCCCCATGGCTATGGTTCCGCTTCAATGACTGGTTCTATATGGCCTACGCTGTTGCGATCAACCTATTATTTTGGACGGCAATTCTTAATGAAATCAAAGAGTGGCTGAAGCTTAGGGGAAGAGGATCTTCAGAAAACTGAAATGACAGCCTCACGATATATCTAGGGAAGACAGAACGGTAATGTCCAAAAGAGAACAGTAAAGATTATAAGTATCGGTTTTCATGGAACCACTTCTGAGGACTAATAGATATGAGTCTCTTGAAACTTCGGCTATCCGTGATAGGAACTTTAGCCGCCATAATTGGATTATCCACATTGTTCTTCACGGTCATCCTCTGGTGGATTGGTGTCGACCTTATAGTGCTGCCATTATTCGTTGTGGCTTTTAACATTGTCCAATGGTTGATTGCCCCATATCTTATAAACGCCATGTATCGAGTAAAAGAAGCGTCAAAGTCTGAGAACCCAAAACTATATTCCATGGTAGAGAGATTAAGCCAAAAAAGCGGGTTGAAAATGCCAAGAGTGATGATAGCGAACATACCGGTTCCAAACGCCTTCGCTTATGCCTCGCCAATCGCTGGAAGCAGAGTAGCAGTAACAAGCGAACTCTTGAAAACTTTGGAAGACGAAGAGGTTGAGGCTGTTATTGGTCACGAGCTTGGACACTTGAAGCATAGAGACGTCCAAGTTATGATGTTTGTTTCCATTCTGCCAGCGATTTTCTACTTCATATACATCACTATGTTTTGGTCTTCGATTTTTGGAAGGAGTCGAAATGAAAGAGGTGGAGGCGCAGCAGCCGCTCTCATCGCTATTGGAAGCCTATTTGCCTATTTGATTCTCACTGTGTTCACTCTCTACTTAAGCCGGCTACGAGAGTACTATGCAGACCGTCACAGCGCCAACATCGTAGAAGAAGGACCTCGCAAGCTCTCTGAAGGCCTAGCAAAAATTGTGAATCATACGAGTAGAATGAAGCGTCGCCGTCGAGATGTTGGCAGCTTCAGCTCATTTAAAGCCTTGTTCATATCTGACCCAGACCGTGCTGAAGCAGATACCGTGTCTATAACTCAAGCAGGAGCCCGTTTGACTGATCAGAAGCTTGTTGCGCAGGTTCTTAGAAAAGAAGTTACCTTCTTCGACAGATTAGGTGAGCTATTTTCCAGCCATCCAAACATAGTCAAGCGCCTAAAAGCACTACAAGAACTAGCATAAACATCATCAAAACTTTACTGTATTCATGTATTTTGCGGCATTCCAGCAGTCTTCTCCATAGCTTTTAAAAGGTCTCCACTGCGAATCAAATCCTTCAATGTTTCTATATCTTCATACATCGCCCTATCCTTCTTCAAAGGAGGCACCCTCTTTCTTACTAGCGAATATGCAGCTTTCGTTCCTTTTCCAAGCTTCTCTGGACCACGAAAATCCACTCCTTGAGCCGCACATAATAGTTCAATAGCTACGATGTATTCGACGTTATGCAGGATTTCCATAACTTTTCTCGCTGCCATTGGTCCCATACTCACAAAGTCTTCAAAATTCGCTGAAGTAGGAATAGAATCAACGCTGGCTGGATGAGCCAAAACCTTGTTTTCCGAAGCCAAAGCAGCAGCGGTACATTGAACTGTCATGAACCCGCTCTGCACTCCCTTTTTCGCTTTTTCATAAATCAGAAAGGCTGGAAGTCCCCGGCTTAGGTTTTCGTCAATTAGTCTAGCTATTCTTCTTTCAGCAATGTTGCCAACCGTTGTTAGCGCTATCCCAAGAATGTCCATTGCCAATGCAACGGGTTGTCCATGAAAGTTTCCTCCAGAAAGACACACTTTATCTTCTGCAAAAACTAGCGGGTTGTCTGTCGCAGAGTTGATTTCGGTTTCTATCACCTTTCTTACATAGCCAAGGGCGTCTCTAACTGCGCCCAAAACTTGAGGTGCACACCTCAAAGAGTATGGGTCTTGAGGATACATCCCTCGCTTCGCTGCTTTTTCACCCGAAGTGATTAGTTTGCTTCCAGCGGTTAGCAATCTTATGTTGTGAGCGCCTGTGATTTGACCATTATGCGGTCTTGCTCGGTGAATTCTTTCATCGAAGGCATCAGAGATTCCTACAAGGGCTTCAAGGCTCAATGCAGCTGCCACCTCAGCAGCCTTAACCAGTCTTTCAGCGTCGTAAATTGTAAGAGCAGCGATGGCGGTCATGAATTGTGTGCCGTTGTTTAAGGCTACGCCCTCCTTGACGTCGAGTTTAACTGGCTGAATCCCAGCTTTTCTCAAGGCTTCTCTTCCGCTCATTACTTTTTCTTTGTATTCGGCTTGGCCTTCACCCATCATTACAAGAGTCATGTGAGAAAGAGGAGCGAGGTCCCCGCTGGCGCCTACAGAGCCCTTCTCCGGAACAATCGGATGCACGTGTTCGTTGAGCATGTGAACAAGCGTTTCCAAAGTCTCCAGTCGGATTCCAGAATATCCTTTCGCTAGCGTATTCACCCGTAGCAGCATCATTGCCCGAACTATGTCTCTGTCTAGAGGTTTTCCAACACCTGTCGAATGACTTCTAATTAGGTTTGACTGCAGTTCCCTCATGTCCCTAAGTGGAATAGTTATGTTGCCTAACGCTCCAAATCCCGTTGTAACTCCGTAAACTACACGTTTCTCTTTTACAAGGCGCTCAAGAAAACTCCTACATTTATTTACTTTATCTCTGACTTTCTTTGGAATTTCTGCTTTAGCGTTATGGCGAGCTACGGCAACAACATCTTCGATAGTTAAGGTTTCACCATCAACATACACTTTTTTCATATTCCTTCATCCCAATTGTTGTAAGAGCTGTTGAAAATTAGTTAAAAAGGAGAATACGCTTAACTCTTTGCATCAATTATCGAAAAATTGACATAATGCTGCACTATTTCAACATCGGTAATTTAATTCCTTTAGCCTTAGCTATTTTCTTAGCCTTTTCGTAGCCAGCATCGGCGTGGCGAACTATGGCTGTTCCAGGGTCTGTGGTTAAAACTCGAACAATTCTTTTCTCGGCCTCTTCTGTGCCATCGGCGACAAGACACATTCCAGCGTGGATGCTATAGCCTATTCCTACTCCTCCTCCGTGGTGAACCGAAACCCATGTGGCGCCAGCCACCGCGTTTAAAAGAGCGTTCAAAATTGGCCAGTCAGCTATAGCGTCGCTTCCGTCTATCATGCCCTCTGTTTCTCTGTTAGGCGACGCAACGCTTCCACCGTCCAAGTGGTCTCTTCCAATCCAGACTGGTCCTGAAAGCTCGCCTTTACGTACCATATCATTCATAATTTTTCCAAACCTGGCTCTCTCGCCGAATCCAAGCCAGCAGACACGGGCTGGTAAACCTTGAAACTTAACCTGTTCCTTCGCTTTTCGAATCCATCGGCAGAGTCCTTCGTTGTAGGAAAAAACATCCAAGATGACGTCGTCGAGTGTGTATATGTCGTCTGGGTTGCCTACGAGTGATGTCCAACGGAAGGGACCTCGTCCCTCGCAGAACATTGGTCGGATATAGCGTTGTACGAAGCCTGGAAAGGCAAAGGCGTCTTCAAGTCCTGCGTCTTTAGCCTGTTGGCGTAGGTTGTTGCCATATTCAAATGTTATTGCTCCTTTATGCATCATTTCTATCATGGCTTTCACTTGAATCCGCATGCTCTCTTTAGCACGTTTCATGTACTCTGCTGGATTGTTTTCTCGAAGCTCATCTGCTTCTTCTTTTGAAATCCCAGCTGGATAGTAGCCGTTTAATGGGTCGTGAGCTGCCGTCTGGTCGGTTAAAACGTCTGGAATGATGCCTCGTTTAACGAGTTCTGGGTGAACCTCAGCGGCATTGCCAAGCAAGCCTATGCTTTTAGGTTGATCTTTCTCTATGGCTTGTTTTGTGATATCTATAGCTTCATCTGTGTTGTCTGTCCAAGTTTCGAGATAGCCATGTTTAAGTCGTCTTTCAATAGCTTTCTTATCGATTTCTACGACAAGTGCCACTCCGTCGTTCATTGTTACAGCCAAGGGTTGGGCTCCACCCATCTCGCCTAGGCCAGCTGTTAAGACAAGCTTGCCTTTTAGGGTTCCATTGAAGCGTTCTTTTGCAACCGCGGCCAGCGTCTCGTATGTGCCTTGTAAGATGCCTTGAGTGCCAATATACGCCCAAGAGCCGGCGGTCATTTGCCCAAACATTATCAAGCCTTTCTGTTCAAGCTCGTAGAAGTAGTCCCAAGTTGCCCATTTAGGCACAAGCATAGAATTAACAATTAAAACACGAGGCGCCCATTCATGTGTTTTGAAAACTGCAACAGGTTTGCCACTTTGGACAAGAAGTGTCTCATCCACCTCTAATTCCATAAGCGCCTCAACAATCTTGTGGAAGCATTCCCAGTTTCTTGCCGCTTTGCCAGTGCCGCCGTAAACAATGAGGTTTTCAGAGTCTTTAGCCACTTCTGGGTTGACAACGTTGTAAAGCATGCGGAGAACGCCTTCAATTTGCCAATTTCTGCAATGCAGCTCAGAACTTTTCGTCAGTTTAACGATCTCCTCCAGTTTTAACATGACTGTTCACCAGTTGAGCCATTAGAAGAAGCATGTTATAATCTTTGCTTATGTTAAGTTCTGCTTCTGTGCGCCATTGCACGTGCATGCATACATGAGCTGAAGGAAAAAATTTATCCCCTTATCTTTATTATGGTAGAAAGTGGCGTTTATGTCAAGTGATTCAACCTCCCCATGGTTAAAGCTTAGGGATTCTCCCCCCATAGAAAAGCTGAAATTCCGACATTTCAGAGGAGAATCCGATTTCCCTTCCATGGTTGCGGTAACAGTAGGAATGAGAGAAGCAGACCAGCGAAATTATGTAATCTCAGTGGAGGATTTAGCTAACGATTTCGAGCATGCCGAAGGCTTCAACCCTAGGAAAGACGTCCTCATTGCTGAAGTTGACGGTCGCATGATTGGTTGGGCTCGAGTGTGGCGCACCAAAGATCCAGCTGGCCTTACCCTTTATAATCACTTCGTCGACCTCTTGCCGGAGTGGTACGGCAAAGGAGTACGTGTAGCCATGCTTAGGCATAATGAGCTGAGATTGAGCGAAATCGCAAATCAGCACAGTGAAGACACAGATCGAATGCTCCAATCCACCGCGGCAGACACAGAAACGGACTGGATATCAGTTCTGAAAAGTGAAGGATACAAGATATTCCGCTATAGCTTCTTGATGGTTCGCCCAAATCTGGAAAACATAGCGAACCTCCCCTTTCCAGAGGAGATAGAGGTTCGCCCTGTAAAGCCAGAACACTACCGCCACATCGTTAATGCCTGGAACGAAGCCTGCAAGGACATGAGAGGGCAAATACCCATATCCGACGAAGATTTCAAAGGATTCCAAAGATCTTCAATTTTCGACCCATCCCTTTGGCAAATCGCATGGTACAGAGACCAAGTGGTTGGCACCACGATGAACTGGATCAACAGCCAAGCAAATGAGGATTTTGGCCGCAAACGCGGCCACGTAGAGGCAATCTCAGTTCGACGTCCTTGGAGAGGCAAAGGCATAGCTAAAGCATTAATCGCCAGAAGCTTAAAGCTCCTCAAGAGCCGAGGGATGACCGAGGCAGCTTTGGGTGTAGACGCTGAAAACCCAAGTGGAGCACTACGATTGTATCAAAAGATGGGTTTTGAGATTGTGAAGAGAGGCAGAATCTACCGAAAACCGTTGATTTAGATTCTGCATGCATTTCAGCCTATGTGAACATCTGCTTTCTTATCGCTTCAACTTCTTCATACTTAATCTTTGTTCTTGGCTTCTGTGTAATCCTCGCATTCATGCTCATCGGTGATGTCGCGCGGCGCGCGCGGGTAATTGCAAAGATTATCCAGTTAGAAAGAACAGAAAAGTATCAAGCGCCAACCGACTTTGCAAGGCAGGTTCAATCCAATCGCATGAATCCCCCAGATTTTTCGTGATATAAAAATGGGGGGCGCTTGTCGCTATGCGCCCTTGCACTACGCAATCTTAAACATGAATATTTGGCGCTTATCTGATAACTTGCGATGTCCTATTTTGACTTGTCCTGCCTTCGCCAAACGTCTTAGCACCCTACGTGCCTGTGTTCGACTCTAGAACCCTAACGCATCTCGAATCTCTGTGCTTGTTACATGCTTATTGTGTTCCTTCAGATATGCGATGATTTTAGCGTCTGATATGTTGTTGTTCACTCCCTTAACGCTGTGCGTTTTGTTTGTGTTCTTCGTTGTGTTTTTCTTGTTTTTGTTCCCTTTGACTTTCACTTTTCCTGTGTCAATTTTCTCCTTGATTTGTGCGACATCTCTCGGCGATTTTCCGTTCATTGTTTTTTCCATTCATTTCACCTCCGCTTCAAGCTCCATGCATGGACTTTCCTGCCTGTGGCTTTTAAATAGCGGAGGAAAATTGATTCTTAAGCCTCTAGACGCTTATTATCGCAAAACAGAACCAAATTGCCAACCGTTTAAATAAAGCGTACGAGAAAGGGAAAATGGGGAGGTGAGACGTATGGCAGAGAAAGAAGTTAAGGAGGAAGCTAAGAAAGAAGCTGAGAAGAAGCCTAACGAACTCGGTGCTAAGATTTTAGGCGTCATGGAAACCTTACATAGCAACGGTATCGTGGAGACAACTTCAACAGTCCTTCGGGATAAAGTTGGAACAAAGAACAGAGCTGTCATAAGGCGAGTGATGAAAGGCTTAGTAAAAACAGGCAAAGTTGAAATCAGCGAGAAAAAGGTCGGAAAACGCAAGCAATACCTTTACAGGTTGGCGTAAGCGATGTCTGATAGGATTGCGGGTTTAATCGCTCAACTGATACTCGCAATCTTCCTTATTTTGTATGGACTTTATTTGATGTTAAAAGAGAGGAGAGAAAAGAGGTGAAAAAATTATGGAAAAATGTTTAATCAAACCAATAGAAACTCGGAATATGAACGACAAATTCATAAATCATAAGTTTCTGTCATGGGAGGAGAAAACGGGAAAAACAGTTTTGAACTCAACTCGTTTGACAACGATGACGATTGCAATTGCCTTTTTAGTAGTATTATCTTTGCCTTACTTTTGTTCTGCCGCAAACTATACGTACAGTTATTGGCTTCTTGATCATCCGGATGGTTCTAACCGTTACAAGTTGACTGTTTCAGTGACCTCCTCGCTGCACGAGTATTATCGCAGCAAAGACCATAACGTATATTCCCTGGACTTTGCAAAGTTTGTTACCCCTTATGCTTTGAAGCCTATCGCTGAGAGTCTTTGGAGCATTTACAGCGACGAAGAAGACTTTGCCAATGGTGTTTTAATGATTGTGCATCAGATACCCTACGTGGAAAGTGTACCTCAAAAGTATCCCGTGGAAACTATTGTTCAAAATGAAGGTGACTGCGACCTTTTCTCTTTTGTAGCGTCGTCCATAATGATGGCTGGCGGATTAGACGTTGTGCTATTTTATTATGAAGCGGATAAACACATGAACGTGGGTGTCTATCTTCCATCTACACCTGATGATGCAAGGTCAGAAGTTTACTATTTTAGTTACAACGGCAAGCCATACTACATAGCTGAAGCCACTGGAGGCAGCTGGGAAAAAGGATGGAGAGTGGGAGAATGCCCAGACGAGTTGAGAGAGGCTTCTGCACAGATTATAACGCTGGAAAATGCTGAGCAGTTGTCGCCTGGACAGGTTTCGTCAAGTTACAGCGCTTTGGCTCCTTCTTCAATTTCGTTGACGCTTTCTTCCACGTATATTGTTAAAGGAGGCATGGTCACGGTTGGTGGACAGGTTACACCTGCTGGCTTGAACAAAACTATAACGATTTACGTGAGGAAGAGCGGTTCTCAATGGAGCGTCTTAGGAACAGCCCCGACAGATCCTGACGGAAAATTCTCGTTCTTGTGGATTCCCAAATCCGCTAGTACTTATTACATCCGAGGAAGCTTATCTGGAAACTCTGACTATGCAGGCGCAGACAGCGACATTCACACTCTTATGGTTATACCATTCGATTGGATGTTCATTTTGACTATAGCGATTATCTCAGCAAGCATGATACTTGTTGTGGTTATAATTGCAGTATTGAAACGCAGAAGACCTACGGAAGAAATCTTTCCAGATGAAGAAACAATAGCCTAGTCTACTAAATAATTTCAAACATTGTAGTTTCCATTTTCAATATTGTTTGGCGCCGGGAATGGGATTCGAACCCATGCGGCCCACAGGGCCACAGGCTTTCTTGCCGTGGCCTCAAGGCCTGCGCTTTATCCACTCAGCCTTCGGGATGTAAGACGCATGTTTCCTACATTATCCCGGCACGTCTCAAATCCCGACGCCTGTATAGCAGATGCTTCTTAGTTCGCTCTTCCATAAAATCTTTGTCTTAGGCAACTGTTTATTTTAGTTTGCTCAATGAATCTGTGTCGAGTTTGGAGATTTGGTTGACTTTGAAATGGACTAAAAGCGAGAAAAGGGTTAATTTTAAGGCTTTTTGAAGCGATAAAACATTCTCCCATCTTCTAGCTCGACAATCTTCAGCTGTAATCTGTCTCCGAATTTGAGTTCGTCATATTTTGCGTTGTCAATTCGTGCAGAAATCAGCAAGCCGCCTATTTTCACTATGCCAATGCAGAAGGGAACGTCTTGAACAAAGCCTAAGGGTGCGCCAAGCCGCATCTCAGTGAAAGCATAAAGTTCGCCTTCGCTTCCTAAGTCAACCCATTCTAGCTCGTCAGAGAGGCAGTTGGGACAAACAATTCTAGGAGGCCATAAAGGTTTGGCACATCTTTTACATTTGGTTGTTGTTAGGCGTCCTTCCTTAAGATTCTCAAAAAAATGGCTGATCTGCGTGTATTTTTCATCCTCAAGCGGATAGAAGTCCAACATGAACGGGAGTTTTATAGTTTCAATGTGCTCAATTTTCTCAAATTCTGGTTCGCTCATTTTAATCACCTCGAATATACCATAATGCTATGCACATTAGCTGGACCGCTTAAGTTGTGCGCAACTGCAATTTCAGCGTCACTAACGAGTCTTCCTTTCGGAACTTCGCCTTTGAATTGCTGGAGTATGTCCATGGCTTGGAGAATCGCCGTTGCACCAAGTGGGTGTCCGCATCCAAGTAGTCCTCCTCTGGGGTTCACCGCGACTTTTCCGCCAATGTGAGATTGCCCTTCTTCAATAAATTTTCCCCCTTCACCTTTTTCGCACCAGCCAAATGCTTCATATTCTATGATTTCAGATATGGTGAAGCAATCATGCAACTCCGCAATGTCGATGTCATCCAGTGTGATTTTTGCAAACTTTAGCGCTTCTTTGGCTGCAATTTTTAGCGGAACCCATTCTGTTAGGCTGGCCAAGTTGTTTATTGCATTTCCTATACTGGCTTGTCCACTTCCGATGATATACATGGGCGCATCTGTGTACTTCTTTGCATCTTCGGCTGGAACGAGAATCATACCAGCTGCACCATCGGTTATTCCGCTACAATCGAAGAGGTTGAGTGGAGGAGTCACAACCAGTGATTTTAACACATCTTCAACCGTGATCTCTTTCTGAAATTGGGCAAGCGGGTTCATAGAGGAATAATGATGATTTTTCACAGAAACAAGCGCCATCTGCTCTCTAGTTGTGCCATACTCATGCATATGCCTCTGTGCAGTCATCGCAAAAAACGGTGGAGCCGAAAGCCCGTTAATTCCGTCCCATTTACGGTCCAACACGCAAGTCATGTTGGTTTGAGCTTCAGCCATGTCGGGCATAAACATCTTTTCCACTCCGAAAGCAACCGCTACATCAGCTAAGCCTGTAGCAACACAAGCCCACGCATATCTAATCGCGGCTTGTCCAGAAGCACACATGAGTTCGGTTCGGGCGATAACTTTCCTGGGTGTAACGCCCAAATACTCGGCGACCATGGGAGCTACATGCGCTTGAAAAACGAATCTTTCTGGTTGTGCTGCTCCGACAATAAGGCTGTCAACGTCCTTAGGCGACAAGTTGCCAAGGGATTCAAACATGGCTTTTCCAGCTTCCTGCACTAAGTCTCGCCAACTTGCCTTCCTTTTGCCGCATTTGGTTGCTCCACCGCCAACAATTGCCACTTTCCTCATCTAGACACCTTCTATTATGAATGCGTGTCCTTTCGTGGTGAACTATTGAATAATAACCTGTCTTATATTAACTGTGGGATCAACGAAACAAGTTTCTTATCAAAAATCTCAGTTTTTTAGGATTCCTTTTAGCTTTTTGAACACATGAAATTTTCGTGAGTGCACATCAGGTTTGTAAGGGTTTTTCTGAGATTATGTCAAAGACGATAGCTGTAGAGCTTTCGATGTATTGCCTACATTTTGTCTCCCACAATTTCTGCGCTGCATATTTCTTTCGGCCTGCTTCAGTGCTGAAATCACATCCGGTTAGTTCTAGGCATATGATGTGGCCAAATTCATTTTCAAACCTTTCAAGAAGCTCCCGCCCAAACCAATAGGGATTAGCCGCACGTTCCTTCACATCGTTGCGGCCAAATTGTAGACCTAGAGCCATGATGCCCCCGTTTATTGCACCACACACTGATCCGCAGCCTCCAATACCCGCACCAAACCCTGTTGCAATTTTGGGGATCAATTCATTCTTGACTCCTAACCAATCACAGATTGCCAGCAAAACGGATTCAGAGCATAAGAATCCTTTTGCGGCATAGGACTTGGCTAACTCTACAACTTTCTCCTTGGCCTTCAAATCGATCATCTCAAGGGTCCTATAATTTTCCTAAATTTTCACCGCACATGATAGATTTTTAAGAAGGCGCGTCCAAAAAATTGATTACATTTGCGGCATTGGGAAAAATGTGAAAAGAGAAAACGCTATTTTCCTTTGAACTTCGGTTTCCTCTTTTCCAGAAAGGCGCTTACTCCTTCCTTGAAGTCTTCGGTTGAGGATACAATACCAAATGCTTCAGCTTCTTGCCACAGTCCAACGTCAGGATGAGTCTCGGTGCTGTTGTTTATCAGCGCCTTAGACAGTTTAATGGCTATAGGAGGTTTGCCAGCAAGTTCTAACGCAAACTCCTTAACCTTTGACTTCAATTGGTTGGCTGGCACAACTGCATTCACTAAACCTAAGCGCTCAGCGGTTTTTGCGTCAATGCGTTTGCCCGTGAAAATCATTTCCTTGGCTATCCCCTTCCCAACGAACCTGGGCAGTCGTTGAGTACCGCCCCAGCCTGGGATCAGACCAACGTTTATTTCTGGTTGTCCAAGCCTGGCGTTGTCGGAAGCTATTCTGAGGTCACATGCCATGGCTAATTCTAAGCCACCTCCCAGTGCGTAGCCGTTTATCGCAGCTATTACAGGCTTTCCTAGAGCTTCAACTTGATCGCCTAGCTGTTGTCCTAATCTTGAGAGCTCTACACCTCTCACTGGAGTTACATCTTTCATCATTTTGAGGTCGGCGCCAGCTGAGAAGGCTCTGTCTCCAGCGCCCGTGATTACAATCACCTTTATGTTTTCATCGTTTTTGGCGTCTTCAAGCCTGGCCATAATCTCTTGAGCTGTTTCTGCGTTTAAGGCGTTGAGCGCTTCGGGTCGATTGATTGTGATGGTTGCTATTTCCTCGCTTTTCTCGTAGAGGGTGTTTTTAAATTCCATTGTTCTTCTCTCCTTGTGTGGTGTTCCTTTACCTTTTCCAGTCGTAGAAGCCCTTTCCAGTTTTTCTACCTAACAGACCCGCCCTCACCATCTGTCTCAACAATGGACATGGTCTGTATTTCGGGTCAAGGTCGTCTCTCAAGAGCTCAGCTATGGAAAGGGTTGTGTCTAATCCGAGGTAGTCGAGCAATTTTATGGGTCCCATTGGCCAGTTTAGTCCCAGTGTTATGGCTTTGTCTATGTCTTCTGGGTCGGCTATTCCTTCGTGAACAAGGAATATGGCTTCGTTTAGTGCTGGGATGAGGATCCTGTTCACTATGAAACCAGGGGAATCCTTCTTTACGATTACTGTTTCTTTGCCCATTTTTTTGCTTACTTCAACTATTACGTTGATTGTTTCATCGGAGGTTTTGGCTCCGCGGATTATCTCTATGAGTTTCATTAGTTGGGGCGGATTGAAGAAGTGCATGCCGCAGACTTTTTCCGGTCGGTTGGTTGCTGAAGCAATTTCGGTTATGCTGATTGAAGACGTGTTTGAGGCGATTATGGCTTCTGGTTTGGCGAATTTGTCAACTTCGGCAAAAACGCTTTTTTTGATTTCAACTTTTTCTGGAACCGCTTCGATTATTAGGTCGGCGTCTGCTACGGCTTTTTTTAAGTCTAGCATCGGAGTTATTCTGGCTAAGACTTCTTTGACTTCAGCTTCTGTTATTACTCCTTTTTTGAGAAATCTTTGTAGGCTGTTGTTTATCATTTTCATGCCGTTGTCAATGAATTCTTGTTTCACGTCTCTCAGATTAACCTCGTATTTGGCTACTTGAGCTGCAACTTGGGCGATGCCGTGTCCCATTAAACCCGCGCCTAAAACCACTACTTTTCTTTCTTCCATTCTTTACACCTTCTTGCTTTTTTGAGTAAATGGCGAAGAGGATATATAATTTCCGACAATGATTATTAAGCTTTAATAGGTGTTTCATAACAGCAGAGGACGAGTGATGAGCATATGGTTTGGTTGAACATGGGTCAAATCTTGAGGGTTCACGCGAAGAATTATCCTGAGAAAATCGCAGTTAAGGACTGGCATGGAGAGACTAGGACTTACCTTGAGCTTGAGTCTAGGACAAACAGACTCGCGAACAGCTTGTTGAGTATGGGGTTGCGTAAGGGCGACAGACTCGCTGTTATGCTCTACAACTGTGTGGAGTTTGTGGAGGTTTGTTGTGCCTGTGCGAAGATTGGTGTGGTTGTTGTCACGGTTAATTGGCGTTTCCTTGGTAAAGAAGTTGAGTATGTGGTCAATAATTCTGACGCCAAGGCGATGATTGTGGGTGAAGAGTTTGTTTACGTTGTCAGTTCTGTTCGTCCACGCCTACGAAACATCAAAGGTCAGAGTTTTGTGGTGGTTGGTCGGGCTGCTCCAGATGGCTACATTGACTATGAGAATCTTGTAGAAGGCTCTCCAGATAGCAGGCCACATGTGGGGGTCGACAGCAGAGACACATGGTTTCAGATATACACCTCGGGAACCACGGGGATACCGAAGGGTGTTGTTCGCTCTCACGAGTCATACATGTCGTTTTTTCTGATTAACGCGGTTGAGTTCGGGTTTTCGCAAGAGGATAAGGGTATGATAGTCATGCCTTTGTATCATGTGAACTCTACTTTC
>Ga0224501_10002660_pt1 | contig 14072 bp, 6 predicted proteins | sample SF_Oct11_sed_USG_4_FD_169105 | JGI IMG/M metagenome (GOLD analysis project Ga0224501, IMG submission 169105) | Sediment microbial communities from San Francisco Bay, California, United States - SF_Oct11_sed_USGS_8_1 | ecosystem: Environmental > Aquatic > Marine > Sediment | place: USA...
GTAGTAGAAATTGGATCATCTATATTATCTTTTTATAATTACCCTGCTCTGACCTCCTACATTATCAGTTCAGTAATTTTTAAGTTTTTGGTGAAAATAATTTGTACATATATAACCATTTGGGAATGAGAGGCGGTTTGCCCTGACTATCCTTCCTGGGAGTTGGAGGCGGTTTGCCCTGGCTATGACTCTCTAGAAGTGGGAGGTGCTCTGCCTTGGCTGTCCTCTCTGAAAGCGGGAGACAGTCTACCCTGGCTGATTTTCCCTCCGGCAGCAGGAGGCAACCTGCCCGGGCTATCCCGGCTAGCTGTCATGCTATGAGGGTTCTAGCTCCCTGATTAATTTATCTTTATGTTGTGCCTCTCTGATCGCGTTATGAAATCTTATTTGTAGCTTTTAACCAAAATGTCGGAGGTGAGAATCGCGACCCTAACTGTCACTTTCACTGACTTTTATATATTTATACCTTTGATACAAATGTCTTCTAAAGGGAAAATAAACTCACGCATTTGGTCTCAGAAGTCTCACCGCTTGAGTAAAGTTTATTTCGCGCTCACGCAGTTTTTGCTGTCACCGCGTGAGCTCATTCCGATGATGTCCCGATTGCTGATTGGGTAATTTATATGTGCAGGACGCCGCACACAAAGGCAAGGAGAAGGGGGAAAAAGGGAAATCTCCGGTTGTGCAGCATTTCTTCGATGATCCGGAAGGAAAGATTGATTTGCCGCCATCTTTACGCGTGGCATACTGGAAACGGCCGCAAGAGTATATTCTTGATAAGATGCCGACAGTTATCGACCTGGAAGAGGGGACAAATCAGTTTGATCTCCTCACGCCAAACGAGGCCTGCTCCGAGAGTGAGGTATGACTTCATGGGGCAATTGGCCATTACATGGGCAGGCTTATTATACCATAGGCATTTTTACTGAATACTCCACGTAACAAAGTGTACAGATTTCATATACAATTGGGCAAATCGAAAAATCTTCTGTTTGGCAAAACGATTACAGGGAAAAAGAGGTACTGCTCGCTTTTTAATCAAAAATATAAAATCAGAGAAGGCAACTGAAGAGTCAAGTCTTGAGACGATAATAGTGATGTAGATACTTCATGCACAGATAGTGGTTGGGGGCCTGAGCTATGCGGAGTAGAAAAACCAAGTAGAGCAGCATGCCTCTATTACTCCCTCTCACAGAGTCTTTCTCATATAGTCACTGTGAACCTATGACTCTATGACACAGTCCCGCTGGCATGCAGTCCCTGTCAGAGATTAATTGTTTGTAGTTGATTCGGTTCTTGATCAGTGAGATTACAGCCTTGTGGCGGATGCACGAAGCTAAAGCCCCTCCGGAGCCGGGTACAGAGGCTTATAACCAGGGGCTCACCGAGGAGACGGTGCATAATTGGAGGCCGTGGGAACACATCTTCGCTATTAATAAAATCGGCAAAGGGCCAACGCTGCCTGCGTATAATCCTCACGGCAAATATGTTGTCAGGCTTTTCTGGATGGTGAGTGACAAGGCCCGGCCTGGCCCTACCCCCCATGCCCTGACTGCCACACCGTGCCGCACCACACCCTGCCTGCCACACCTTGCCTTGCCATGCACTGCCCCGCCATACCCTGCTGGGCTTCCCTACCACACCCTGCCCCGCCACACCCTGCCTCGCCACATCCTGCCCCACCACACCCTGTCTCTCCGAACCTTGGTCGCCCCATGCTGCCACCCCGTCCCTTCGATGGTTTAAAATACTTTGATCTTCATAGAACAAAATCTTTGTCATCTTGTGGAGAATTGAATCTGTCTAACTCTCACCACAGTATAGTGAGCGCATAAATTTTTCTCGAGCGAAGTGTCGGGTATTGCAGTGAATACATTCTATCCTTACAGGGCTCTTGGCGCAAACTCATTGTGGATGACTTGATGCCGTTTAATGATGACGAAAAGCCATTGCTGCCGATGACATCATTAGCTCATGAACTCTGGCCAATGCTGCTCTGTAAAGCCCTCATCAAAGTCGCATCTCTGGAGTGAGTTACCACAGAGGGTCATGGTTTACATAATGGCTGCATCTATGATAGCTAGTTTAATTAGTACTGACTGGATTGTATGCAGTTCTGAGATGGGAAGTGTTTTGCCATAAAATCGTATCTATGGACGATAACTCTACGGTATGGGCACGTGTGTGATAGTTTTTTACTTTTCTATACCAATTACGTTCGCTTTGCTTATAGATGACAGCATGATAGTGATTGTCGGTATTTTGTAGTTATAATGGTGGCAGTAACTGTTGTGAGTTTGGAGACTTCAGTGCTATTCACTGCCTGACAGGCTGGCTTCCAGAGACCATACCACTACAGTGAGTTATCATTCACTCTTACTGTACCATGGTGAGGAGTAAGAAGCTATGGCCTCCTCCAGCTGGTGAGGAGTGAGGGCTGCTAGCCTCACCTTGTTGATGAAGAGTGAGAGCTTCTAGCCTCACTGTACTAGTGATCTTTGCGTGAAGAATGTCTGTGCTGTTAAACCGGTCAGGACAGCTTGCCTCCCGACTACTGAATTGTGCTCATTGATTACTGCATCTCTCATCCTCTCCCCTATAGAAAGAGTGCAGTCATCACATCACCTGGCCTTGCCTGTTTCCCCTGATTTGGTATTCAGCACTAGTCTGTTTCAGTTGTCTTATTGCTTTGCCATAAGTCTCTCCTCTCATTTAGTGACCTGTATAGATGTATTGTGGGTGGTTCACCTCTCAGTCCGGCTCAGGACTCCATCGAGTATGCGGTGCAGTGCTGGGACCACAGCGCAGCTCACAGTATTCGCCTCCGTGGGAACCAAATCTCCTTAAACTATCACCAACTTTGTCCTCAACTCAAGAGTTCGGTGCCCAATCTGGCTGATAAGTGTGTCCCTGGGCGCTGCCGAGTGGAAGATCGATACAAATCTGCTGAACACAAGGGCAGGGTCAACAGGTTGGCTTAAAACACATGTACATCCATTCCATGTTCACATTCACACCTATTCCATGCTCACATTCACATCCATTTCATATTCACATTCACTTCTATTCCTTGTTCATATTCCCAACAATTCCATGTTCACATTCACACGTATTCCATGTTCACATTTATATCCATTCCATGTTTGCACTCATCTCATCTCATGTGCAGATTCATCGCCTTCGTAATAATTTTGTGTGTATTGATCTTGCGTGCATTTATATATGCCACATTCACAATTTTCTGATCACAATTACTAGTAGTTTGTACACCAGTACCCATATCTAGTGGAGGCCTCCCTCTCCCTGTTTCTTACCCATTGCTTTATTGTTCTACTCGGGCAGGTGGCCGTCTTGTTTAATGAACCCCCCTAGCCTGAGGCTTGTTTGAGTGGTAGAAGTTCAGAGTTATGTGAGGAGCTCATTCTCTCAGTGGACACTCAGCGTTACTAGGACTTGAACTCGGGAACTGTATAGAGCCATGCGCTCTAGTCATTGAGCTATCCTGCTATCCCAGTATATGTGAGTGAGTCGCTATTCTGACTGACTATTGCTTGTCTCAGGTATGGTCACCTCGATGAGATCTGGGATTTACTGCGCACTGTAGTGCCCCAGTTTAAGCTGCCAGAACTACCTCCCGAGAAATCCGCTGAACCGGAGGCGAAACCTGAGTCCGCGATTCCCGAGTCGGCGATGGGGGAGGATGCTGCAGGAGAAGCCCCCAAGGATGGAAAGGTGAGACTGATCTGCCACCCGTTCTATTTCCCACCCCCAAACAGACGCAGTCCCAGAACCTCCTTTCAGCTGAGCTACCGTTATTGGCACGATCAGTATACCTGATTTCACGGATGACAGGTAATCTGACAGAACCATAAAATCAACTGAATTCAAGGCTCAGAAATTTAAAAAAAACGTTTATGGCACCACATTTTTAGCATTTCGTGGAACAGGTTTATTTAGATTAGCAGGTATATTCAACTCTATTTTGGGGAAAAATATGACTAAAAGCACGATCATGTTTCCGGTTTTTTCCTGAGTTTTTTTGCCATTGGAGTGGTTTTACTGATGACCCTGTTCTAGTTGGGCATCTGAATCTTTGACGCACTCTGATCTTTTTAGGAGGCAAAAAAGCCAGCAGACAAGGAGGTTAAAACCGCAAAAGCGAAAGAAAAAAGCAAAGATGGAAAAGCTGACAAAAAGGATAAAGACAAAGACAAAGACAAACACAGTGAGTAGATAGTGTGTCAAGGCCACTGGAAGACCCCATTTCATTTGTGTCCCACTTACTCTGTAGATAACCAGTGATGTGCTAATATAGCCATCCCATAGATGTATAATCTTACTAATTTGGTCAAGGATTAGAAGTTATGCAGTGTTATAACAGTTACCCCGGACTGTTTGCCTTAACCGCTGAGATGAGTCCTGATTTCTGCTCGTCACTAACTCTCACCGTTCCTTTATCCAGCGATGGTCGATCGTCAGCATGCTAAGAGTGAGTAACGCTGCCAATGTTAATACTAATCACTATCAATATAAAACAAAGCGCTGTCCATACACCAGGGTGCTCACCTGTTTATATACCAAGTGATCATCTGTTCATCTACCAGGGTGATCACACGTGCGTCTACTAGAGTGATCATCTGCCTATATACCAGGGTGATCACATACGTCCATATACCAGGTGATCACCTGTCCTTGTACCAGGGTGATCACCTGTCAATATACCATAGGACCACCTATCCGTATACCAGGGTGGTCACCTGTCCGTATACCGCGGTGATCATATGACCTTCAATGTGGGCGAGTAGATCCGCCTATCCACCTGGTTGGTAGCGTTGGTTTTGCACGTGTCTATTTGTCAGGATAATCCTATGTCAATCTACAAGGGTCAATGCCCGTTGATTCAGTACAGTCCATAATCCAAGACTGAGACCTGACAGTGTCATTGCATGAACACTTGGGCATGGACACAGAATTATTGGCCACCGTGTTTGATTTGTTTATTTATTTCTGTCACTCATTTGCTCTAATTTTAACCAGTCTCGCCTCACTAACTCTTCACACTGTTTTTTTCCTACCTGTTGATGCACCACGTACGATACTCACCAGATTTCTCAATGTTACAGAAGACGGGAAACCAGAGGAAGTAGTCATCCCGAAGAACCCTGAGATCGTCGTATTCGCCTCATTCACCAACGTCGCCAAGTTCCCTCCACGGATCTCTGCTCTCGGTGAAATGGCCAACACGTCCGAGCGACTCCGCCAGAATAACATCTCGCACCAGTACCCTCACCCGGTCTGGCTGCGACAGACGAGGGACTGCCCACTCGAGCGGCCACCGCCTGAGGAGGTTGTACCTCCGTGGAAGCTCATCCGACCACGGAATCCGAAGGAAGCTCCAAGTGATGAGCCACGACCACCGCCAGAACCGCCGAGACCGATTCAGGCGATCGAGATAACCTCGCCGTTCATTAACTATAAAGTCAGCCCTGTCCCGATCGCAGCAGAAGTGTGAGTAATCTTAGTCTGTTTTAGAAGGCATTCACTCTATAGGTAGCAGGTCATCCAACTAGTAGGTCTTTTACTCACAAACGCGGACTACAATTACTAACTGATCGGGCAATTTTCGTGTATAGCCTTTGCTTCTTAGTAGTATAATTCACTTTTGGCACTAGTATAGCTAATTGCCGCTCAGTTGGTGACACATGCAAGCCACTTTACCTGTTAAATCAACTTTGGTTAGTTCTTTGAATTGAGCTAGATTTGTCTGGAGTGAAGTGATGTCTTCATGTGCAGTTTGGAATATATGGAAATGGAATAGTTATTTGTCCAGTCGTTAGATCAATTTGTTGCTGGTTACAGATCACAACGATCAACACCTTCACCAGAGTCAGTATAATGAGCTTACAATTTAGCTTACAATCTATCACAGGTTTTCAATCGGGCACCTGTTGGGCGCATGCAAGGTCGTTTAGTACTGGAGGGGATCACCTGTAATGATATGAAATGAGGACACCTGCAGCGTCATTTCACTCTCAGTGGGACCTGCAGGTTCTTCTCTGTGTAGGGGAACATTCTGAGCTCTGCTTTGGGGCATGGAAAATAGAATAGTCTCACTGTTTCTACGCATGATCAGACATATCAAACAATTTCGAGTTCCCAGTGTGCCCAAACTGACTAGTGTGCATAAATCTAGCTGATCGACTAACATTTCTTTGGACTGGCATCACTCGCCTGCCAATTAGTGGCTCCGGTGCTGGGCTCTTCTAGAACAATAACCTTGAACTGATTCCCTGCTGAATTATGTCATGCATGAGTCTCACATATGTATCGTTTTTGAGAAAAATGACAATGAATGTAATATGCGGTTGATTTCTTTGTTGGCTAGTCCATACTGATAGTCAAATGTGCACCCTTAATTGACTCGGTGCTCTTGATTGACTGGTTTGTAGGTGTCGTCCATCCTCAGTTTTGGAACGCGGAGGAACCCGCCCAGGCACATCAGCTGTTGAGTCAATTATGGAGGCCGACGAGAACGCTTCATCTCCACCGGCGACGCCGAAACCTCTGCCGCCCAAAGAGCCACAGGAAGAAGCCAAAGAGGTAAGACCCACACCTCCCTCGAATGCCATCCGTTCTCCGTCGGGTGACATAATTTAGTCACTCATCTTTTCGAAGAGAATTATATGGAGAAATGTCTCCAGTAGTTAGGACTATCACGTGGTTTTTTGTAAGGTCACTGCGTGCGCTGTAAGTATTGTTTTGATCACCTTTATTTCTTCTGCGAGTTATCATTTTTGTTTAATTCATTAGGAGGCTCTGTCCCCACCCATCTCTCCCACTCGACGCAAGCAAGTAAGTCTCTATGTGCCCCATAACTACTAACCCTCTTCATCATTATACTAACCAATCACAGCACCTCAAATTAGTCATGTTACCCATATCATCACGTGGTCTCATAGTCATGTGACATGTAACGTCCGCGTGATTTTGAACGGCACATACTCTATAGTCACTTGAAATGTAGCATCATGACATTGACGCATGGGACCTTTTTAGTCATTTGATGTACAGTATCGTGTGAGGTGATGATCTACATGACTTGTAGGGTTACTTTATCTGCTGGATCAAATTTTCTTTTTTCAGTCTTTTAAGCCAAGCTGATTCTTATCGTCTGTTTTCATGAGATTTGTCTTCTAGACATTAATTTTGTTTACATCTGCGGTGTTAGGTGTTTCATCGTATCCTTGGAGGTGTATTCGAAGACACTTTCTGCTTCCTTTAAACCATTCTCTCTGCTTTTCTAAATTGAATCTTGATCCGGAACCCTGGTCATGCCTGGCTGCTGTAGTGTGTGCGCTCTACACATAGTTCCTAGTCCCTTGGTGCTCTAGAAAAAGCCTAGCATTTAGCAAGAAAACCAAGCGCCTGCAGCAAGAAAGAACACCGAAGGTATAAGCTAGTGGTCCTATTTCTCCCCAACTACTTATCTTTGCTGATGGCATTTCTTTTTGCTCTTTAGTCAGACCAGTCAAGCCCACGAGCTCGCCGCCATTCAAGGCGCAGAAGCAGTCTCGCGGCTCCCACTAACATTCGCGTGGCGGGTGAAAAGCGCCTACCATCACTGGCTGAGGTTCCACAATACTCTTGTTGGCACCATGAAATTGTCTGACCCGTCACCACCCTGAGCCTGTCAGAGACATGTCTTTTCAGATTTCAGCCAATATCAGTTCTCAGTTGCACTCCTATAAAGTCAGCCATATTGGTTATGTTCCATATCTGTTTTGAGCCAGCTACCTTTTTATGTCACCAGTTAACCACCATCCACCGAGTCTGTCACCATTAAGCCCGTTAGTTATTATTAGGTCCCCGATTTCCCATTGAGCCCCCGAGTTACCATGGAACCCCGAGTTACCATCAAAGCCTTATGTGTAATTCCAGAAGAAGTCGATTGACACTCATTCTCGGTTCAGTCACAGTCGGCCGGTAACATGCTCTCTCTGTAACTGCTTCCTGTCCCCATTATAATCTCGCTGAGTATATTTTCATTTCTCCCCATATTAGTTTGCTTTGATCCTGGAAATGACATTATTTGTTGTCCGACCCTTGTGTTTTTGAGGGTTGCTTTCTGCTTGAAATTTCTTCACTGGCAAGTTCAAGTTTCGAACAATTTAGACAAGGTTCGCATTTCCTGCAAAGCCCATCCCCAATGCTAATCAGGAGTTTGCTCCTGTTGATAGCTACAGGCTTTAACTGCTAAGCCAACTCGGTCCAACTTACTGAAGTCTAACTTGCAATGATGGGCGGATTAGAGGTATATACTAGGCCCACCCATAGGGGTCATCCTGTCCTTTCTATTGATCCATTAACACATTGGCAAGGTCACGCTGAGTTGGAAATTTTGTGATGAGATCATAGGGACTGTATGGCAGTCTTTGACTAGAAGCTTTTATTCAACTCGATCTGATCAGAAATTTCGTCATACCCCCGAACACTGTCCCTAGATAAGTCGGGGTTTCATTACCCTTTGGTGTGCGCAGCTTCTCTGGTGTTGACACAACTCTGGGTTTTTATTTCGATGACAATCATAATGGGATTATCCTGTGTGGCAGACAGGGAACTCTTCACCTCTGGTTGAGGTGAGAGAGTGATTGGCGTATGCGGGTTTCGACCCATGTTTATTCTCTGTTTTGTTTAGGTTGAGAAGCCAGTCAGCGCTAAACCGCCTAGTGCTAAAGGAGGCAAGAAACCTTCCCCTCAAGAGAAATTGACACTGAAAAGTGCGGAGGTGAGTGAGATCAACCTCGGTGAATGTCATACAGCGGGGTTGCTCTTGTGGCCTGGTCTCCCCGGACGAGATAATGTATGCAAAAATTATGTTTAAAAGGCGCCATTCCTTATAGGAACTCCGAACTCGCTCTGGTTTTACTATCTATGAACCCATTCTAAGATCATTCAGTTTGGAAAACTAATATCTTTTTTACGGTTTGAAGAAAGGGCTAGTGAGCTATAGCTTCAGTGGCGCCTTAATATTGGTTATGTACAAAATATCATGCTTGACCACGGGATTTTTCAATAACTCTCTGTTCACCCAGCAGTAAATGGTTACCTGACTCTCTTCGGAGCTGGGGAAGGGAAAGGTGGTGAGGAAGAGGGGTGGCACCCCACCTCAGTTACACCAGTGCTGGTACATGTTGGCTCTCTAACAGCCACTTTCCCGACGGCCATTAATGGCGATGGTACACCCTTTACCTTTGTCACCTATGAGTTTCATTTTGATGTTGAAAGCAGGAAACCAGTGATTCGGGGTTGGATGAGAGCAGCTCTTGTGCATCGGAGGTAACATATATCACCTGGCACAACCACCTTATATACAACGTGTGTCACAGTATTGGCTTATACCCAGTTGTAGTGCACAAGGCCATATCATTAGTTATGATGAAGCCCTCAGCACATGGAGTTACCCCCCTCAGCTAGTAGGCGGCTTAGTTATAAGTTGAGCTGACTGCATGCCATTATTCTTCACATGCTTACAGCGATTTAGAGATGCGGCTCAAAAGCTGCAGACTGTCTTATCACTTCAGGTAACAATCGGTAATCATTACAGCGTGACTAAGCCCTGCCTGCATTCAGTCCCACATTTATTAGCTCTTGTCTTCATTGAGCCCTGCCTTCATTAAGTCAAAACATCATTAGACTACACTCTAATAATAAGATCACGCCCTAATTAGACCACACCTTTAATAGTCCGATAGGCCCACAGCTTCTGTAGACCCAACGCTTATTACGCCCCGTCTTCGTTAGGCCACGTCTTCGTTAGGCCATGTCTTTATTACGCTTCGCCTTCATGATGCTCCGCCCTCATTAAGGTCTGCCTTCGTTAAGCCCCACCTTTACTAAGGTCCCCTTTCGCTGAGCTTCTTACTCTACTGTTACTAGAGAGGACAGTTTGGTTTTGTTATTTCTCCATTATTTTGCTATCGCTTCTAGTCTGACCGAGCGGATTGGTTCGTGGCATAGTTATGATGTTCTGGAACCCGCTTTGAGTTTAAAATAACATTTTGATAGAGAGTAGTAAGCGGAATGTGATTTATACCCGCTAAGCTCGCGTACCCTGTTGTATTTGGTTACATTAAGCCTGCTTTCCTTCGCAGAAGCAGTAGATGTAGTAACTGCTGTTCTGCTTGTTGTGGGAGTTACCCCCTCTCGCTCATTTTGGTTGCGATATTTGTCATGCAGTTGCGTCTGTAACTAGATGGTGTTTTTGCGTAGACACTCACAAAGAACAGCAGTCGTAAAGAGTCAGCGGGTCCCCCGAAACAGGAAGCACCGGGTGCGAAAAAGGGGGGGAAAGTGGAACGGACAGACTCAGCGAAGACGAATCGGTCGGGAATGGGAAAAGGATCAGAGAGCCACACAACTGAAGATATTGTGCCAATAACTCCACAGGGTGAGTTAAAATCAACCCACCATTCATTTAATTCATTGGTAAATTAGTTCAGCAGTATCAGAGCTGGAAAAGGTGAAGGCGGTGAGGAAGAGAAGTGGCTTCCCACCTCAGTTAAACCATTGCTGGTACAGGCTGGCTCTCTAACAGCCACTTCTCCCCATGGTCGTTAGCAATTGGGAAGACCTTAGTTCAGTACCTAATCAGCTTTTTGATTGGTCAGTTATCAGAACAAAAGCAATTGACAAATGTCCGTGAGTGAGCGGGTGAACATCGTAATGATTACCGGTTCTACCACCAGGAGATGATGGAGGGTTCAGTGAATCTGGCGGAGCGGCTGTAGAGGAACCAGCAGAACCAATAAAATTGGATACGGCTAAGAAGGAGATGTGGATGGACTTCGATACATTTTGCAAGTGCTTTAAGTGAGTAAAAAAATAACTTTGTCTGGTTCAGAAATTGGTCCAATGAGTGTGATTAAAGTGGTTATGCCATGGTCAAGGGTAGACACACTTTTGGAGTTGTGTTCCCCATTCTTAAACGGAGATAACTCTACATTCAATATGGCGATAGCGAGTGGTCATTTTCCACAAAACGAATATCGGTCACCCGAATAACTTCGGCCTGAATGGCCCAAACAGAAAGTAAATGGGATCTTATTGCTAAAACCTAATAACCTAATGCTCTTTACTCCCTCATAACATCGAGTAGAACTAAAAATTGAACGTAATATTGGAGAAAAATGAAGTAAAAAGAAGTGTTTTGCTGGTTTTCCCTAGCCCTAAATAGAGGCCGTTGCATTTGGGCCTCTAGCATTGCGAAATAATGACACTACTGCCCGCTGACAGGTGAAAAACTGCACTCTGAAACCCTATTTCTATATTTTTGTTGAACATTTTCTCCATTCAGACTTGTGTAACTACAGGTCTATTATACACTTGCAAGATGGTTTTCCAAACATCAGTGTGTAAGTCGAGAAATCAATGCAAACACCAACAGCTCTGTTAATTTCTTATCTTGAGAGCCCAATTCTGTTGCGGCGACGTTCTGAAAATGCGTTGCTGAGGGCTCTAAGTTTGCGCATTGAATGGGGCTATATCTAAGCTTCCATTGAGTTGGGCCATTCGTTCATGGTAGGCTTCAGAATATGAAAACAAGTAAAGACACTTTAGGCCATGACATAGTCTCTTTAACTCCGCGTTGACCAGGTTGAGTCGTTTCTGCGTGCGCGCGTGTGCCCCATGGAGAAGTGAGTCCTTATTGTTGCAAATTCACTGCCCACATACTGGAGCTTTTAGTAATTTTATAAGTACCAAAGAGCTTCCATTTTCATTGCTTTGAATCTGGGGCCATAGAGTCATGAAGAGTCTTAGTTCGCTTGGTAATAGCAGAGTTGCGAGCGAAATTTGAGTATTTTCCCAGGGAGCAGTACCCTCCCGAAGAAAGGAAGTTATTTTATGTGAAGTACTTCATTTAACATGACATTGCCCGCATCACCGGCAATTTTGCTGGCAGGTTAATCACAAAAATAGGTGGTTTGAGCTCAGCAAGGCCGTGGCCCCATGAACCCGAAAGGGTTCTATTTTCATTCTATTAACCTTGCTCCCTTTAACGTTTTCAGGACGCTCACAGTGTACCATAAACCGGCGACTTATCCTTTCGAAGCTCATCATACTGACAATATGAAGGTGAGTCTCATGAAATCCCTAGTAGTAATGCTAGTAGTCCGAGTTATTCACTTAGTAGCCTGTGTCCAATGTGCCTGTCTTCCTGGTCAAAACCGTCCATTACCTGACAAACCACCTGTGTAACCAGGCCTTAACTGATAAAAGATTCGTGTGTTAACACAGCTCATTGACCAACCGGGGATGCGCTGTAATTGAAAACTTTTGCACTGGTGAACACTAGTTGGATATCACAGGTGCGTGTGAATATACTTTAGTGACTCTGACTTTGTCTTGCGTTCTGCAGCCATTCATGGAGAAACACCAGGTGGGTGGCTCTGACCCAGAGCTTGTTACGTTAGTGCTGTTTACTTGCATGTTCCTCACTCAGTCGTTTCATACACAGGTAGGGGGTCAGATGCTCCGCTAGCGGGTGGGGGGTAGGTGCTCCACTTCACAGATGGGAGTCAGGCCCTCCGCTTGATAGGCGGGACTCGTGTGATTTGCTGGACGAGTGTGGTTGTGGTGCTCTGCTTCACAGGCAGGGCTCTGATACTTGCTTCACATATAGGGCTTGGGTTGTTTGGAACTCTATTGGGACCTGGGTGGGCTGCTAGACAGGTGGGGTCTATAATCTTAATGGATCTTTTTATACCTGGTTATGGGTACAAATATACATATAGCCTAGATGCCCAGGTGATGGGAGTCTACGGTGGTGTGCCATGCAACTTTTCTATTCCCACTAGATTTATAAGCTTCGCATGACCTTACCTGACTACCATCACTAATTTCTGGCTTCCTTTTTAATGATTTCAAACTCACTACAACCAGGAATTGATATCAAACATGTTAACACCTGATGGTTCATTTTGGGTTTCAACTAAGTTATGGGCGATACATGCTAAGTTCTCTCCATCCTCTCCATGTATGATATCTCATCGAGTATTGTCTCGTTACCTAATGGTGATGTGGTACTCTTACCTTCCAGCTTCCACATGTTTGGTCTTAAGTGATATTTTGACTGCTGAATTTTGAGGAAAATCTTGGTCCACAAAATACTATGTATTCTCAAATTAAAGGACATCTACCCAGTTGAACATCTCCAGTGGATAAAAGTCAAGGGTTGGCAAAGTGAACTGACCTCTTGTGGATGTTTTAGCCTGTGTGTTCAGCGGTGACCATTATTCCTTTAATCAGTCCACCATTTCCCATCACCAAGACATGTGACTTGTTGTCATGGGACTCACTGTCGTGTGACTCGCTATCATGTGACTTCTTTTTGTGTTTTTAGGGAGCGGTTCAGCCAGCCCGTGGCTCAGAGAAGAAGCAAACTGTCCTTTATAATGATGAGGCTCCACGCTTCCTCTGTAAGTCAAAGTTACAGCGAGTGCCATAACTCTCACTAACTTAGCGTAACATAATAGTGGGCTGGCTTGTCTTACATCTGTGCTAGCCTAGTCTACTTCAAGGTTCAGGTTTCCCTCCGAGCACCCAGTTAGGTCGTGGAAAGTAGATAATGGTAAATTTGTGATCAGTGACGGTGGTGCACCCGTGATTATTACAAGGAATCACTATGAGAGGGCTGCTGGAAATTGCTCGGGCAGTAAGTGATCACAGACTTTACTGTCTGTTTAATGTGTGATCGCTGACTTCTCGTTTGTAGTTGTGGACAGCTTGAAGCCGACGGAGCTAATTGTTTCATTCACCTCTTTCTCTCATTGGCTGGAAACGCAGACTCCTCCCGCTACGGCTCAAGCTCCGCCTGTAGGCAGCGTTTCAAATCCGTCCAATGCGGGTGCAACGCGAGGAAAGGAGACGAAAACTCCGGACCGACCACCGGGCACTGCTGATGGGTCCGACCAAGTCAGCGTTATCGCGGGAGAAGGTGAGACAGAGGGAAGGAAGGGCAGAGAGGCATTAGGGATAGGAAAGGTGAAGGGGGTTGGGGACTTATGGGGGGGGGG
>Ga0224501_10002661_pt1 | contig 14070 bp, 9 predicted proteins | sample SF_Oct11_sed_USG_4_FD_169105 | JGI IMG/M metagenome (GOLD analysis project Ga0224501, IMG submission 169105) | Sediment microbial communities from San Francisco Bay, California, United States - SF_Oct11_sed_USGS_8_1 | ecosystem: Environmental > Aquatic > Marine > Sediment | place: USA...
TACTTGGTTCTGTTTCTTCCCGCAGCTCGAAACTAAGAACAGAACCAACATGATAAAAACCGATTTTCTCATTTACATCCCTTCCTTTATCTGCTCCCAGTTTTTGATTTTGTATCGTTTGATTTGAATGTAGCCGGTTACAGAATCTCTGTTGTGAGTGTAAATATGACCATTTTTTATTAACTTAGGGAAACCGAAATGAGGCATTTTCACTCTATATAGGAAATATCCTTCTTTGCTAAACAGGTCATAATGTATACTCTTATCTTTATCGAGAGAAGATTTAGGTATCCTTACATAGATTCGGTCTTTACTATCTACAAATATTTCATTGAAAAAAGGCTTAAATTTTGGAAATATATAGGCTCTTTTAAGTTCACTTCTGGACAACTTCTCTCCTATAGGAAATTGCCCCTGTCTTTTTAAATATCCATTAATAAGCTCATCTTTATCTTTTTTGGTAATAGGTTCAGGCGGTTTTTCCATCTCTATTATATGACTTAGGTTTCCAGAAGGGTTTATTACAAATAGTTTATATTGGGATGAGTGTCCATATATTCCTCCACCTGTGTTTATGGGGAAAAAGTACAACCTGTGACTGTATGGATTATCAAGCGTAAACCTTTTAATACTGGGTGAAGGCTGATAAGTATAACTTGCAATTGTTTTGATAAGATTACCTTCTGAACCAATCAATATTAGACTTTTTGTTGGTTCTTTAGGTGAAGTGTATATCATCAAAATATTTCCATCTTTGGTTGTGCCAAAATGAAATGTGTAACTGGGTGGTTTGGTAACTTTTTTAAAATTACCATCGTTATCAAAGACTTGTATATTCCGCCTTCTGAAGTCATATATATAGATTTGGTCTTTAGAATCGAGATGAATTTCCCAAGGGTCTTCGAACTCTCCAGGTCCTTGCCCCTTTCTTCCTATGGTCTGGATATAATTTCCATCTCTATCAAACTTAAGTACCCGACAATTGCCTTCGTCCAATACTAGAATTTTATTTTCTGAGTTTATAGCTATCTTTACAAGGCCATAAAACATATAATTCTCATCTTCCTCATTTCCGATGCTCAAATCTTCTTTTAATTCAAAGGGAATCTCACCATAAAGTGGCTCATTGGAATTCTTGATGACTTTGACTCCGTTTTCGTATTCTATTTTACCTTTCCACTGAGCTTTCTGTTGTTCAGTGGCGTAGAAAAGCATGAGAAGTGAGAAGAACATGATTGTAAAGATGAACAATATCCTTCCATTATTGTACCTTCCCCTTTTCATCTGACTGAACCTAAGTTCAGTTTAAAACTCCAAGACCCTGCTGTCAACTCATCCGCTTATGTTTTCCAGATACATGGGGAAGAGATAGCGGCTAAAGTTAGACCTCTTTCTGTGTAACGGATATCTAACAGATTTGACTAAAAACGCCCAATTACGGCTACAAATAGCTAAAGGATTTTCACTGACTACCCCATATAACAGAGGTAGGAATTGGAGCGAGCAACTGATTCGTAATCAGTAGGTCGGGGGTTCGAATCCCCCTGCTGGCTCCTCGGGCAGGACTCGAACCTGAGGCCTAGTTGCTAACTGTAACCCAAGATGACTTTTAGAAATTCTAATCCTTACTATCTGAATCTGATAACAGGTCAATCCCTTGTGCTTTTTTCTCCTTATAAATTTCCAGAAGTTTCATTCCTAACCTAACCATGTTTACTCTAATTTCTTCACAATCTCCCAATACGAGTTCCTTACCTGCGGCATCAGAATAAGGTTTGAACGTAATGAATGTTGCTAGATTCGGGTCTTCCCTGTGGAGTTTCCTGATTGTCTCTTTATTACGAATATATGTTTTTCCATTAACCTCTACTTTTATATCTTTTGAGATAAGCGACTTTTTTTTCTTGTTTTCTGGCATTTTTTACCTCTCCAAAAATGAGAATTTTGATATGGAATTTATATCAAATTATATCTAACAGCGTTGAATTACTCTAGATGATTTCCGCCATAAAAGCTGATTTCTCAGGCAGGGCTCGAACCAGCAATGTATAGGATGTAGAGTATAAAAGAATTTATTTTCTTTACTTGACAAATCTTACGGATTTTCTACAATCATGATGGCTCTCTTGTGCCGGCTGGAGAGCACCCACCTATTTGATTCCCATCAATAATCCCCCTTTTGCTGACAACAGCCGGCATGTCTATAAAGACATATCACTGGAAGTTCTTGCCCCGTGCTTTGGAGAGTAGTTTTTCTAGAATTTTTTGGTAAGGATGTCGTATAAATCTAATCCTAAATTGACAAAATCTTCTTTTTTTGGATTCATATCAACATATATAATCAATCTTTGTTTTTGCTCTCCTGTCAGCGGAATCTTGTTACTGGTCCCTTGCCCCTCACAAAACAATTGCGTTTGTTCTTCATCCATACGATGATTCCGAATATCCAATGAAAGTTCATACTTACGTTTACAACCAGAACATTCAATTCTCAAGCCTCCATTGAGAAAGTCCCACTTTTTAGCTTCCTCCTCACAAAGATAACATTTAGTATTTTCCCCGGCCATTTTTTCTCCTATTCTGATTAAAATTTTCCTGCCTCTCATTCGTCTATTCTATAGGGTAGTAACACCCTTCTTTCAGTTGCTAGTATTATCGGGAAGCCAGGTTTTTAATCTCTCTTAGTAAGGCATTTCACAATAGCAAAATCGGCTGGATTTCCTCGATACGGGATTAAACTAGCATTGATTTCAACATAGATATCACTCCCGTCTTTGTGCTTAAGTATTGTCTTATATACAGGCGGGACATCCTCTCCTGCCATGCGGCTCATATAATATTTTATTAACTTGGGAAGTTCGTCAGGATGGACATATCTTATCATCAGAGTATCAATCATCTCCTCTGAGGTGTATCCTAAAAGTTCAGCAAGACTTGAAGTTATTAATCTTATTTTTGCGTCTTGGAATATACAGGCATTCTTTTTTGTTTGCTCAAGTAGATAGCGATATTTTTCTTCAGTCTCCAACCAGGTTATTGACATGGTTCGCCTATGCTCAGTATCTAATTTCTCAAATTCTACAATTCGTTCGTGCAAATACATTAATCTTTTTTGAAATTGGTATTTTGACATGTATTCGTTTTCCAATATACCCAGCCCTGCTTTTATTAATTCAAAAATATAATATATGTTATATTCAACAATTCTTATATAAAATATGGCAAGGTGATGTCAACTGAGTTTTCCAAGAAGCCGTTATCTTGAAGACATCTGTAAGATTTTAAAATACTATGAAGCGAATGCTTTTATAGCGGAGAGACTGGCTCTTCATACAGGACTAGAATCCACAACGTACAGGGTGTAGAGTATAAAGATTTTGCCTTCTTCACTTAACAAACTTGGAGCCAAAATATACTATACTAACCAGGGCTCTCTTGTGCCGGCTGGAGAGAGCACCCACCTTTTTGGTTCCCATCATCAACCACCCTTTCGCTGACAACAGTAGGCGTTTTTGTCCATACCACTTCAACTCACGGTTTATAGAATAAAAAATCACCCCGCTTTTCACCCCAAAAGAGGATTGAATTATCCTCCTATCGTTACCATACTGATTATGATTAAATCCTATAAAGGAAGGGCGGATTTTGCACTATTTATTCGATATTCTATGAGAGGCCGAATGGCTCGCACAGACAACTTAATACAGTCATTCTCGTATGAGCAAGAAAAATTGCAACAAAAAATTGCTAAACTTGAGAAATCGGAAGCTGAAGCTCATCAAAAGATAAAAGCATTAAGTAAGACTGCTGAAAAATATAAACTCCTGGTTGAGACTTCATCTGACATGATTTTCACAGTAGACATGGAGGGAAATTTTTTATTTACTAACAGAGCATTTAAGAAGTGTTTAAGCTACTCTGTCAGGGAAATAAAGAAAATAAATGGATTTAGCCTAGTCCATCCTGAGGATTTAGCCAAGGTTAAGGAGCAATTCGCACAGTTAATAGAAGGAAAAAATATTGAAAACATGGAATACAGGTATAAGACAAATAATGGTTCATATATTCAAATCCTGAATAATGCAGCTCCTATATTTGATTCCCAAAGAAATGTTATTGCAGCCTTTGGAGTAGCCAGAGACATCACTCAAAGAAAGATGATAGAAAATGAGTTAAAAGAATCCAATGAAAAGCTAGAACAAAGCGTAGATCATCGGACAAAAGAGCTGCTTATAGTAAATAAGCAACTATCGAGAGAAATAGTCATGTATAAGGAGTCTCAGGAGGCGTTGCATAAGAGTGAAGAGAAATATCGTGTTCTTGTTGAAAATGCGATGGACGGAATTTACATCATAAGTCCAGATGGTTTTGAATATGTTAATCCTGCCTTTGAGAAAATATTTGGATATGTAGAAAAAGAAGTCTGCGATAAGAAGTTCAACTTCTTTGACCTCATTCACCCAGAAGACAGAGTTTTAATAGCAAAGAGAGAGGAAGCGAGAAAAAGGGGAGATAAGATACCTTCCACATACTCTTTTAGAGCGATTTCCAAGGAAGGAAAATTGAAACATGTGGAAGTAGGCACAATTCCTCTACAGGGAGAGAAAGTAAGGATATTGGGGGTCCTCAGAGATATCACAGAGAGGAAGGAGGCAGAAGAACAATTAAAAAATGCTCTTAGGAAGAATGAAATTCTATTGCGTGAAATCCACCACAGGGTCAAAAACAACATGCAGATTATTTCCAGTCTTCTTAGGCTCCAAGCTCGGAACATAAAAAATAAAAAATTACATGAAGCATTCAAATCATGTCAGAACCGTATACGAAGTATGGCACTTATTCATGAAAAATTTTACAGATCCGAAGATCTAACAAGAATTGAATTAGATAAATACATCCAGGATCTGACTTTACATTTATTTCACACTTACGGAAAAGTTCCGAATATTATCAGACTGATCACAGAAATGGAGAATGTTCATATCGAAATCAACAGGGCGATCTCTTTAGGTCTAATAATCAATGAAATTGTATCCAATTCATTAAGACACGCTTTCCCTGATGGAGAAAAAGGGGAAATTCGAATTAAACTTCGAAAGACTATTAACAGCAAATTCGAGCTCGTTATTAGTGATAATGGAGTTGGAATCCCAGAGGATATTGATTTTTCAAATACCAAGTCTTTAGGAATACAACTCGTGAATGACTTGGTTAGACAGATCGACGGACATATGGATCTTAAAAGAGAAAGAGGAACATCGTTTCAGATCACTTTTTAAGAGATGAATTGGAAGCCTACAGATTTTGGAGTAAGAGTGCTACCCTGATTGATATAAAAAGCAATAAATATTTTACGCCCGGAGGGATCTGAACCCCCGACCTTTGGATTCGAAGTCCATGGAGTTGGGTATTTTGACATCTGGGAAAACCAAGGTTTAACAGAGGTAGAAGTCCATTCTCCTTTAAGCACCTTTAAGCCAGATTAAGCGGTTTTAAGCACAATCTGTTACATATGTGTTACACGGATGGATAAGTCTACTAAGCCTATTAACTCTTCCTGTCTTTCATTCTCATCCCAAAATCTGTACCAACTTATCCCCTATTCTTGGTATGAATATCTTTCTGTCTGACACCTTGAAGGTGCTTGCCCGTCTACGAGATTCTCAGAGTCTTATGGATGAATTCCTGAGACAAAATTTCTACCATGAGACCCTGGCGATCCCTAAAAAAGCCCCTCTATTGCCCGACTAACTAATTAATTCCATATTCCCCATATTAAACGCAAAAAACACTTAACAAGTTCGCCCTAAGTTGTTATTATATAACAAGATAGAGGATGATAATGGTGCCAAAAATGAAGCATGCAAAGGGTGAAAGGCTCAACATTCGTTTTAACAGAAAAATCAAGCTTGAATTTCATGGCGCAAGATTGACATCTGATGGTGGCCTTCTTGCCTACCGGGAGCTTGATGAGGCATTGGGATTATTTAATTCAGCTTCTGATGTTATGAACGATGAACGAACCGGGCGCAATATTCAGCATGACATGACCAACCTGCTGCGCCAGTCTGTATACAGTCGCCTGGCAGGATATGAGGATGTCAATGATGCTCAGCGTTTGTCAATTGATCCTGTCATGAGAGCCGTGACGGGAAAGAAGAAGAATGCTGCCAGTATCAATACAATCGGGCGTTTCGAAACAGAGACTTTGGCTCTGAAAGAAAATCTTAAAGGTTTGTCTGAAATTAACGGAAGATGGGTTAAAAAAGCGATGGAGAAAACGACCTGTCATCGAATCATTTTAGATATGGACAGTTCAGAGAGTCCGGTACATGGAGAGCAGGAAGGTTCTGCATACAATAGTCATTTCAGATGTAATTGCTGTCATCCTTTGTTTTGTTTTAACCAATATGGCGCCTGTGAGGGAGCGATGCTTCGTCCAGGCAATGTACACAGCGCTGATCGCTGGAAAGAGCTGCGTCGTGTGGTGGCGAAAGTTGAGTGGCACAGTGGAGATTTATTTCCGAGAGTAGGTTTTATCATAACCAATATGAGTGCTGGAGCAGAGGGTGTGGTTCGATTCTACAATGGACGCGGGATTGCTGAACAGTGGATAAAAGAAGGTAAATATGCTCTAAATTGGACACGGCTCTCATGCAAACATTTCATCTCGAATCAGGTGAGGTTAGGTTTGTTTGTTCTGGCCTATAATCTAGGCAACTTTCTGCGGCGCATGGTTCTTCCGGGTAAAATCAAAAATTGGTCACTTCGGACACTGCTTGTAAAACTTATAAAGATCGGGGCTAAAGTTCTGAGACAGAGCCGTTATGTTATTTTCCAATTGGCAGAGGTCGCTATAAGAAAGGAGATATTCGCCGAGATATTATCTCGGATTAATCGATTACGATGTTGTTCACACCAATGAGTTGCTTTCTAATATAATCAGATGGAAAGGTATCTCTGATCGTTAGATTTTTAGAGAAAAGCGGTGAATATTAGACTGAATAGCGACTCGTTAGCTCCAAATATGCGAATAAATCCCTCTATTTTACAGAACAATGTGTTGGGAATGAATTATAAACCGCTGGAATCCCGGATATGCTCTTTTGTATGTTGATATGGGGAATATTTATTTCTGTGCCGATGAGTACATAAATTGTTCGAGAATGGACATATAATGTTTTATACACATTCGAAAATCCCAGGAGATAATATTGGTACATTATTTTCTCTATAAAATAAGGAATACGTGATTAAGAGAAACCAGTGAAAAAATGAAAAAAGGAGGCTTCCGATGAAACACATGTTTTCTTTGTGGCAGAAAATAGCGTTGATACTCAGCTTCAATATTTTCTTGGTAATTCAAGCCTATCCCCAGACTTTCGAGGAGAGATTGGACCGCTATATCTCTTCCTTCCCGAAGCATGAGGAATTCCAGGGTGTTGTCCTTGCGGCTGTGGAGGGCAAGATTGTCCTCCATAAAGGCTACGGACTTTCGAGCCGTGAATACAGCATTCCCAACGGCCCGGGCACCAAGTTTCAGGTTGGTTCAATATCCAAAGCCTTTACTGGAATTCTGGTGATGAAAATGGTCGAAAAAGGGCTCATCGACTTAGACAGAACGATCTGCGACTATTTGCCCTTCTACCCAGAAAACCCGGGAAAAAAGATCACAATTCATCACCTTCTGTCGCATTCCTCAGGAATTCCCCACCACTACATCGCCGTCCCTGATTATTGGAAGAGACACGATAAAGTCTTCCACACGCCCAAGGAACTTCTCGAGCTCTTTTCTCATATCCCTCTCGCCCACGATCCCGGCGAGCAGTTCACCTACAGCAGCCCCGGATTTTACATCCTGGGGGCTATTCTGGAGAAGGTGGGAAAAAAGTGTTATGCAGAGTTGCTCCGCGAATATATCTTTAATCCTCTGGGCATGAAGAACACGCTTGTGGAGAACAACCGCTCTGTCCAGAGGGGTATGGCCACAGGGTACATGCGAGGGCTGACAGGATTGATCCGGGCCGGATTCGAGGATAAATCCACGGCTCTGGCCGCCGGCGATCTGGTAACCACAGCCTACGATCTCTTTCTCTGGGATAAAGGCATGAAGGCCGTTCCCGAAACGATTCTTACGGCCGGATCCAAGAAACGTCTTTATGAGGAGATCTTTCCCGGACAAGTGATGACTTACGGCGGTCCTGTCTTGAGGATCCCCTACGATGAGGGACAGAAAATTCTAACGCTTAACAGACTCTCTGGCTCATCAACCGGTTATATGGCTGCTATGGACAGAATTTATGATCCTGATGCCTGTGTCATAGTCCTGAGCAATGTCCAGGATACGGAAACGATGAGAATTGTCGACCATATCTCGGATTTTCTCTTGCGCCAGCATCTTGGACTCCATATCGGGAGTCCAGCTCCCCCGACCTTGACACTTCCTCCAGCGGCCGACGTCTCTTCAAAGGACATAGAAAAGATAATCGGTCCTTATCGCCATCCGAATGGATCCGTTTCCGGAGTGCTCAGGGACGGAGGTAAGCTCTATTTATTGCGCTACTCCAAAGGGGATTTTGCTCAAAGGGCTTTACAACTCGTCCCCGAGAGTCCGGATGTTTTTGCCCTCGGCTATCTAACAAATATGAAGTGCCAGTTTTCCCGTAACGAAAAGGACGGAGTGCTCATTCTCACCACACTGCGAAACGGCCACCCCGTGTCCGCGGCGAAAAAAATTGAAGCTAAAAAATTGAATCTATCCGAATATGATGGATTTTACACTTCGGTGGAACTCCAGGAAACCTTCCGTTTCTCTGAAACCTCATCCGGCATTTCAGCAGAAAATCTCTTAGGAAAAACATCTGTCCGGATGGTTTGTTTGGAAAAAGATTTGTTCGGATTTGATTTTGGATTCGTGGAATTTATACGGTATCCGGACGGAACAATCTTGGGCTTCAAGCTCGTGACAAAAGATCTTGACTTGTATATGGGTTCGAAATTCATCAAGCTTTGAAGTTCGAAAAGCATGCGTTGTATGCGTCCGCATCAAACCAGTCGATCTCGACGCTGTAGTCCCCTCAATACAGATAGGCATCGTCGGCCTGAGACTTCCCCTTCAACATGTTCAGATAAGCCTTTGAATATTAGAGATGGTACAAAAGTATGATTTTTAATAAATAATGCTTTTGTCCTTAATATCTGCCTTCTTAGATACAAAATATTTTTTCAACATATGACTGACCGTCTGACTACGAATCAGAAAGTCGGGAGTTCAAATCTCTCTTGGCGTACTCCGATACCCCAGAAAAATCTTGATTTTAATTTTAGCCTGAGTCAATTTAACTGAGTCTTTTTCAGTCATTTTGTCCACACCGTGTCCACACGGGGATAAGTCTATCTCAATTTCCTATCTTAATTTACAATTGACTCTATATTCATTCCTTGATATCCTTTTGCCGACTACTTACAGGGGACAGCAATGTCAAATAAGTGTCCAAAATGTAATACCAATAATCCTGATACTCTAAAGTTCTGTGGGGAGTGCGGCACTCAACTACCCTCCCTCGAAGACATAGACGTCACAGAAACAATTGAAGCACCCAAGGAGGAATTAACCACAGGAGCCACTTTTGCTGGCAGGTACCAGATCATTGAGGAGCTCGGCAAAGGAGGGATGGGAAAGGTCTACAAGGTTCACGACACTAAGATCAAAGAAAAGATCGCTTTAAAGCTCATTAAGCCGGAAATCGCCAAAGATAAAAAGACTATCGAAAGATTCAGTAATGAGCTCAGGCTAACCCGTAAGATTCGTCACAAGAACGTCTGTCAGATGTTTGATCTGGGCGAGGACCAGGGAACACAATTCATCACCATGGAGTTCGTCCCTGGCGAAGATTTAAGAAGTCTGATCAGACGTATCGGTCAACTGCCTATAGGAAAATCCATATCCATAGCTAAACAGATATGTGAAGGATTAACTGAGGCTCACAGATTAGGTGTTGTACACCGTGATTTGAAGTCAAATAATATCATGATCGATAAAGAAGGAAATGTACGGATCATGGATTTCGGGATAGCCCGATCTCTCGAAGCTAAAAGGATTACAGGAGCAGGAGTGATGATAGGGACTCCAGAGTATATGAGTCCTGAACAAGTGGAAGGAAAGGATGTTGATCAGCGTTCTGATATTTATTCATTGGGGGTGATTTTGTATGAAATGGTTACAGGTCGAGTTCCGTTCGAAGGGGATACACCTTTAAGCATAGCCGTTAAGCATAAAACCGAAGCTCCCCAGGATCCTAAGGAGCTTAATGATCAGTTGCCTTCTGATCTCAGCAGCCTGATTCTCAGATGTCTGGAAAAGGATAAAGAAAAAAGGTACCAGAAGGCAGAGGAGGTCCTTTCTGAATTAGAAAGGATAGAAAAGGGCATCCCTACAGAAGAGAGTATACTTCCTGAAAGAAAGCCCATCACATCAAAAGAGATAACAGTATCGTTTAACTTAAAAAAGCTTTCCATCCTGGCATTAGCTATAATAGCGGTTTTAAGTGCGGCGATAATTATTTGGAAACCCTGGTCAAAAAGGGTAATGCCTCCAGGAACGGCAAATATCCCCTCTATTGCTGTGCTTCCGTTTGAAGATTTAAGCGAACAAAAAGACCAATCTTACATTTGCGATGGGTTGGCTGAGGAGCTTATAAACAGACTGACTAATATAGGATCAGTGAGAGTTCCTGCTCGAACTTCTACATTTTCATTAAAAGACAAAGGGTTTGGCATAAATGAGATTGCGGAAAAATTAAATGTTGAGATGATACTTGAGGGAAGTTTACGGAAAGCAGGGAAAAAGTTGCGCATCCAGGTTCAACTGGTCAATGCAGCCGATGGGTTCCCGGTATGGTCTGAGAAATACGAGCGGGATGAAGAAGACATCTTCGTCTTGCAAGATGAAATATCACTATCGATTGCGGATAACTTGAAGATTAAGCTTTTGGGGGAAGAAAAGGCAGGACTTGTGATGCGTCACACCCAGAATCCTGAAGCCTATAATTTGTTTCTGAAGGGCCTCTACTTCTGGAACAAGAGGACAGGAGAGGATGTAAGAAAAGCCATCGACTACTTTGAAAAAGCAATTAAATTGGATACCAACTATGCCCTGGCATATGCTCGTCTGGCCGACTCCTACGGCATACTTCCTTTCTACACTCCCACCCCTCCAAAGGAAGCTTTTTCGAAAGCAAAAGTGGCGGTGATGAAAGCACTGGAAATTGATGAAACTCTCGCCGAGGGCCATTCCGCGCTGGGTTTCACTAAATTGTATTTCGACTGGGACTGGGAAGTTGCTGAGGCAGAATTGAAAAGAGCTATTCAGATAAAGCCCGGCTACGTGACAGCTCACCACTGGTATGCCGAATATTTAACAGCGATGGGTCGACATGAGGAAGCTATCGAAGAGATTAGACGAGCACATGAGCTTGATCCTCTCTCGCTGATCATAAATAGTATGAAGGCATGGGTTTTCCTCTATGCACGCCAGTATGAAAGGGCGATAGAACAATGCCAGAAAACGTTGGAACTAGACCCGAATTTCGACTTAGCCCACAGCATACTTGGGTGGGCTTATCTAGAAAAGGGAATGTATGAGGAAGCCATATTGGCGTATCAAAAAAGGAGAGGTGAGCTAGGCGTGTTCAAACTATATGCCTATGCGCTACCGGGTAAGAGAGACGAATCGCTGGGGATAATCGAAGAGATGAAGGAACTATGGAGACAAGGTGGCATCGCTGCATACCCCATAGCCAGGGTTTATGCAGGCCTTGGAGAAGAAGATCTGGTGCTAGAGTGGCTGGAAAAGTCTATTGAACGGCGCGAGCCGCTTATAGTAAGGCTTAATGTAGACCCAATTTTCGACAGCCTTTGTTCTAACCCGAGGTTTAAAGCCCTGTTGAAAAAAATGAATTTGGAATAATCGTCAATAAAATCCTATTGAATGACTGAAGCAGAAAGCCTTAGAGAATTACGAGAAATTCCTCGACCTCTGGTGGGACGCTGATCCTGGGATAGCTGAGATTGAGGATGCACGGAAGAGGCTGGCTGGGTTGAGGAATCTTTAGATTTCTGTAATTTCTACCAAGCCATTCTTTAGAAACACACTCCTTCTTCCACTTTATCTGTGCATAAGCTTGTTGATAAGTGGAGATTTTCTCTTGCTTTCCAGATTCGAGTGTGTACAGTGTAATATTTCACCTTGGCCCTTCCTAAAGTTAAACATTTTAAAATCAGGTATTGTTTAAAGATAACGAGTTTATTTTTTGTTTATCTTTGCAAGCTGATCTTCTTCTCCTATCATGATTAAAATGTCGCTATCTTTTATGACAAAATCGGCTCTGGGGACAAAGATAACCTTTTCCGGAATGAGTTCTTTAATGGCTATTATTTGAATGCCGTATTTGTTTCTCAGGTCGAGTTCCTTCAGGCTTTTAGAGATAAATTTATTCGGAGGAGCAATCTCTTGAATAATAATACCTGAAGTAAGAGGAAGTTACTCCAGGATATTAGGTGAGTTCAATTTAAGGGCAGTTTTTATTGCCATATCCTTTTCTGGAAAAATGACTTCGGTAGCTCCTATTGCCTCCAAAATCTTGGCATGATCTTCTGTCAAGGCTTTTGCGACTATCCGACTGGCTCCTATTTCCTTCAAGAACAAAACAGTAAGGATACTGGCTTCCATTTCAGGCCCTAAACATACCACAACTACATCCATATCATGAATTCCAAGGGCCAACAGATTCTCTTTATATGAAGAATCCATTTTTATTGCGTGAGAGGCAAATGCTTTTATTTTTTCAATTTTGTCTTTATCTATATCTACAGCTAATACTTCATTTCCTTTCTCATAAAGAGTCTTGGCTACGTTATAACCGAAAGAGCCTAATCCGATCACTGCAAATTTCATTACAAAATCTTCCTATTTTCTGTTGTTAAGCAATTTAACGACATCGATCTCTCAAAGTCACTTAGATCAATGTTCCGGATTTTCAGATAATAAAAGCCTAAATCATAAATCGGTTTCCCTCTTGACTAGCCCGAAAAAAATTTTCTAAACCAAGATTTGACCCTCCCTTCATATCTTTTCACCATAATAACAGGCGTTTTGGAGTGTTTTGCAATGTTTTGAGGGATGGTCCCAAAGAGAAGCCTTTTCCAAAGAGGGATGTTTGAAGCTCCAATAACCAGCAGGTCAAATTCTTCCGAAGCTCCAATCAACCCAAGCTCCACAGAATCATCCCTTATCACCCTCTTCTGCATCTTAATTCCTCCCAACGAAAATCCTTCCAAAGCCATATCAATTAGTTCCAACCGCTTTTTCTCTTCAATCTCACTTGCAGACAGAGGCATAACTGTCACAACTTCAACTGTGGAACTGAAATGTCGAGCCATATCAAGGGCTAACTCTAATCCTAAACGGGCGTGAGGGCCGCCTCCCAGTGGAACCAGTATCCGCTTTGGCTCTTTCATCTCCGGGCCCTCGGGAAACCTCACCACTGCCAAGTTAGTTGGGATCTCTCTAACCACCGGATCTAAAACTTCGCCCAACAGTTTGTATTTTGTATGGGTATAGCCTTTCCACCCGACAATCACTAAATTTATATCGTTTTCATGAGTAGCGTCTATTATGGCTTTGTCGATCCGGTGAGCTATGCGTGCCTCCATGCAAAAAGGGACACTTCCTGACAGGTGTTGGCTCGCCGTCTTTAAAATCTGCTTATTCTTTTCGATGACCTGTTTCCCACCACTAATGAGCGTAACGTCTGGAATATTCGCAACGCTGAGTGCCAGAATTCCGCCTTCCCGTTGATCTGCGATACTTGAAGCGATCATCATTAAAGGCTGAACTTCTTCTTCTCTCCCTAATGAAACTAATATTCTATAGCGATTGAGACTCATGGTTTTTTCAGCTACAGCCACCCGTGACGAGATTCTGTCCTTTTCCTTATGCCGTGAGTAACCATAGAAGATAGCTAAGCCGCCGGCAATCCAAGCAATGGTGACGTACCAAGCTGTGGGGCT
>Ga0224501_10002663_pt1 | contig 14067 bp, 12 predicted proteins | sample SF_Oct11_sed_USG_4_FD_169105 | JGI IMG/M metagenome (GOLD analysis project Ga0224501, IMG submission 169105) | Sediment microbial communities from San Francisco Bay, California, United States - SF_Oct11_sed_USGS_8_1 | ecosystem: Environmental > Aquatic > Marine > Sediment | place: USA...
TTTTAACAACATTGACTAGAGAAGCCACTCCTTTGCTAAGGTTTAGAACAGGAGACCTTACAGCGTTCACTTCGGAAGAATGTGTATGTGGTAGAACAATCGGGAGAATGGGGCGAGTTTTTGGAAGAGCTGACGACATGTTGAAGGTGAGAGGTGTCAAATTTTGGCCATCAACCGTGGAACATGCATTATTGAAGGTGGAGGGTGCTTCCGAGAACTATGAAATAATTGTAGAAAGGTCTGCCGATTTGGATACGATGACTGTTAAGGTGGAGCCCAGCAAAGAGTTGTATGAAAGTGTCAACGGTGATCTTTCAAGACTTAAAGATCTGAGTCCGGAGATTGCGGGGTCAATAAAGTCTGTTGCTGGTGTGAAATCAAAGGTTGTACTCGTCCCGCATGGCTCTCTACAAAGATTTATGGGGAAAGCGAAAAGGGTTATTGACCGAAGAAAAAAGCCTGTGTAATAAGCGATTTCTTGTGTCGACTGTTATCTTCGCCCTAAGACCATTCCTGCTGGGTCTATATCGGTTCTTAGTATCTTCAATTCTTTCTCTGTAGGCAGCTTGGTGATTGTTACTTCACTGGGTATCAACAGATCGAATCCTGTGTTAGCCTTAACCGTTTCTACCGTTACTCTTGGATGAACTGAAAGCAGTTTCATCCTCTTCGTTTCTTCATCAAATCCCAAGATTCCCAGCTGACTTATCACTCGGTACGGACCAGTGTCGGCGGGTAAACCAGCTTTTTCTCTGGCACCCGGCCCATCCAAATATCCTGGTGTAGTTAAGAAGTCAATTTTTTCCACGAATCTCCGCGTGTCTTGCTGCATAAGGATGATGGTTCGCCAGCATAGCGATCCTGCGTCGTTTGCGCCACCACTTCCTGGCAAGCGTACTTTCGGTTTGTCGTGTGAACCAATCACGGTGGTGTTTATGTTTCCGTACTTGTCTATTTGTGCAGCTCCGAGAAAGCCATAGTCTAAATAGCCTTGTTGAGCGGCAGACATTACGTAATCCATGCTACTAGCCATGATTGCTTTGTAAAACGTTCGTGAATCGCCTACAGATATCGGAAGCATTGGTACTTGTGGGCCTAGGCCTCCTGCTTCGAAAACTATCAATAAGTTGGGCGCATGCGTTTTTTGCGCTAAAACTGCTGCAATGATGGGTAGACCTGTTCCAACTAAAACTGATTTTTTGTCTTCAAGGGTTCTAGAGGCTGCGCATGCCATCAGTTCTATTGTGGTATATTCTGGTTTCTTTTCCATTTGTTTTCACCTTTTTGCCCATGGTGCTTCTAAGGGCACTTTGAGTTGCTCGAGCTGTTTTAGATAGTTGAGTTTCTTGGCTCCCCCGATAAGCTCTAGGTATTCTTCGAAGCTGTCTACGCCGTATACGTACTTTTCTAGGTATTGTTTTACTCCTTCAGGGGTTTTTGAGAGTTTGAGCCATTCTGCCATGTGTTCCTCATCTGAATAGTATAAGTAGGGCATGTTGCCGGGGTGAGAACCGTAAGGCACTTTTACAACAGCGTCAACCAGATAGAATGGAACTACTGTTTTCCACGGCTCGTCTCTAATTTTTTCTTCATCTATGATTTCCTCGGTGGTTATGATCAGTCTTCGTGCGGCTCTTGCAAGTTCAAAATCTTCTACCATTATGCCGTCGATTTGGGAGTTTCCGTATTTGTCGCAGCGGTGTACATGCATGATGACAATGTCTGGGTAACATGCAGGAAGAAGACACAGAGGTTTTCCGCTGAAAGGGTCTTTGACGACTTTTGCTGAGCTATATTTTAGGGTGTCCGTGCCTAGCATTACTCGTGTTGGGATGAATGGGAGCCCCATGGCAGCTGCTTTGAAGCGCCATTGGAAGCCGGCGTTTGAGATTTCGGCTAGGACTTTTACTTTTCCTTCTTCTACGGCTCTTCTGGAAGCGGGTGATAGACCTCGTAGTTCGTGTCCGAAGCAGTAGGCCGCTTCTACCTTGTTTACGCAGCCTGCGGCTACTAGAACGTCGATGTCGTGGACGGCGGTTTTTCCAGCCATGGTCAATTTTCGTTTGTTTTGTCTTACTATTTCGTAGATGGTTGCCATTGAGATTCTGACGTGTCCGAATCCGCCGCAGGCTATGAAGTTGCCGTCTTGTACGAATTTGGCCACTGCTTGTTTTAGGTTCATTTGTTTATCTATGAGGCTTCTGGACTTGTTTTGTGCGATCCATCTTCGATGTTCGTCAGGGTCTTGCCATGCTAGTAATTCTCCTCTGCCTTGTTCTAAAACGTCCATTTTCTGTTCATCTCTTGGGTGTGTTGATTTTTGTAAATTGTATAAATGCTTTAGGGTAAAAGGATGTTGTTAACCTCCTTGCGAGCCAGCTACTTGTTTGCGTGTGTGACTCTTTCTACCCCGGTCTATTAACGAATGCCTAGGCCGTGTTATGTAGAGGACTCTGATCTTGACGTTGTTTGAAAGTGCCGCAAGGATTTCTGAAATCCTTCACCTTAAGTTTGGTGACGTGGAATTTCATAGCGTCAGACGAAAAGACGGTGGAAGAGGACTTGTCGCAACACTCTATTTGCATGCATGGCGAAAAAGTGAGTGTTTTGATATAGATGCGCGTGCATTCGAGAATTAACAGAACTACACTCTATATGTTGACCCATATTTTGGGAAAACAAATCTTACAAATGTATTTAGAACGATGTTTATTTCGGTTTCTCCAAGCTTTCTCGCCAACAACATCACGCTCACAAATCTTGCATTGCCGACTGTTTAAGGGCTTACGACCTGACTTCCTGATGAATACCAATCTCCACGGCATATTGTCCAACTCGATTACAACCATATCTCATTTGAAATAAAAGTGTATGTGACTGTGACACAACAGCAACGTACGCTTAAACATCTGACACTCACGCATTTTGTGTGGGTGATGTTATGGATGGATTTGAGCAAAACCTATAGAAATGGTTGCTGACATGATTTTCCATTCCGACAAATGGGAAATATACGTCTCTTATGTCCAGGTCGCTATCAAAGTTTATTTGAAGGTTGCCGTTTCCTACACATAATTCTAGGCATTTGGCATTACCCAGTGTTAGTGGCGGTCAATGAGTTGGTGGTACTGCTCCGGCGACATGAGGGAACGGATCGCCCTTTCTACCACCTCGTTCAACGCAGGGTGGATATGCATTCCGTTTATTATCGGTTCTGTGCTTTGCTCGGGAGTGTACATTAGGTTTATGATCTCCTGTATGAGAACGGAGGCATACGGTCCAATGATGTGTGCCCCTAAGATCTTCATGGTTTCTTTTTCGACGATTACTTTGACAAAATAGTTTTCTGCATTCATCACTTCTCCTTTAGCCGTGTCTTGATATCTGTGAAACCCGATTAGCACCCTGTTTTTTCCGTATTTCTCAATTGCCAGTTTCTCTCTAAGCCCGACACTTGCAATCTCGGGATACGTGAACACAGCATGGGGTATCGCGTGATAATCCACCTTTACCTTCTTCTCCAATACGGCATTGTAGTAGACGATTATAGATTCGTAGTTTGCCACATGCTTGAAGAGGTGCCTGCCGTTGGCGTCCCCAAAAGCCCAAACGTTTGGTTGCGAGGTCTCCAGATACTCATCAACGGTGATCCATCCCCTTTCATCTGTTTCTATTCCTGCTTTTTCAGGATTAAGTACATCTGTATTTGGGCCTCTTCCGGTTGCCACTAGAATTTCGTCTGCTGTTGTCACAGTCTCTTCTCCATTCTCCCTGTTAACCGCGATAAGCCTCTTCTTGTCCCCCGAAGTTATTTCTGCCTCACGCACCTCGTGGTTAGTGAGGATCGTCATGTGCTTTTCCAACTCTTTCTTGGCGAGCGCTGACACCTCGGGTTCTTCTTGTTTGAGAAACTGTGGATTCCTGCCGATTACTGTGACTTTCGATCCCATGGCGGAGAAGAAATGACCGTATTCCGCGGCTATGTATCCTCCGCCTACTATGGCAATGCTCTTGGGAAGTCGATTCATCTTGAGGACTGTGTCGCTTGTAAGATAACCTACTTTCTCCAGCCCTCTTATCGGAGGTATCATGGGTTTTGACCCTGTGCACAAGAATATCATTTTTGAAGCAATGGTTTCATCACCAACCTTCAGCACGTATGGGCCAACAAATTCAGCTACAACCGGATAGTAATCTATGTTTTCAGAGTGAGAAAGCCCTTGGCGTATCATCTTTATGTCCTTATTGATAAGGGTCCTCATCCTTCCCATGACCATTTCAAAATCTACCTTCCTGAAGTCAATGTCTATGCCGAATTCTCCTGCCTTCTCAATTGTTCTCACCAACTCAGCAGGATACAACAATATCTTCGATGGTATACAACCTCGAGTCAAACAAATACCGCCTGGCTCATCCTTATCTACTACAGCGACTTTCATCTTGGGATTCTCCTGAATCATAACACCCACGATATTCATCGCTGAACCTGTGCCTATTGATATCAAATCGTATTCCTTCATATCAAACACAAGGGGCTAATAAGAAAGTGTACGTTTTAAATGTGCGTGACTGTAACGCAACAGCAACATACCCTTAAATATCTTGCATTCGCGTATTTTTTGTGCACGCGGGAAGTGTAAGCGAAATCGTGGTTCATGCATGCATAAACAAGGATTAATTCCTTTTCTGAATTTTTCACATATGCACACTCCTATATGTCGAGCAGCTTGAGCGCTTGATTTATACTTTAGCCCATATTTTAGGGAAGCAAATCTTACATACATATTTAACACGATGCTTAGTTTTGTTCCTCCAAGCTTTCTCGCCAACCACGTTACACTCACAAATCTTGCATCGTCGACTATTCAAAGGCTTTCGACCAGATTTCCTAGTGAATACTAGTTTCCATGGCATGTTTTCCAACCCAATCAACCATTATTCAAGTTCCAAGCATCCAACGTCTGCATGGTTTCCCGCAGCCCACCCACTTCCGTGTTCAGGAGGAGAGAAAAGCTTGCTTCAAGAGAGAGAAAGGAGAAACCTCGCAAAACTGAGGTTTGACTGAAGCGGTGAGATGTTTCGGGCTTTTTCATATTTTCATCTCCTTTCTTAGAAGATTCATACAAACACGCACGCCTTATATTTGCCTCCCTACATGTGAGCGAAGTACCAGAGTTCTGCTACGTCTTCCCTAGCACTCAGACTTGTGCTCAATTTTTGCTTGCGTTTAGACGTGATGAAAACTGATTCTCCCTGTTTAAGACGTTTTTTGACTTCTCCAAAATCGATCTCCTCAACCTCTTCAACCTCAACACTCTCATCTTCGTCGTCTTTCAAGAAGAACAGTTGAAAGAGTGGCTTTTCTTCATGGGCTTCAAAGAAGTTTCTCATTACCATTATTTCCACCTACCGTTACACCATAGTTTTTTACCTACATGTTCTGAATATTTCCAAACAAAAAAGGGAATTTTGCGTTTGGTTTGCATGCATGCATCATAAATTTGCACCTCCACCCTAACATTTTATCACAGTTTTATTGGTATAGCAACGCTTTTAAATGTGTGTGACTGTGACACAACAGCAACAGTTGATACGTACGCTTCACCTCTGACATTCATTCTTTAACAATTATAACATTCTCCACAGCCACCCATGGTATCCCAGCGAGATCTTTCTCTAGCGCCTTGCGAATTTCAGTTTCAAGCTCCTCGAGGGTTTTGTTCTCTGCATCCTGCGCTAGGCTGATGAGGACTACTAAAACGGCTTTCGTACCCCTGATTTGCTCATTTATGTCTTCGGGCATGACTTTTCACTTCCATGAGGTGATTCCCGCTTCCTTGTGGCTCTTGGTGATGTGCTTGCCTACGATTTGGAAGGGTAAATTCTTAAATATGTGTGACTGTGATATAACAGTAACAGCTAATCATGAGGAGGGGCCTGTCTTGTTACCTTCTGAAAAGAATGCTGAGATATTATTAGACTTCGGGCTCACGCGTAATCAGGCAAAGGTGTACATAGCCACAGCTAGACTAAGATTGGCTTCAGTCGGCCAGATTTCCAAAGTGTCGAAAGTGCGTCGAGAAGATGTCTACAGAATATTGCCGAAGCTCGAAAAAATCGGACTAGTTGAAAAACTATTGGGGACACCAACCAAAATCAGAGCTACACCCATGGAACAGGGGCTTTCCATTCTGATCAAATATGAAGAAGATACAACTCGCGAGAGAGTGTCCACATTGAAGGCTAAAACAAAAACGTTCTTGAAGCATTACGTGCAGGCGCCGAGATTAGAAATGGAAGAGACAACTAGTTTCACTCTACTGCCAAATCGGGAAAGCATAATTAGTAAGACCGCTACTATGATAAAAAACGCTAAGAGAAACATTGACATTGTATGTTCGAGAAATAAGCTCATGCAACTTGTTCACGAACTCGCTGAGCAAATCAAGGAAGCTGCAAAGAAAGAGGTGAGAATTCGCATAGTATCGGAAATGCCCGAGCATGAGGATTCCATTCCGAGGATAATAGAAGAGCAAACATCGCCCGAAATCTCTCTCGACTTAAGGTATAGAGATCTGCGCTCGGGTCATTATATGATCGTTGATTTCAAAGAAGCTTTGATCGCAACCACCACAGGTGGAAACTTGGCAGAAAATCCTCTTCTATGGACAAACAGCGACAGCCTCGTAGGAGTCTTTCAGAAAGATTTCGAAAATCTTTGGCATAATTCTGTGGGCTGGAAGAGTATTGAAACGACCGCTGTTCCTGAAAAGGTGATCGGTTTTATGGAACAGCTGAGACCTACAAACCACCTGATATTCGTTTATGATAATCCAGAAGCTAAATACAACGTTCTTTTCAACTACCTTAAAGTTGGATTGGATAATGGCGAAGCGGGAGTGTACGTGGCTTCTGATGAGAAACCAAACCAAGTTAGAGCAGCTATGAAACGATTCGGCATCAAGGTTGAAAAATACGAGAAAAAAGATGCTCTACGCGTCTTTGGATACGAAGACGTCTACGTCAGAGATGGAAAATTCAGTTTAGCCACCACGATAAGTTTATGGAGCAAACTTTACAACGAAGCCTTGAAAAATGGCTTTAAGGGACTAAGAGTCACAGGAGAAATGGCGTGCTTCTTCAAACACAACTTAATTCGAGAACTGATAGAATATGAGAAAACGTTACACAGGGTCTTAGACATCCCAATGATTGCCATCTGCGCTTACAACGCCAACATGCTGAACAGAAGCAACGATCCAATAAATCTATACGGCGAATTGGCCAGAGCTCATGGCACCGTCCTATTCACAGGAATAGATAACGAACTAGGAAGAATGGAAATCAGAAAAGTATAGACGCGCTCGTCGCAGAAAGCGTTCATAACTTGGAATAGAATTCAGTTCGATGAAGCCTTAAGAAAGATTTGACAGTGTATTGACGATGGGGCGCGTGCAACTAGACTTTAAAAAACGTTTGGTTGCTGAGAGAGAAAGGAGTTTTCCCGCGCCCCCATCACCAATAATATTCTTTTGGGGCATCAGGTATTTAAAGTTATGTTACTGTTGCATCACAGCCACATAAACTTAAGAACTTCTCATGCATGTAGAGTCACATGCGGAAAAACAATATTGGAGGATATGAACTCAATGGGAGGATATAAATGCAAAATTTGCAATGGCACATTCAACACAAAAAACGAGCTAGAAGCACACAAACACGTATCAAAGAAAAGTGGTTGCGGCTGATGCAGTTGCTGGTAATTTAACCAGATATACTGTACACATAAGAAAAGATGAAGGTCGTTCTATGCTGGAACTTGTCTTTGAGGGTACTGCCAACTGGAAAAGTGGAACAGAATGCGATTTAACAGTAAAAGGCAAACATATTGTTACAGTTAGCCCTCCACCGGAGTTTGGAGGAAAAAAAGGATACTGTGTACCAGAGGAAATTTTCGCTGCGTCATTGGCATCTTGCATGAATACGCTATTTCTTTTGATCGCAAAAAACTCTAACTTAAAACTTGAAAATCTTGAAACCGAAGCGATCCTAAAGATGAGTGCAGAAGGAATTGAAAAACTGATTTTCACAAACATACACTTCAACATGAAAGTTAAACTAGCTAAAGATGATGAGAGGGAGCGAAAAAAGGCTAATCGCTGCTTCGAGATTGCACAGAAAATATGCCCGCTGAGACAATCATGGGGAGAAAACGTCCCAATCACCTTCGAATTAAACTTCCAATAAAACACAGTTACAGTTTACAGAACACTACATTGGTATTTGGTGGCTTAGATTGGTTAGTGAGGGAGAAGAGGCACCAGACTTCACTTTGCAAGCGGATGATGGAAGAGAAGTGTCGTTGAGCGATTACCGAAGCAAGAAGATAGTGCTCTACTTCTACCCTAAAGACGGAACTCCAGGATGCACTCGTGAAGCCATTGAATTCAGAGACATGGTAAAAGAGTTTGGGAAAGAAGATATCGTCATACTTGGTGTAAGCAAAGACAGCGTCCAATCACATCAAAAGTTCAAGCGGAAACACGAGTTGCCCTTCACATTGCTCAGTGATCCTGAAGGAAAAGTATTGGACCTCTATGGGGTATGGAAGAAGAAAAGTCTCTACGGTCGAACCTTCATGGGCACAAAACGAACCACATTCCTAATCGACGAAAAAGGAATTGTGAAAAAAGTATATCGAAAGGTAAAGGTAAAAGGACACGCACAAGCCTGCCTCCTAGACTTGAAAGGTGGTACAACAGGTGAATCACAAAACAAGCTCTATCGTTCCAGCAATTGAGTTGTTGTTGAAAACTTAAAGATTGATTATTTTTTCTGCATGCATGCAGGATCTGGTGTGGCAAGAAATGGCATAAAATCGCTTATACTCACCTGCGCATGTGTACATTAAATAGTCTTATATTTCTGGTGGTCCAGAAGATTTTGTGTCAAAACGGTGGGAGGTGAAAGGATGGCGAAGAAGAAGGGTACAAAATACGAGTGTGGAGAATGCGGGCTTGTTGTTGTGGTTGACGAACCCTGCGGATGTGTTGCGTGTGAATTAATATGTTGTGAGGTTCCGATGAAACAAGTCAAACCTAAAGCCAAGAAGTAAATATGTGAAGCACAGCAGTGAAAAAAGAAACACTAGAAATCTGAAAGACTACGAAAGAGAGGAAAAGAAAGTGAGTGAGGAAAAACAAGTCTATGATCTAATAATTGTTGGCGCTGGTCCTGCCGGCCTAACAGCAGGAATACACACGTCTAGGCTTGGACTAAAAACTCTAGTTTTGGAAGCTGAAACTCCTGGTGGAAGGGCTTCAGAGGCTTCGATATACGAGAATTTTCCAGGTTTCCCAGAAGGTATCATGGGAAAAGAGCTCATAGAAAAAATGGAGAAACAGACTTCAAAATTTGGTGCAGAAGTGAAAGCCTTTGAAGAAGTAATCAACCTAGACTTTAGAGGAGAACTAAAAAAAGTTGCTACAAGTAAAGCCATCTACCATTCTTTTGCGTTAATAATTGCAACTGGGACTCAAAGAAGAAAGCTTGAGGTTCCTGGAGAAACTGAATTCCTTGGAAGAGGTGTAAGCTACTGCCGAGTCTGCGACGGACCGTTGTTCAAGGGCTTGAGAGTTGCGGTTGTCGGGTTTGCCAAAGAAGCAATAATGGACTCATTGTTTTTGGCTGACATAGCAAAGGAAGTGCTGTTGATAACGTATGAAAAGAAGCTTGAAGTCGCAGAAGACTTGAAGAGAAAACTCCTAGAAAGAGCTAACGTAAAAACAGTTAATGGCAAAGTTGTCGCCATCTTAGGGGAAAACGTTGTAGAAGCAGTAAAAGTTGTTAAGTTTGAAACTAAACAGGAAGTGAGAGAGAAGGTTAATGGGGTCTTCATCTCTTTAGGCTGGGTTCCGACAACTGAAATAGTTAAGAAGGCGGGAATAGAGGTTGACGACAGGGGATGCATAAAGGTGGATCGGTGGCAAAGAACAAATATAGAAGGTGTTTTCGCAGCTGGGGACTGCACATGTGGTGGAATGCAGGTTGTAACTGCGACAGGGGAAGGAGCTATGGCAGCCACAAAAGCTTTGACGTATATCAAATGGAGAAAACAAGAAGCTAAACCCTAGCATCGGCTCAATCGATCGCATCTTAGAATACCTTAGCCTTTTTTCTGTTGCGCACGCGCATGAACAGATTTTTGAAGCAATACTTCAGAAGTGGAAACCTCAGTCATGATGCGACGCTATTTAGGTAAAATTGGTGGAGAAATTTAGTGAACCTGAAGACTGAATTCTTTGTGAAAATTGCGGTAATCTTGTTGACGATTTTGTTACAAGTTGGATATATGTAGAGGCTTCAAAAATTCTTTTCAATTTCCTAACATCTATTTCTCTTTAACCTCAGCCTTCTCGAAATCTTCAAACACACGTTTCAACTGCCGCTTCATAGTCCGCAAATCATGACTCAAACCAAAATAGTCAGCAAAAAACCCAGTCGTCCGCAACAATCTAGTCCGACCAACCCTCTCACGAGAAATCAAACCCATACTCTCCAACTGTCTCAAATGACCATAAGCATGATGACCCCGCACGTCAACAACCTGAGATTGCAAAACAGGCTGTCGATAAGCAATATAAGATAACGTCTTCAACGGACCCTTAGAAAGAAGAGGACGAATCGCCAACCTTTGAACCTGAGGTGAATATTCCCCTTTCAACTGCAAAACAAACCGTTCATCCTCAAGCTCCAAGATTTCAAGAGCAGTTTCACGATTCTTATACTCTTCCATAAGAATCCCTACCAGCCTCTGAACCTTTCTCTTAGAACGAGTCTTAATTATAGATCCTAACGTCCTCAGATCTAGGGAACGCCCCGCCACATAGAGCGCTGCCTCTAATAAAGCTAAATTACGTTTCAACTTCTCTTCGCTAAGCAACTCAGATGAGTTACGCTCTATCTGCTCCAACAGCAGGGCCCTCTGGGAGAGTTATGAAAATCTCGTTAGAATCTTCCTCCTGCCATAAGGCGACTTTACCTGTTTGCGCAAGGAAGAGAAGAGTAATGAACGTTTTGATTGCTTCCAATTTTTCTAGTCCAGTTATTACCTTAGAAAAGAATACGAGTTTTTCTCCACTCACAAGTTGCCGCAGAAGACGATACAAGCTCTTCATCTTCTCCTCGATCTCCATCATGTACAAATCAACTGGAGGAAGAAAATCCGGAGGAGACGGCAAGATAGGTTCCGAACGTGGTTTTATCCCGAATAAGCGTTCACCAATTAACACTTCATCCAGAACCGTTAACAAATGCTGGATCGTAGTAGATGTCAATTCGTAACGAAGAGGGAGAAACAAAGGCGGAGGCGAGAAATCTGGTGGAGGCTTGGGAGGAAGTGGAGGCTCCTCTAGCTTCAGCAGAAGCTTGGACTTCATGAGATATATAGTGGCAGAAGAATCGAGCGCCATTCCTGAAGCCCTAAAATCGACCTCCCCTCTTTTTTCCATCTCATTCAAGAAGGATGCCAATAGAAACGAAATGCTGATGTCCCATGGTAATATCTTCTGCAATTTATCAAGTTCGAAGAGTACGTTCAAAGGGGGTTCAAAATAGAAGGGTTTTTCAATGGACGACGACATCAGACCGCCCCCTTAAACGTAGCGGAAACCACATTGGAGACTCCATTACGCTCGTATACGCCATATATCCTCCCTGCCTTGCTAACCATCTCAGGCTTTAACGTAATAACTAGAGACTGAGAATTCGTTGATTCCTCAGCTAACAGCTCCCCCAGCTTCTCCACGTGAAGTGCATCCAGATGTGCGTCAACCTCGTCGAGTAGGTAGAAAGTTGCGGGCAAGAAGTCTTGCAGAGCGAATATGAAGGCGACTGCTGCGACTGATCTTTCTCCGCTGCTGGCTCCACTCACAAGGATGGGTGGTTTGCCGGGGAACTGAACGACCATATCTATTCCGCCAGTGAACGGTTCTTCAGGTTTCTCAAGTCTTAAAGCAGATTCCCCGCCGCCTGTGAGTTTGGAGAAAAACCCGCCGATGTTTTCGTTTACTTGGTTAAAAGCCTTCAAGAAAATCTTACGCTTTTTTTGTTCAATTTCGTCCATAAATGAAAGTATAGCCTGTTTTTCTTGCTCCAACTCGTTCATGCGTATAGATAATTCCTTGTATCGTGAAGCTTGGTCAGCATAGTGTGACAAAGCTAACTGATTCACAGCACCAAGTCTTTCCAGCTCAAAACGCATCAATTTAACAGATGATTCAGCTAATTCAAGTTGTTTCGGTGATACTTCTAAGGTTTCTTCGTAACCAAATTCCTTCAATTGAAGGTTGCGTTGATCCAGCTGTAGTTGGGATGTTTGGAGGCTGAGTTGAAGCTGGTTGAACAACTGATCGGCTCGCTCATACTCCTGGTCATATCGGTGCAACCTCTTGTCGATGTAGTCAATTTGAGACGTAAATTTCTTTGATTCTTCCCTAGCGGTTAAAACCGAACGAGACAAGTCTTCCTTTGTTTTCTCAAGTTCGGGAAGTTCTCTTTCAAGCATCTCCTTCTGTTCAAGGGCTTCTCCAACTTCTTTTTCAACGGTGGAAAACTGGTGTCTTACCTTTCGAAGTTGAATCCGAATGTTATCGGCACCTAATATGAGAACGTTATTCAACTTGGATTGAAGAGTTGCAAGTTCAGTTTCAACGCTGCCAAGATTTTGCCGTAACTCTATAATTCCATCTCCTAACCTTTCCTTCTGAATCTCCATTTCCTGAATCTGAGATAAATCCACTTTTCGTCGTAAATCAATCAATTCGTTACGCAGTTTTTGTATTTCTTTTTTGGTAGCGTTGTGCTGTGCCCTGTGGAGAACTATTTGTGCCTTCTCTTTTTCCAGACGCGCTTGAACGTTCAGAACGTATTTATCAAGGTGCTTAACGTTTCGTTTGGTATATTTGATGCTTTTGTGTATTCGTCCAATTTCACCTTCAAGTGTGTGTATTGCCTCGGTTAATCGAGTGAATTCTACTCGGTTTTTACCGATTTCTTCTTCGAAGTTGGTTACATCGTCTTCTCTTCTTACCAAGTGTTCCTGAAGGGCACTTACTGCTTGGTTCAAGCTCTCGACGGCTGACTCACTTGGAATAATCGAGGAAAAATCGATAGGAGCACGATAATAACCACTTTCTATCCCTCCACCAGTCTCGTAAACATTTCCATTAACGGTAGCCGTTCGATAGCCGTCGCGAGAAACGGAGAGAGCAACCTTGTCATCCCTCGTTATCAAAGTGTCTCCAAACACAAAAACAACCGCGGGTTCATACTGTTTTGCGCATTTAACAAACATGGAGGCAGTTCCGCTTGTATCTCTGGTTTTCTGAGGCCTCGCAGGCTTGATATTCGACAGTTCTTGAACAGGAATTATCTTGATTCTACCTAACTTCAGGCGTGTAAGTGTTTCTGTACATGTGAATGCAGTGTTGAAATCTTGGACAACGATGGAATCCAACCAGCCAGCTGAAGCTGCCTCTATTGCTTGTTCGTAACCACGATCAACCTTGATCAAGTTTCTGAGTCGCCCATATATGCCCTGGATGACACCAAGTTCTCCAAGCTCTTCGATGTTCCTTAACGCCTTTTCCTCTCTTGCAATACGTTCAGCTAATTTCCGCTGAGTAGCGAATTCCACCACGGCCTCTCGAGCAGTGCCAGCGATTTTGCCGGCTGCAACAATCTCCTTCTCCATGGACTCTTTTTGCACTTTTTTTCGATCCAGTGCTTGTTGAAGAGTTTTCAGCTGCTTTTCTTGCTTTTTCTTCACCTCTTTAAGGTCTTTAAAAGATTTTCTAAGCTCTTCAAGGCTAGACGTGAATCTCTCCTTGCGAGTGTTAAGGTCGTTTAGTCTGCGTGAAAGCACCTTAATTGTGGCTTGACTTCTGGCGCGATCGCTTCGAAGAACGAACAGATCTTGATAAAGTTTGTCTGATTGCTGTTCCACTTCCCTGATTTTCTTACTGTTTTCGCCTAGATTTGCTCTTAGTTGTGCTGCTTCACTTGAGA
>Ga0224501_10002665_pt1 | contig 14063 bp, 9 predicted proteins | sample SF_Oct11_sed_USG_4_FD_169105 | JGI IMG/M metagenome (GOLD analysis project Ga0224501, IMG submission 169105) | Sediment microbial communities from San Francisco Bay, California, United States - SF_Oct11_sed_USGS_8_1 | ecosystem: Environmental > Aquatic > Marine > Sediment | place: USA...
CGCCTCCCACAATTTTGGCGATGTCTCTTATTATGGTGACGGCGTTCAGTCTGTTGGTCAGGTCGGGGGTCAGGGCAACCAGCAGGGAGGCTTTATCATTGAAGTTGGAGCCCAATACCACCACTCCCGACTTTATCCGGCTTTTCACTACATCGGAATAGTTTCGCAGAGATGAGGGGTCAAAATCCATCAGCTTCTGGGCGACCACCTTTACCCCCTGGACGAGCCTCTCCTCCATAGGGGCTTCCCCTCCGCCGGAGGCAAGTTTCAGCCTCAATCTCTCCAGCTCCTTCTGGCTCTTTTTGCCGGTTTCCATCAGCTTCTCCACCTGAGCGACAATCTGCTGAGGCTCGGTCTTGAGCAGCTGAGAGAGTTCCTCTATCGTCTCATCTCGCTGTTGTATTCTTTTTATAGCTTCCCTTCCGGTCAGGGCTTCTATTCGCCGCACGCCCGCAGCTATCCCGCATTCGCTGAGGATGAGGAAAGCCCCAATATCCCCGGTGAACCGGGTATGAGTTCCTCCGCAGAGCTCCCGGCTGATGTCATTGACAGCGACCATCCTCACCTTTTCCTGGTATTTCTCCCCGAACAGAGCGATGGCGCCCTTAGCTATTGCCTGATTATAATCGACCACTTCGGTTTTTACTGCCAGGTTCTCCCTTATCCGCTTGTTCACCGCCTCTTCGATGCGGCGGAGCTCCCGGGGAGTGATGGGAGAGAAGTGTGTGAAGTCAAACCGCATCTTCTCCGGGGTGACCTCCGAGCCGGCCTGCTTTATATGGGTGCCCAGATGCTCACGCAGGGTAGCTTGCAGCATGTGGGTGGCGGTATGGTTGGCGGCGGTAGCTGCTCTCTCTTCTTTGTTCACCTCTGCCCTGACTTTTTCGCTGGTGACCAGCTCCCCGTGACGCACCTTGACCAGATGGACGATGATATCCTCGGTGGCATAGAGGGTGTCGGTCACCAGGGCGGTGCCGCTGTCGGAGCTGAGGGTTCCCTTATCTCCCACCTGCCCCCCTGCTTCGGCATAGAAGGGTGTGCGGTCTAATATGACCTCGCCTTCTTCCTCTTTGCTCAGCCGCTCCACCTGCTGGGTACCTTTGATTATAGCTACTATACTGGCATCTTCAATGGTGGTGGTTTCGTAGCCTGCAAAGGCGGTTTTTGTTCGGGGTGCCAGCTTGCGGTAGACATCCTTGACCTCCTCCTCCGCTCCTTCCAGCCAGGCGAGACGGGCTTTTTCCCTCTGCCCTTCCAGGTGCTTTTGAAAGCCTTGATGGTCGACGGTCAACCCTCTCTCAGCGGCGATCTCCTCCACCAGGTCCAGAGGGACCCCAAAGGTATCGTAGAGGCGGAAGAGCTCGCCCCCGGGGACGGTGGTTCCTTTACTGCTCACCACCTTCTCCAGCACCTCCTCTACCTGCCGTATTCCCTGGGTGAGGGTGGTGTGGAAGCGCTCCTCTTCTGCCAGGCATACCCGGGCGACGAAGTCTCTACTGTCCATGAGTTCCGGGAAAGGACTCTTCATAATATGAGCCACCAACCCGGTCAGTTTATAGAGGAAAGGCTCGGTAAAGCCCATTAACTGTCCCTGACGGATAGCCCGGCGGATAATCCTTCTTAGCACATATCCTCTCCCTTCGTTGGAGGGCATGACCCCATCGCTGACGGCAAAGGTGATGGCCCGCAGGTGGTCGGCTATGATGCGGATGGCGATGTCCTCTTTTCGGCTGGCTCCCTGCTCCAGGTTACCCAGCTCCAGCAATCTCTCCACTATGGGTTGGAAGAGGTCGTTTTCATAATTGCTTTTTGCTCCTTGCAGGAGGGTGGCTAATCTCTCCAGCCCCATTCCGGTATCTATGCAGGGCGAGGGGAGGGGAGAAAGCTCTCCTTTTTCGTCCCGGTTGTATTGCATGAAGACCAGGTTCCACAGCTCAAAGAATCGGTCGCAATCGCACTCAATGCCGCAGTCGGGTCGTCCGCAGCCGAACTTCTTGCCCCGGTCATAGTGGATCTCGGAGCAAGGACCGCAGGGACCTGTATCCCCCATGGCCCAGAAATTGTCCTTCTCGCCCAGCCGATATATGATAGAGGGGTCCAGTCCTACATTCTTATTCCAGATGTTGTACGCCTCGTCATCCTTTTGATACACACTGACCAGCATTCGGTCCTCGGGGAGCCCGTAACCTTCTATCAGCAGCTCCCAGCTCATCTCAATAGCCTCTTTTTTAAAGTAATCGCCGAACGAGAAGTTACCCAGCATCTCGAAGAAGGTGTGGTGCTTGTCGGTGAGCCCAACATTGTCGAGGTCATTATGCTTACCGCCCGCTCGCATGCACTTCTGGGATGAGGCAGCACGGGTGTAGGGACGCTTCTCCTTCCCCAGAAAGACCTCTTTGAACTGGTTCATTCCAGCATTGGTAAAGAGCAGGGTAGGGTCCTTATGGGGTATCAAAGAGGAACTGGGCACAATCTTGTGCTCTCGCTTGCGAAAGTATTCCAGGAACCTGGTTCTAATCTCGTCGCTTTTCATTTTTTAAAAAGATGCCTCACTGAGTCTCTTCTTATAAGGTGCTAATTTTTTCCATATCAGCTCGGTGGGGAAGCCGCGGCGGTAGATGTAATCGTAGAGCTTTTTTAAATCATTAATAGTTTCAGGTAAACCATTCATCCGCACCTTCTTACCGATGGCTTTCTCCAGGAGCTTCTCCTCATCAATTTCGATAAAAACCTGATCCAGGGCACGGTGGATAACCTGGGCTGCCACCCCCTTTTCCAGAAGCTTCTGAAACAGTCTGTGCCTCCCCATCAAGCGATTGGTAGCACTGAATAAGGAATATTGGTAAGCGAACTGAAAGTCGTCTAAGTAATTCTTCTCTTTCAGTATTCTTATGGTGGTGGCAATCTCTTTCTCGGAGAAAGCTTTCTTTTCCAGCAGCTTTTGCATCTCAGCCTGGCTTCGTGCTCTGATGGAGAGGAGCTTCAGAGCTGCGGCATAGCTCTTAGGGCTGGTTTCTTCGGTCATTTCCTCAGTTCAGGGTCGCTCGGGTTGATTGGAGAAAATGAAGGGGGATTCCTCGTCGTCCTCTTTTTTCTCCTCCCATTCCAGCAGCTTCTCTATCTCCTCGCGGGACAAGTCGCTGGTGGATTGTACTCCTTTGACTTTCATCTTGAAGTCCTCCGGATTGGAGGCATGGCGCAGGGCTTCCTCATAGGAGATAAGCTCATTATGATAGAGTTTGAAGATGGACTGGTCAAAGGTCTGCATGCTGTATTGGGAGACCCCGGCGGCAATGGCAGCCTGAATGAGGTGAGTCTTTTCCTTATTGACTATGCAGTCTTTGATGTATGAGGTAGAGACCATCACCTCCACTGCTGGCACTCGTCCCTTCCCATCTGCCATTGGCAGAAGCCTCAAAGAGATGACCGCTTTCAGCACTGATGCCAGCTGCAGGCGGACCTGCTTCTGTTGGTAAGGGGGAAAGACCGATATGATGCGGTTGACGGTCTCGGTGGCATCGATGGTGTGCAGGGTGCTCATAACCAGATGTCCTGTTTCGGCGGCTACCAGCGCGGTCTCGATGGTCTCGTAGTCCCTCATCTCTCCGACCATGATGATATCAGGGTCTTGACGCAGGGCATGGCGCAAGGCAATAGCGAAGTTGCGGGTGTCTACCTCCACCTCTCGCTGGTTGATTATGCATTTGCGGTCTTTGAACAGGAATTCTATGGGGTCTTCGATGGTAATCACATGCTCGGTGCGGTGGTTATTGATGTAGTCGATCATAGCAGCCAGGGTGGTCGATTTTCCGCTGCCGGTGGTTCCTGTGCATAATACCAGTCCTCTTTTTTCCATGGATATCTTTTCCAGGATGGGAGGTAGGTTCAGTTCTCTTACCGAGCTGATCTCAAAAGAGATCACTCGCAGAACCAATCCGATGGTGCCTCGCTGCTGGAAGATGTTGCATCGAAATCGTCCCAAGCCCGGAACACTATAAGCGATGTCTATCTCCAGATTTCTCTTGAACTTTTCCTTCTGACGGTCGTTCATTAGCTCAAAAGCCATGCGGAGGGTATCGTCCTGAGTAAGCCGGCGCAAATCGACCAGGGGGATGAGGTTGCCAAAAATCCTGATATGGGGATGAGAGCCCACTTTCAGATGGAGGTCGGAGGCGTTCTTTTCTACTGCTCTTTTCAATAGGTCGTTAATATGCATATCTCATAGTCTCCTTCTCAGTTGAGATATTTACCCGTTACTATGCGTTATGCAGTGAATAAGGATGATCTTTATTCATCCTAACAGAACCTTATAGCCAGAAATTCTCATAGATAGGTTAACCAACCATATTTATTGGGCTTCTCCCCTCTTGCCAGAGCCAGATACTCGGTCTGCAGTTGCTTGGTTACAGGAGCTATTTTCCCCTTCCCTATAATAATTTGGTCAATCGACCTTATGGGGGTGACCTCTGCCGCCGTGCCGGTGAAGAAGACTTCATCGGAAATGTAAAGTTCTTCTCGCGGAATATTGCGGACGGTCACCTCATATCCCAGGTCTTTAGCAATAGTGATGATGGTTTCCCTGGTAATTCCAGGCAGAATACAGGAGCTCAGCGGGGGAGTGAAGAGCTTCTCACCGCGCACAATGAAGAGGTTTTCTCCACTTCCCTCGCTCACATAGCCGTTAATATCGAGTGATATTCCCTCAGTGTAACCATCGACCAGAGCTTCCATTTTTATCAACTGGGAGTTCATATAGTTAGCTGCGCATTTGGCCAAGGCGGGGAAGGTATTGGGAGCCATCCTTGTCCAGGAGGACACCCTCACATCCACTCCCTTTTCTAATGCGTCCTCTCCCAGATATTTTCCCCACACCCATACTGCAATATACACATCTATGGGGCAAGGGAATGGGTCTACCCCGATTGAGCCGTATCCCCTGATGACGATGGGGCGGAGGTAGCACTCTTTCATTTTGTTGATGCGAATGGTCTCCAGACAGGCTTGGTTAAACTCCTCCCTGGAGAAGGGGATATCCATTCTGTATATCTTGCAGGAATTAAAAAGCCTATCGGTATGGTCCTTAAGGCGAAATACCGCAGGTCCTTTTTGGGTATTATAGCATCTCTCCCCTTCAAACATAGCGGTTCCATAGCTTATCACATGGGACAGGATGTGTATTTTTGCGTCATCCCAATTAATGAATTTTCCATTGAACCATATCTTATCCGACTTTTTAATGGTCATGTATTAACTCCTTTCTTTTATCTATCACTCACCAATACGTTTCTCACAGCTTCTCCGAGAGTTTGCTTTTTAACCAGTTTTACCACAATTTTGCAATCATCTCTTCTGTTACTACATGTCCTCGGCTGGAGATGTGCTTCTTTTGAACTCCTGAAACAAAAGCTCCTTTTTTACTTATTGAAAATATTACATAAAATTATAACATGTTCGTCTTTGAAATTAAAGAGATTTTTATGGTGGGTCGCCTGGTCTTTGCTATTTGATATATATTTGGTTCAACACCCGGAAAGTAGCGGTGGGATAGAGGATTAATCCCTGAACCTCATTCTTCATTACGGCAACATTGGTGTTATACCATAGGCTGATATAGGGGGCGTCGAAGGCGATGAGCTTCTGGACTTCAGAATAGATTTTTTTCAGCTCCTGTGTATCGGTGGTGACTCTTGCCCGGTCAATTAATCGGTCAATGGTGGGATTCTGGTAGCCTCCTCGGTTGGCGCCCTTTGGGGGGAGGCTTTGGGAATGGAAGCAGTAGCGGTAGATATCGGGGTCGGTAGCTCCTATCCAGCGCAGGGGATAAAGCTGGAAATTCCCCTTGATGATGTCATTGTAAAAGGTCTGCCACTCGTACGACTTTACCTCAATGTCTATTCCCACCTCTTTAAGGTTTTCCTTAATAACAGTGGCGATGTCCCTGGCCCATTTAAAGGTGGGAGTTTTAAAGACCATGTGAAATCGGCCTCGGGGTCCATCCCCATCGGGATCGGGAAAGCCGGCTTCGTCCAGCAGCTCCCTTGCTTGGGAGGGACTATAGGAGAATGTGGTTACTTCCCCCTCGTAAGCCCAATTAGAGGGGGCTAAGATGCCGGAGGCGGGGGTGGCGAGGTTGTGGAGCAGACCCTCAATTATTCCCTCCCGGTCAATGGCATAGCCTATTGCCCATCGGACCTTCCGGTGAGCAAGGATGGGGTCTTTCATATTAAAGCCTATATAAGAGTAGATACACCCCTGCTTTTTCAGCACCTTCAGGTGAGGCTCGTTTTCCATTGTGGCAATCAGCTCCTCGGGGATGGCGTTGATTGCTAAATCTATACTCCCTTTCCGCAGCGCCAGAACCCTGGTGGTGGCGTCGGGGATTATCTTATAGATAATCCCGTCCACCTTCGGTCTTTCTCCCCAGTAGTTGTTGAATGTAGCAAAGGCCACCTCCTCGTCTTCTTTATAATAACGGAATTTAAAAGGTCCACTCCCTATGGGTCGGAGTTGGCATTCCTCGCCCGAGCCCTGGGGGATGATGCCGATTCCAGCCACATTGATGAGGAACGAGGAAAAGGGCTCCCGAAGGGTAAATCTTACCGTGAGGTCATCAACCACATCGATAGCCTGGATTATGCGGAAGTGCTCTTTTTTGGGCGAGAAAAAGCTCTCATCCAGCAGGCTCTCAAAGGTGTATTTGACATCCTCAGCAGTGAGCTTTTTCCCGGAGTGGAACTCAACTTCGGGGCGGAGGAAGAAGGTGTAGACTCTTCCTTCTACGCTCTCCCATTTATAGGCAAGATGGGGGACGATTTCTGCTCTTTCATCGGTGGTAACCAGGGGGTCGAAGATGAGCTCGTGAACCCTTGCCGAGCTGACATCGGTTCCCAGGCGGGGGTCGAGGTTGCCAGGGCTTTGCTCCAGGGCGAGGATTACCGTGTTTTTCCTCTTCAACGGTTCCCCCTGGCAGGCAAGCAGGGAGAATCCCACAGCCAGGATAAGCAAAATAAAACTTACTCTATTGATAAAAAAGTTGGTTTTCATTAACATGGAAATTTTTAATCTAAATGAGATTAACCCTAACATCTGCCAATCCTTTATATGTTCTTACCGGGTATTATCTTTCCCAGGATGACCCTGTGTCTTGCGCCTGTTGCTCGGGGGAGATTCCCCTCGTGTCCCATAAGGGTCTCATTTGCCAAAATGGCAAAGGCTACTGCTTCTTTGGCGTCGCTGGGTATGGAGAAGTCATCCGAGATCAGCATCCTCTGCTGGGGAAGAGATTCCTCCAGCCTGTGCCAGATATAGAAATTCCTAACTCCTCCTCCAGAGACAATGAGCTCGTCAATCTCATGGTAGGGAAAGACAAACATCTCCAGGCTGTTGACTATGGTGCGCACGGTAAACTCGGCTAAAGTGGTGATGAGGTTGTCCCATTCTGTACCTTTCCCCATCTCCATTATCCAGTGGAGGTAGGCTTCACCAAAATCCTCTCTTCCGGTCGATTTGGGCGGCGGCTTTTGCAGGAAGGGATGCTCCAGGAGCCTTTCCAGTATCCTCTGATCGACCTTGCCCCGGCTGGCACGCTTTCCATCCAGGTCGTATCGATTCTTTCCCCCGGTGATCATATAGATTAACTGGTCGAGGAGGATGTTGCCGGGTCCGGTGTCCATGGCGAGGACCTCCTCTGCCGGGGAGCCAGCGGGCAGCACGGTGATGTTGGCGATGCCGCCGATATTGAGCGCCACCCTCGATTTTTCGGGATGGGAGAAGAGGAGGTAATCGACATAGGAGACCAGAGGAGCGCCCTGACCTCCGGCAGCCATATCGCGGGGGCGGAAATCAGCAATAGTGGTTATGCCAGTGCGCTCGACAATGATGGAGGGCTCGCCAATTTGGAGAGTAGAAGTTACCTCAACTCCGGAGATTTTTTCCGGGGAGGGGAGGTGGTGAATGGTCTGTCCATGGGAGCCGATAAGGTCGATCTGAGAGAGCTCATAGTCGGCTTTTTTGGCAATATGAATCACCGCCTGGGCAAAGAGTTCGCCCAGGAGACTGTTGAGGCGGCATATATCGTCTACTCTGCCAGTATCCGGATGGGAGCACTTCAAAATAAGCTCTCTGATTTTACCGGAGAAACGCAGAGTATCGTGGGCTATGGTCTGAATAGAAGTGGACTTTCCGCTGCCGGAGACCTTCACCAGAGCGGCATCAATCCCATCAGCTGAGCTGCCCGACATCAGCCCTACAATAAGCCGCTCCTTCTTTTTACAAATAGACTGAAGCACTTTTCCAATCCTTTGCTTAGTTTGTAGTTCATTTTAACAGAGGGAAGGGGATTTTAAAATATTTTAATTGCTCCTAAGGATGATAAAATAGGCTTCGCCAAACTGTTCTTACGGGCATAAATGAATTGTAAATATAGATGCTGCTATATTCTTGTTCAAATTTCGGTTATTAGCCAAAAAGTATATGTATCTGAAGATTTCCCTTGACATGAATAGCAAGAGCAAGTAATTTTCAGTTTTAGAGGCCTCATGCTGGGATAAACTGATTATCGTATATCAAACCAGAAGGAGGATGTATCATGCGTATTGCTGCAATATTCCTCGTATTGGTTATATGTTTTGGATTACTTTCATCATGCGCCAGGACTCCCGCGGACTTAATATTAACTAATGGCGAAGTGTATACCATGGAACCGAGTCATCCGTGGGCGTCGGCGATAGTCATCACCGACAATACAATAACCGCCGTCTTGGACAATGCTGAGGATGCCGATGCTTACATGGGAGCCAATACCAGAGTCATTGACCTGAAGGGGAAGTTTGTCGTGCCCGGCTTTATCGATGGGCATGTCCATTTTAGCGGAGCCGGAGCGCTAATAAATGATGCCAATCTAATGACTGTGTCCGATGATGAGGGCCTGAGGGCAGAGATGCAGCGGGTGGTCAGCATTCTTGATGACGGGGAATGGATAACAGGTGGGCTGTGGGGTGCCTATGAGGATTGGGCTCTGGGAGCAGCGGAGGCTGGAGTCAAGAAGAAACAGCGGTGGGAGCCAAACCGCTGGACAGTAGACGATATAACAGGCAATAACCCCTGCCTCCTTTACAGCTACGACAGGGAGCTCTTTCTGGCTAATACGGCTGCCTTGAAGGCTGCCGGTCTGGAGGATGCCCGCCTTACGGGTATGAAGCTGGATGGGAAAGGGCGCCCCACGGGGCTCATTTATCGGGGCTCTGAGGCGCTGGAGAAAATCCGCTCGGTGATAAAAGAGAAGTCGCACGCTCGCCTCTTAAACGAAAACCGTGCGGCGCTGAAGCGGCTGGCGGAATCGGGCATCGTGGAGGTACAAGATATTGAAAGACCTGAGCAGACTGCTCGATTCATTGAGCTTCAGGAAAATGGGGAACTGACCTGCCGGGTATGGCTGCGTCCCGACCTTTCGCGAGGGGCTGAGCTGAAAGAACAAGGCTTCACCATGGGGCTGCATCCTAAAACGAAACAGCCCGACCAGTGGCTGCGCTATGGAGCATTAAAAGGCTATATCGACGGCATTATGGGCACCCACGGAGCGCTATTTTTCGAGCCCTACGACGACCAGCCGGATAACTACGGGAATTATCGCAGACACACCAGCGATGACCCTGGGTTTAAAGTGGGCAACATGGACAAGCTGTACAACCTTATCAAGATTGGATATGACGCCGGATTTGTAGCCAATGTCCACGCCATAGGCACCAAAGGGGTGGCTCTTATGCTGGATACTTATGAACGGCTGATGGAGGAACTGGGCACGGATTTGAGGGGCTTTCGGGTTATCCACGCCCAGGTGATACGGCAGGAGGACTTCCCTCGCTTCAGGAAATTGAATGTCATTGCCGAGGTGAACCCATACCATATCTCTGACGATATGCGCTGGATGGAGCAGAGAATCGGGCACGAGCGGTGCAAGGGCGCTTATGCGTTCAAGTCGCTGCTGGATAACGGAGCAATTCTGTCTTTCGGCTCAGACTGGCCGGGCACCTCGGCGGCAGAGTACCATGTTCATCCGAAATACCTCATCCATGCGGCGGTAAACCGCACCACAGTGAAGGGCACACCGGAAGGAGGGTGGTTCCCGGAGCAAAAGATATCAGTCCACGAAGCGTTAAAAGCCTACACTATCAATAACGCCTATGCCGCTTTTGAGGACGATATCCGCGGCTCAATAAAAGAAGGCAAGTTAGCGGATATTACCGTGTGCGACCTGAATCTGATGAAGATAGACCCCGCCGACATCCTCAAGATGAATGTCGATATGACCATCCTGGACGGCAGGATTGTATACGAGCGGGAATAAACAGTACTGTGAAATTATAAAATTCAGATAGCGGTAATAGCACCAAGAGCAGATTTTACCTGGGACCCCAACGGCGCTTCGCCATTTCAGCTGCTCTGTCCAGGTCATCCAAGCGAGCCTTGACAATGTTTAAATTTACGCCTCTCGATGCATCAGTAGCGGCTGCCCGGTACATCTCAGCCAAGCTTGCTTGTTTCCTGGCCGCTGAGCCCTTGGTATAGCCCTTCAAAATTGCGCTCCCGCCGAGACCAGCAGTGATAGCAACAGAAACTAATTGCAAAATCTTGATTGGGGGATTGAGTGCATAGATTATGACTGCCGCCAGCACGCCGATGAGGACATCGGCGATGAAGCCCAAATCTACGAATTTGACGCCGGTCTGCTTATCCCAGTGGGGCATTTCAAGCCCTTTTTCCTGCAACAGACTTAGGCCGAATCCACCGACTGCCCCAAGCCCTGCAGCTGCTACCAGATCTTTCCATAAAGTTGCGAATACTGTATCCATCTTGCCTCCTTAATCGAATGTCATTGGCTCGATGGCGTTTAATAATTTCCGGATTAACGAACTTCGACAAATTTGGGAGAGCCAAGCGAAGTGGCAACTAAACATAAGCAGAAATTCTCAGCTCGGCAGAAGAGTGCCTTCTTGTCTGCACTTGTTTTTATAAAGTTCTGCTAGATTGATGTTGCGAATTCTTGAGTATTAGGTGAAATTAACTTTCCTCTTCGCCTACTGGTTCAAGAGACGTTCTGATATTGTTCCATTCAGGTCTGTCACTATTAAGATATGCGTAAATCGGCCTCTCATTGCGCACAAGGTCTACAAAAGGTTCCATTTCCTTAAAAGGAAGGAAGATCGCTCCAACCTTGTTCTGTACCACATAAACGGGATTCGGTACCGGGCTATCATCCGTCAAGAAATAGGCAATGAAACGGTGATCTCCTCCATAGCAAGCAACATAGCCACGGGCCTTAATAGGGGTACCACTCCATGTGGCTGTTAATGCATGGCCAAGAGCAACTTTATATCCTTCTATCTGAAATTTTTTAATAGCCATCTTTTGCCTCCTTTCGGATTTGAATTTTTTCCAATTTCTTAATTTAATATTCTTTTATATAACATAACCTCCTTTCAAACTGTGCGTAAAAGGTTGCTTAATGTTTTAGCGGATGCCGAAGTTGCTGAATGCAGTGAAGCGATTTGGACGGTGCGCAGCGAAGTCGGCAACCCCGTGTTAGTTTCTCATTTTGCCCACCGATTCATTATTGACTACAACTTTTTGATGATTTCCTTAAAGTCCAAACTTCTTTTTATCAACCCATTCCATTTTCAAAAGTGACCACCAATCTATTGCAAGCCCCCTCAGGACATACTCGTATGGCAGCCAACCATAGCCTTTATCGCCCCATCTTGTTCCCCAGGAGTTTCGTATAAGTAGAGCTCCGGTTTTCTCAATTCCACAGGTGGTGTTCTTTATTTTCATAGCGTTATCATATCCCACTGCTACAACGGCATGACCGCCAAGAATTCTTTCCCCACGACATGGGTAGGGAATTTTGCCGTCATTCCATGCTTGCTCGATAGAACTAAAAACAGTAAACCCAAACATCAACGGCAGGCCAAAAGCTAAGAGCGACTTGACCCGCTTTAAAAGAAAATCCTCAGGCGTACCCGGAGGATCAAGTCGAAAGTATTGTAATGCTTGGTAGTTTTCGGCAAAGGCATAGCAGAAGGAGGAAGGTTCATTGTCGAAGTCTTCTATGACATAAGGCCAATATTCTTCAGGTGGAACCCCGAAAAGCACCATGGCAGCCATTGTCGTGCGTAGAAATGCTCCTCTATCTCCTGTCCAGTGCAGAAGGTTGCGAGTTGCTTTATAAAGGAATAGCCTGGATGCATCTATATGCCTGTCAAAAGCTCTTCGCTCATAGTATTCCATGAGAGCAACACCGGCGTTTGCCGTGCACGAACCGAGAGCGCCTTGATTCTCAACAGGAGGACACCATTCTCTTAGGTCGCGGGAATTCGGTATACGTATCTTTTCAGGTTCTGAGACCCCCACTTTTGTAAGCATGTCCTTCACTGATTTCTGTTTAAGCCTTGTGAGTCTTGGGGTAACCTCTTCTGTCTCTACCGTGTAGTCCCTAAAATCGGGATACTCTGGAAGCCATCCCATTCCTAATTCAAAGCCATTTTTTTCCTTTTCTTCAGGCATTTTGAATGCCTCCTTTCAATTTATTTGTTTAAAGTCTTAACAAATTTCGTATTCCTATGGCATCAGCCCCTTCCAAACTGCAAATCAAAATAGCTTATCATTTTCGGGATTGCCTAAGTCGCCGAAGGCGATTTGGACAAAGCCTAGCGAAATCGGCAACCCCCTGTTGTTAATACAAATCGGTTGCTTTTTTACATTATCCTTGCTCACTTTGAGTGGAGCGAAGGAGAGAAAAGGTGTTGGCCAAAGTCAGTTTTTCTATTTGAGTCGCCGCTAACCTGCTCTACATACTGGTGCTTAATCATACCGTTATCGGTAGAAGCCAGCAGCCCGACACTAAGAGCTCACCACCTTGCGCGCCATATATGTTTGTACCTGCCATAGATTACCAGTCAGCGTCAGATAGTGGCAAATATTAGGGCTCCCTTTGTGCTGGGTCTGTCGCTTCAAGAAAAAGCAGTACCATCAAGAAGGTTAAGACGATTACCGTAACACGGTAAGGCTGAACTCGCTGAGGTTCCTATGTGATAACCAGTCATTGCAATCAGCTATGGTTCGTTTATATGCGCGTAGCTCCAGTTGATAGGCGCAAGTTATCGGGAACGCCTGGCTCAAATCGGAGATCGTCAGCCTGAGGGTCCCCCCGTTCCAGGTAGGGGCTACTGCACCCTGTATGCGGGCATGCGCATAGGTGTGACCGACCTGTGCAGCCGGTGGGACAGGTCCACCCGGTGGTCCAGGTGCGAGTGTAGCACTGGGCCGATTAAGCAGGTTGATGACAAGATTCTCGCCGTAGGTGGTACGAAGCGTGTAGAATGCGAGGTGTCCATCCGGGTCGTGGGCCATGAAGTCGATCTCTAACTGACCGCCTGCCTTGGCATCTACAACTCCGCAAGCTCCGACAGAGACTCCATTGATGCGAACGTCGAGAAAGTCCGTGTCAGGCTCTGTTGTACAAGTGTGGACTGTACCAGCTCCACAGGGATGGTCAGGTGTCGTTGGGTGTCCGCTACCAGCGCCAACGAGGCGATTGTCAACGGTCAACACGATGCCGTTGTCCTCTGTCGTATTGCAGAGCGTGAGAATGCGTGGGTTGACGAGATTGCTACCTGGACCCAGATTCCAGCTCTTCACCCGCAATCGGAATGTTCCGTCAGTAAAGTTATTCTTGGTGAGCCAGCGCATCATCCAGTCTCTGTAGCTGGTCCAGAAGCGCGAAATGCCCCAACTTGCGGGATCATTGTTAGCTTCAAAGTGCTCACGGCTCTGGATAACATGCCGCCCGCTGATGTTCGTAAAGGAGAACAAGACGCGGTGGAAATCGGGCGGATCGGTAGTGCCCACCTTAGGTCCCCAGTACCAACGATAGAAGCCGCCCGCAGCTGCAGACGGCATGGCATTCCAGGTGGCACCGCCGTCATCGGACCACTCGAACTCGTAATAGTCTACTCCAGCCAAGTCTCCAAAGAGCCCTCGAATGGGAATCACACCGGCGAACGGCC
>Ga0224501_10002666_pt1:0-10000 | contig 14062 bp, 12 predicted proteins | sample SF_Oct11_sed_USG_4_FD_169105 | JGI IMG/M metagenome (GOLD analysis project Ga0224501, IMG submission 169105) | Sediment microbial communities from San Francisco Bay, California, United States - SF_Oct11_sed_USGS_8_1 | ecosystem: Environmental > Aquatic > Marine > Sediment | place: USA...
ACCGACGCCTATCCGGAGAGCACCCCTACCGGAACGGTGTTCCTGAGCGCCTTCACCACGAAGGTGGCGGTGTACGCCCTGGCGCGGGGCTTCGCCGGGACGGAGATCCTGGTGTACATCGGGGTGGTGATGACGTGTTTCCCGATCTTCTACGCCGTCATCGAGAACGATCTGCGCCGCGTGCTGAGCTACAGCATGATCAACCAGATCGGGTTCATGGTCACGGGGATCGGCATCGGGAGCGCGCTCGCGGTGAACGGGGCGGTGGCCCACGCCTTCGCCGACGTCATCTTCAAGGGGCTCCTGTTCATGAGCATGGGAGCGGTCCTCCAGATGACCGGACGGGTGAAGGGGTCCGAGTTGGGCGGACTCTACAAGACCATGCCCATCACGGCCACCCTCTGCATCGTCGGGGCCATGGCCATCTCGGCCTTCCCCTTGTTCAGCGCCTTCGTCACCAAGTCGATGGTGATGGCCGCCATGATCGAAGAAGGGTACACGTGGCTGTGGCCCTTCCTCCTCTTCGCGTCCGCGGGCGTTCTCGAGCACGCGGGCATCAAGATCCCGTACTTCGCCTTCTTCGCCCACGACTCGGGAATCCGCGCCAAGGAGCCTCCCAGGAACATGCTCATCGCCATGAGCATCGGGGCCGTACTGTGCGTGGCCATCGGCACGTTCCCGGACATCCTCTACTCGCTCCTTCCCTACGCGGCGGAGTACCACCCGTACGACGTGACCCACGTCCTCACCCAGGTCCAGCTGCTCCTGTTCGGCGCACTGGCGGTGGTGGTACTGATCCGGAGCGGGATCTATCCGCCGGAGATGCCTTCGGTGAATCTGGACGTCGAGTGGCTCTACCGCCGCATCGCCCCGAAAGTGGTGCTGGGCGTGGGCGGGGCGGTGGCTCGCGTGGATCACGCCGTGCGGGGTGCGGCTCTCGGGGTGGTGGGGAGCGTGGTGCGTGGCGCTGCCCGGGGGCATGGCCCCAGGGGGGTTCTGGCACGCACGTGGCCGACCGGTAGCATGGTGCTCTGGGTGGCGATCCTCCTCGGGGCCTACATCATCTTCTACCTCTGATGCCGTCATGGCATGGGTGCGGCACGCCGTGGTGACCCACGCGGCATCGGTGGACCCGGATCTGGGGTGGGCTTCCCCTGAGCTGGCCAGGATGGCAGAGGTCCACGGGGTCGATGTGCTTTGGGACGGCACCCTTCCGCCGGGTCCCCCTGAGGAGAACGACGGGGTTCGTCTGGCCGACGCGCGGAGGGTGGTGGAGGGTATTCCCGCGAACCTGCGGTGGGTCGCCTCCCTCCCCAGGAAGGAGCCGCGGGACGTGCTTCTCGCGCTGGGTGGCGGCGACGGGTCCACCGTCTCGCTCGCCGACGTCGCGGCGGGGAGCCGGGTGGGCGTCACCTCGCTTCGCGCCCGGGGACTCCTCGCCCTCAATCGACCCGACCTGATTCCGGTGATGACCGATCCGGACCTGGACCGCGCCACCCTCACCGGCGACGCCGGGGTGGACCTGTTGGTGCTTCCCGCCCACCGGGTCCGGAAATCCGGATGGACGGGCCACGCGGCGGAGGTCCTTCCCGGCAAGTCGTGGATGCCGGCGCCGGGGCAGGGGGGCATCGTCGTGCTTTCGCGCGACGAGGGCCACGCGGTCACGGATCCGTGGGCGGCGATGCATGATCCCATGAGTCACCACGCGCTGTCCGCCGAAGCTTCGTTCATGCAGGCCCTGGGTGCCGGACCGGGGAGTCCCGTGTGTGCCTGGGCCCTTCCCTTCGGTCGCTGGATCAGGCTCTGGGCCATGGTCCTGGATCCCGAGGGGCTCCGTGCCGTGCGCGCCGATCTCACCGGAGCGCTGGACGACCCGGGCTCCCTGGGGGAGCGCATGGCCTCGTTGATGAAGCTCCGGGGTGCCTCCGCGTTGCTGGCGTCCGTCGGGACGTGAGCCGCCATCTCCACCCCCGCGAGAAGGTCCTGGGCGTCACCGACCTCCAGCGACGGTTCGCGCCTCCGCGCGACCATGTGCTGGTGTTCACCAACGGATGCTTCGATCTTCTCCACCGGGGCCACGTGGAGTATCTGTGGCAGGCTCATCGGCTCGGAGACCGGCTGGTCGTGGGCGTGAACACCGATGACTCGGTGAGACGGCTGGGGAAGGGTGGGGCGCGTCCCTACACGGCCCAGGCCGACCGCGCCCTCCTGTTGGCGGCGCTTCCGTTCGTGGACGCCGTATGTCTGTTCGACGAGGACACGCCCCGCGATCTGGTGGCGCGGCTCCTCCCCGACGTCCTGGTCAAAGGAGGGGACTACGAAGGGTCCCCGATTCCCGGCCGCGAGGAGGTCGAGGAAGCCGGCGGGCGTGTCGTCCTGGTTCCCTTCGTGGAGGGGTACGCCACGTCGGATCTCATCACTCGAATTCGTGGGGAAGATTGATGTCGAACTCCCGTACTCAACGCCGCCGGGATGAACTCCGGCCGTTCCACGTCGACACCGATGTCGCGCCGTACGCGGAAGGGTCGTGTCTCATCTCCACCGGAAACACCCGCATCCTGTGCACGGCGTCCGTGGAGGAGGGACTTCCGCGATGGCGCGCCGGAGGGGCCGACGGGTGGGTCACCGCGGAGTACGCCATGCTCCCGAGGGCGACCCACACCCGTACCGGAAGGGAGCGGACCGGGGCGAGGGGGCGTACCCAGGAGATCCAGAGGCTCATCGGGCGGTCCCTGCGCGCCGTCACCGATCTTTCCTTGCTCGGTCCCCGGACCGTCACCGTGGACTGTGACGTTCTCCAGGCCGACGGTGGCACCCGGACCGCCTCCATCACGGGGGCGTGCATCGCTCTGATGTTGGCCGGGGACTGGCTGGTGGAAGAAGGTCTCGTCACCCGGAGTCCGGTGCTCCAGCGCGTGGCCGCGGTGAGCGTGGGGATCGTGGGCGGCGAGGTCTGCCTGGATCTGGACTATCGCGAGGACAGCTCGGCGCAGGTGGACATGAACGTTGTGGGAACCGAGGACGGGCGCCTGGTGGAGGTGCAGGGCACCGCGGAAGGCGACCCCTTCACCGTGGAGCAGATGGACGTCCTGATGGGGATGGCCCGCCACGGGCTCCAGGAGATCTTCGCGCTCCAGGCACGGGCGTTGGCCTAGCCGTGGATCTCGTCGTAGCCACCCGGAGTGGGCACAAGATGGCCGAGATCCGCAGGATCATGGCCGGCGTGCCGGACCTCAGGATTCTCGACCTGAACGAGGCTGGTGTGCCCTACGATCCCGTGGAGGAGGAACTGGAGCCGTACGACAGCTTCGAGGAGAACGCTCGCTCCAAGGCCGACCACTTCCACCGGAAGACGGGGCTTCCCACCGTGGCGGACGATTCCGGCCTGGAGGTGGACGCGCTCGACGGCCGGCCCGGCGTCCGCTCCAAGCGCTTCGCACCCGTGGCCGGGCTCAGCGGCCTCGATATGGATCTGGCCAACAACCGGCACCTCCTGGACGAGATGCGGGGCGTGCCGGACGAACGGCGCACCGCTCGCTACGTGTGTGTGGCCGTCGCGGTTGGGGCGTCCACCCGGGGCGTGGTCACCGTTCGCGGCGAGGCGCCCGGGCGGATCCTGGATGCTCCGCGAGGTGATGCCGGCTTCGGGTACGATCCGCTCTTCTTCGATCCGGAGTTGGGCCGCACCTTCGCGGAGATCACCCAGGAACGGAAGAACGCACGCAGCCACCGGGGGAAGGCCTTCAGGGCGTTGGCGGAGCACCTGGGCCACGGAGGGGAGATCTGATGCCCGACCCACGCACCACTCCGGAGAGCATCGGTCCCACGGCGGGAGGGACACGCCTGGCCATCGTGTGGGGCGACGGCGAAATGGCCGAATACGAGCCCCGAGCGCTTCGCCTCCGGTGTCCCTGCGCGGGGTGCGTGGACGAGATGACCGGGATCCGTACTCTCCGGCCCGAGTCGGTTCCGGAGACCATCCACCCCGTCTCCATCCACTACGTGGGGCGGTACGCCCTCCAGTTCGTATGGAGCGACGGACACGACACGGGCTTCTTCACCTTCGATCAGCTTCGGCGCATGCACGACGGGGAGTCCGCGTAGCGGAAGGGCGCACCGGGGGGTGGCCCCCCTTCATGGGAGGGCGTCGATCCAGTGGGACTCGGTCACGATGGCGATGTCCGCACCCCTGGCGCGGTACTGCACCGCCTGATCCACGAAGTGTCCGAAGGACCGCTGGTCCCAATCCATGGCCGCGATCTCACCGATGACGAGGTAGTCGGTGCGGCGCGACACCGTGGCTTCCGTCTTGCCGCCCAGGCGGACGACTTCCTGCTCGCACAGGTGGATCGGACCGTACGCCATCTTCGGGGCGAAGACGAACGTCCTGGCCTCGAAGGTGATCCCAGGGGGAGGGCGGGTGAGAGGGAGGTCACTTCCCGCGTCCCCGGGGCCGTACCCTCCCGGGCTCCGGTCCACGAGTCGCTCGAGGATGGACTGGAGGTGCGATCGCTCCAGGGCGTCCATGCGGCCGTCCGCGAAGATCCGCTCCAGCCTGCGGGCGAGGAGGTTCGCCGGCCAGCGATCCGCCAGCGTGGGGTGTCTGTCGACCCAGTCGCGGAGCCGGCGGGCTTCGTCGCCCGAGATCGAGCCGTCGGCGACGACACCCCGGATCATTCCGACCATCTCGGAGAGGGCACCCTCCAGCCGGAGCGTGTCCCGCAGCACGGAGGCGTGGGTGGCAGGGCTGCTCTTCCGCGGCATGTCAGTCGGGCATCCGCCGGCAGCGTTCGACGATACGGGAGTCGTACCGTCGGGCGTCGCCGAGCGTCTGGTAGAAGTCCTCGAAGTAATCGAGCGTGCGCTTCCGATCGCCTTCGTCCAGGAGGGGGAATCCGTCGTAGAGGCCCCGTACGGAGTCGCGGGCCTCCAGAAAGCGTGCTTTCGATGCAGGCTCCTCGAGGGTGGCTCGACAGAACCCCCGGAACACACGCTCCCGCACGGACCGGATGCCCAACGATGGGTCGGGCGATGCGTATCGGGCGTTCACCGCGCCCGCGAAATCGAAATCGTACGGGACGGTCACGTAACGCCCTTCCGGTAGCTGGAGCAGGTCCACGTTGTGGAAGAAGGCCGGAGACCAGTCGGTGTTTCCGATCATGTAGGCGAAGAGGGCCACGAACGTGCTTTCCCCGTCGTCGGTGAGAGCGGGGTGCAGCTGGGGTATTTCCATCATCCGTCCACCCGTACGGCGCGCCAACTCGTCTCCACTCTCGATGAGGAAGGCATGGAGCGTCCGGGTGTCGTACTCCTCCGCGGTGTCTTCGTAGGTGATCTCCAGAAGGCGCACCCGGTAGCTGTAGGGCGTCATGATGGCCAGGGTCCGGTACAGCAGGTACTCCTGCAACACGTACTCCTGGTAGGTGCCCCGCCGATCGTTGCACGGCGTGACCAACTTGAGCTTGTCCTGCCCGTGGAAGACGGTGCCCTCCACCCTGCCGGTGGGAAGATTGAGGCGCAGGGGAGGGAAATTGCAGTTGGCGGCGTCCCTTCGGAAGTTGCCGCGGGCACGGACCTTGATGGGCAAGGTGACGATGTTTCCGTCCTGATCGGTATACGTGATCTCTCCATCCACCTCCTCCTCGGTGGACCGCTCTTTGCGGAGCCGGTCGATCTCCGTGCGGAGGGTGACCTTCAGGACGGCGTCGTCCTCGAAGAGTGGGAGCGGGAGGATCGCGGAGGCCGTCACCGAGTCCGCGGACTCGGCTTCTTGAGCCCTCAGAGAGGGGGTGGAGGCGATCGGCCCGCCGAGCCCCACTGCCAGGGCCGTGAGCGGGATGATCGAGCGTGTCGCCGAGGGTCGCACGATGGGATGCTCCTGTCGGGTGTGCGCCAAGAGTAGGGTGGACCCGTGCTGGGTGTCCAGAGTGGGTTTCCGGCTCACCTTGCCTCATCCGGTGGCTCCACACCATGATTCAGGGATTCCGCTCCGTACGTCACCTCCCCAGCGCCGCCGCCATGCACACCGTTTCCGCCGGCCACCACGGCCGGTTCGATCTGCTCCGGGTGTTCCTGTTCTACCTTCTGGGTGGCGCGGTGGTCTGGGTGGTGGTGACGCGGGTTCCCCTCCTGGGGGAGCTCCTCCAGAGCTCTTCGCTGCCTGCCGCCGCCGGGTCCGATTTCCTGGGTTCGGCGGAGGCGCCGGTGGGGGGTGCGGTGGGGTTCGGGTCCACGTGGACCCACGCGCTGGTCGGAACCGTGTCCATGCTGGGCGCGCTGGCCATCATGGTTCCGGTCACCTGGGTCTACCTTCTCACGCGCCGCCGCCGCGGCTATCACGAGTCCGTGGTGCACACGCTGCTCATCCTTCCGGTGGCCGTCACCGGAATCGTGATGATCGTCCAGAACAGCGTGGCGCTGGCGTTCTCGCTGGCGGGGATCGTTGCAGCCGTGCGGTTCCGGACCACGCTGGAAGACACCAAGGACGCGGTCTACGTGTTTCTCGCCATCGGAGTCGGCCTCGCTTCGGGCGTGCAGGCGCTCGGGTTGGCTCTGGCACTGTCCGTGGTGTTCAATGCCGTCGTGCTCGTCCTGTGGAGTACACGTTTCGGGAACGTCTACGCGGAAGCACGGGTCAGGCCAGGCGTGCTCACGTTGGGAGACGTGCTGGCGGGTCCGGGGAGCGGGGCCGCGTCGATCCGGGTGGGTGACCCCCGGGTCCTCGAGGCCCTTCGGCACGGTGAACTGGTGGAGCTGGCCGAACGTGCCTCCCGGATGGAGACGTACATCGAGGCGGAGCGGCGGCGGCCGAAGGAAGATCGGAGCAACGCGCTCCTCCTGGTCACCACCGACGACCCGTCCGAAGCGCAGCGCCATACGGAGTCTGTGCTCGAGAACGCGACACGGCGGTGGAAGTTCGCCGAACTGATCCCCGCGGGGAAAGGAAGGTGGGTGCTCGAGTACCTTCTGCACGCGGGTGGAGACGGGATGGCCGGCAGGGTGGCGATGAGCATACAGGATGGCGATGGAGTTCTCTCCGTCGAACTGCGGAGTCTCAAGGGGCTGGGCAAGCGCGCGTGATCCGTTCGAAGCGGGTGGGATTGTGGGTCGGGGCGGCCGCGATATCCGTCGCCGCATCGGCGATGCGTCCGGCCCGCTTGGATCCGCGCGACCTGGCTCATCGCTTCGACTTCGAAGAGCCTCTCGCCGTCTTCACGCTCCCCTCCACCCTGGACGAGGTGTCCGGGCTGGCCTTCTTCTCAGGCGAACGATTGCTGGCCCACAACGACGAGGTTGCCGTCGCCTTCACCCTCGATCCGGTCTCCGGGGCGGTGACCGGGACTTCGACCCTGGGCACACCCACGGTTCGGGGGGACTTCGAGGGGATCGCCGTGGCGGGATCGAGAGCGTTTCTCATCACTTCGAGCGGAATCCTCTACGCGTTCCAGGGTGGGTCCGCGGAAGCGGGCCAGCCCTATCGCACGGCGGACACGGGCCTGGGGGACCGGTGCGAAGCGGAGGGACTGGCGTACGATGCGGGAGCGGATGAGTTGCTGGTGGCGTGTAAGCGGCACTCGGGTCCCGACGACGTCGCGTGGGTGTACCGGGTCTGGCTGGGACCGGGCGAGATGCGTGTCCGCCCCGTACGAATCCCTCTGGACGTGTCGAACTCGGCGCTCGGAGATGGATTCCACCCATCGGGAATCGAGGTGGACCCCATGACGGGTACCCTGGTGCTCGTGTCGGCCCGCGAAGAGGCCATCATGGAGGTCACTCCCGACGGAAGGGTGCTCTCGGCGGTACTGCTCCGGAAACGCCGGCACCCCCAGCCGGAAGGCATCGCCTTCGATGGGGAGGGGAACCTGTACGTGGCCGACGAGGCCCATGGACGACAGGCCCGGCTGACCGTCTACCGTCGCATCCTCGACCCCGGAGCGCAGAATTGATCCGGCGAAGAGCCACGTGGCGAGCGGAAGACGGACGAAGAGAGGAGCTGGAGACCGGTAGACGGTGCGCTGGACTGCGCGTGACGGATACGACGTGCCTGTTGGTCCGGGAGACGTATTTCGATACCGCGTCCGGACTCCTGGGGGCGCGCGGTTGGTCTCTCTGTCACGGTCTGGAGGTCGGCGGGGAAGAGACCTTGACGCTGCGACGTGCCCTCGAGGTCGACCTACAGGGGGTCGTCACCGAGCAGGAGTGGCGGGTACCGCTCGGCGGGCATGGGGTGTACGCTCACCTGGAAGGCGACGACGTTCTGGCGCGGACACTTCGGGAGCATTGTGAGCCGTGGGCACTTCGTCCCCAGGTCGCGTTGGACGTGGACGAGGTGAGTCGGGGGATCCGCCGGCGATGGTGGGGCGGTCCTTCCCACCGTCTGCGCATCCGCCGGTGCATCGCGCATTCGGGGAAGCATACCGACGCCTTCGTCGAGTACACAGTGGAGTCCGTGGGGCCGCGGGAGCCGGTTCTGGATGATCTCGCGGAAGAGTTGTCGACGCGGCTGGGGACGGTTCCCGATGCCCGGCACGTGGTGGAGGTGGTGGCAGGCTTCGCGAAGCGTCCGTCACGCTCGGCGGAGGCTGCCGCGCTGGCGGCACCCCCCGCAGTGGCAGTGCTGTGCGTCCACGAAGGTCGGGTCGGGCTGGTGGGGGAGGGGACGGCACTCCTCCCCTTCGTCGTTCCGGGCGAGGGTGAGCCGGTGGCGGAAGAAGCCGTTCGCCGACGCTCCGGTGAAGTTCCGGAGGGAGGGCTCGAGTTCGTCGGCTTCGCTGATCCCGGATCCAACGACGCGGCGTTGGAACTCTGGCTCTGCCATGTCTCCGGCGCCGAGGCTCTGCCGCACGTCGACGTGTGGATGCCGATCATGGAGCTGTTGGGGCGGGTGGGAGGCACCGGTCTGGACGATCCCACCCTGGTGGCGGCGCTCGACCTTCTGCTGGGCTCCCAGGCGGGCATCCGCCTGGTGAGCGCAAGTGCGCGGCACGCGATCACGTGCACGGATCTCCCCGGGTCGGTGACCGGAGGTGCTTCGGTGGAGCGCTTGGACTCGGTCCTGAGCGTGTTGGATTTCCACCAGAGGGTGCTCGAGATGGCTCTGGACACGGAGGTCCCGCTCCTGGAGCGCGCCCGGTTCCTGTCCATATTCTCGAGCAACCTGGACGAATTCTTCGTGGTCCAGGTCGGCGGATTGAAGACGGACGTGGCGTCGTCGGCGGGCTACGGCGAGAAGGACGCGCGGCGGCGGCTGCTGCTACAGTCCATCTCGATTCGCGTTCGCGCCCTGGTGGCGCGCCAGTATGCTTGCTTCGAACACGAGTTTGTCCCTGGATTGGCATCCCATGGAGTGCGAATCGTGCGGTGGCCGGATCTGTCGGCCACGGAGAGGGCACCGCTCGAGCGTTCCTTCTTCGATCGGATCTTCCCCATTCTCACCCCGCGGTCGCTGGAGATCTCTCCCGGGCACCCGTTTCCCGCCATCGCTCCCCTGGAGGTGGCCCTCGGGGTGACGCTGAGGGCGCCGGGGACGGAAGATGCGGCGTACTCGTTGGTGACCCTCCCCGCCGAGCTCCCCAGATTCCTTCCCGTCGAAGGTGGAGCGTCGATGATCGCGGTGGAGGAAGTGGTGGCCGGGATGGCTTGCCACCTCTTCCCCAACTGCACCGTCGCGGAAACCCACGCCTTCAGGATCACCCGTGCGGGGAACGTGGCGCTGGACGAGGAAGGTGTCCATTCACTCCTGGACGCCGTGGAAGACTCGGTGGTGTCCCGACCCTTCCGCCCCGTGATCCGCATGGAGGTGGAGGAGGGGATGCCTGGCGACCTCCGGCTTCGCCTCCTGCAGGGAATGGGATCGGATCCGGGGACGGAGGGTGTGTGGCTCGACGACGCGGACGTGTATCGGATCCGAGGACCCCTCGACCTTCGTGGGCTGGTGGAGCTCACGGGTCTACCGGTTCCGGGCGGTGTGTATCCGTCCTTCGATCCCGGTCCGGTCTTC
>Ga0224501_10002667_pt1 | contig 14058 bp, 13 predicted proteins | sample SF_Oct11_sed_USG_4_FD_169105 | JGI IMG/M metagenome (GOLD analysis project Ga0224501, IMG submission 169105) | Sediment microbial communities from San Francisco Bay, California, United States - SF_Oct11_sed_USGS_8_1 | ecosystem: Environmental > Aquatic > Marine > Sediment | place: USA...
TCAAACTTGACAGGCATCAACATGGGTGTGGACATGGATAAATGGGGCTTGAACGTAGCGATCACGAACTTCGATCATCCCATAACCTCTTCTCTTCCCACAGACACATGGTTTGGAACCGACTATCACATCGGACCCATATTCTACGTAAACGACCCTGTAGCGGTGACGCTGGGCAAGCTGGTTTACAATCGGGGAAGGTTCAAGCCAGGCTTCGCCGTCAAAAAGTTTGAGGATTGGACATCCATATGGATTGGGGCGCCGGTAGTCCCAGCGAAGATCTTGAGGAACATCGCTAAGTATGCTGGTGTCCACCTGTACAGCGAAAGCGGAGACATCATCTCCGCCAACAAGAACTTCCTATCCCTAACCACTATACGCTCCGAGTACAAAAGGTTCAAGCTGCCGAGAAAAACTTCCGTCTACGACGTTTTCAACAACCGAGTTGTCGCTGAGAACGTTACCGAGTTCACGGAGTATGTTCCAGCCTCCACAACCATGCTCTACTTCCTCGGAAACCCTCAACTATTAAAGCAAAGACTATCATGAACCACACACATAGCAGAGGGAGCAGCCCTCAGCTGCCATGTGAACATCCAACGCCCAAGTTCTTCGTCAGAACTCGCCGCAGAAAGGTCTCTTGCGCCCTTTGTGTTTGCATTAACCGGCGACAGTCAACATCAACGAACATCCCTAAATGTCTTAAGCTCATTACTCTAGCAGTTGCTTGTAGTTATGCGATATACCAGCCCTGATTCTCGGACTTTTTCAATAACATTTCCGTCTGGATAGAGAGTTATGGGCAATTCTTCTGTAGGTCAAAAGGTCCGATGTTCCGTTCTCGCTATGATCTCATCCTGCAATTCTTTGCCTATATCAACGAAATAGTCGCTATACCCAGCCACCCGGACGATGAGGTCCCTGTATCTCTCTGGATTCTTTTGCGCGTTCCGAAGGGTTTTCGCATCCACTACATTGAATTGGATGTGGTGTCCACCCAGCTTAAAGTAGGTACGCACCAAATGGGCCAACTTGTCTATACCCGCCTCATCTGCTAACAGTTGGGGCATAAATTTCTGGTTGAGAAGGGTTCCACCAGTTCTGGCATGATCTATCTTAGCAACCGATTTGATCACGGCAGTGGGACCGTTTCTGTCTGCCCCCTGACTGGGCGAAATGCCGTCAGAAAGTGGTTCCCCAGCTTTTCTCCCGTCAGGCGTTGCACCTGTAATCCGTCCAAAGTAGATGTGGACCGTGGTGGGCAATAAGTTGACTCGATACTCTCCTCCTTTCGTATTCGGACGCCCATCCAATGCATCGAAGTACGCGTCAAAGACTGACTGGGCAATGCTGTCTGCATAGTCGTCGTCATTACCAAATTTTGGAGTCTCGTTCCATAGCATCTGTCGGATTTTCTCGGACGCCTCAAAGTTGTTTTTGAGCACATCAAGCAGTTCTTTGATTGTCAACTTCTCCGTGTCAAACGCATGATATTTCACTGCGGAAAGCGAATCCGTCAAAGTTCCAATCCCAACACCTTGAATGTATGTAGAATTGTATCGCGGCCCCCCGTCATGGTAATCTTTTGCTTTTGCTATGCAATCGTCAAACAGCAGTGACATGAAAGGCGCAGGCATGTAATCTGCATAGAGTCTTTCAATGATATTATTGCCCTTCACCTTCAGGTCCACAAAATATCGAAGCTGTTTTTTGTAGGCCGACATCAACTCTTCAAAGGAGGTGAAGTTGGAGGGATCTCCTGTTTGCAGACCGATCTGCTTCCGGGTCTGTGGGTCAAACCCATTGTTCAATGTAAGCTCAAAGATCTTTGGCCAATTGCAGTAACCTGTCAGAGTGCAACTTTCCCTTCCGAACACACTAATTGTGACGCAGCCGCTTGGGCCTCCGTCTCTTGCGTCTCTCATGGGTTTTCCAGCACGAAGGAATTCTTGGATGATCACATCGGTATTGAAGATCGAAGGTTGCCCAAAACCTGCTTTGACAACTTTGAGAGCTCTTTTCAGGAATCGGTTTGGGTTCTTGCTGCTGAGTTGAATGCATGCGCTCGGCTGGATTAGCCGCATCTCTTCTACCATATCTAGTATGAGGTAGGAGAGTTCGTTGACAGCATCTGAGCCGTCTTCCTTCAAGCCGCCAACATTGATCAAGGCGAAATCTTGATATGTGCCGCTCTGTTCTTGGGTGATATCCACTTTGGGGGGAGCTGGCTGATTGTTGAACTTGATCCAGAAGCATTGTAGCAATTCTTTCGCTAGCTCTTTGGTCAGCGTCCCTTCTTCCAGATCTTTCTTATAGAAGGGATACAGATGCTGGTCAAGCCGGCCTGGATTGAAGGAATCCCACACATTGAGTTCGGTTATGACGCCTAAATGGACAAACCAGTACATCTGTAAGGCTTCCCAGAAATTCCTCGGTCGATGGGCCGGCACATGCAAGCAAACATCGGCGATTTTCTCGAGTTCATTTTTCCGCCGGGGGTTTGTTTCTGCCACTGCAAGCTTTCTTGCTTCTGCAGCGTGGCGCTCCCCATAAATGATCAACGCATCTGCAGTTATCTCAATTGCATTGAGTTCCTGTTCTTTTCTGTAGGCGTCAGGATCGTTGAAATAATCTAGATCATTCGACCTCTGCTTGATCTCTTTTCTAAACTCGAGCAAACCCTTATGATAGATTTTGTCATCCAGAACAGCATGTCCGGGCGCCCTCTGTTCCATAAACTCTGTAAACACGCCGGAATCAAACGCATTCCTCCATTCCTCCGACATGGCCGCGAAAACTCGCTCACGCATGCTCTTGCCTTTCCAGAAGGGAATGACTTTTTCGCGGTAAATTCTTTTGGTGTCCTCGTCTACGAGAAAAGGGGTCCTTTCCCTTGAATTCAACACTTCAAGATCCTCAAGTGAATGACAGCACAATTCAGGATAAGTCGGGGTGGCCTTGGGTGATGGTCCTCTTTCCCCCACAATCAGTTCTCCTTCATTGATACATATCATTTTGTTTTCCAGCAAATATTTGAAGGCTAGCGCACGAGCTACAGGAACAGAAACCCTATCCACAACGCCGCTTTGATAGAAGTCAGTAAGAAGTCCAGCTCTTTCAGCTGAGATATACGGCTTATCTTTGATGCTTTGTCCTCTCAACCGTTTAGCTCTTTCTGAAATCATTCCGCTATCCTCCTATCTGGATTTTCAGTCCAAAACCTTCCAATTCTTTTTCAATTTCACTCAATCTTTCGACAGAGGGAGGATGGCTCACAAATAACGAATCTTGCGGTTTCTTCAGCCGTTTAACCTTCTCAAATCCACCCTTGTGGTAAGGGAGAATGCTTAATTCCTTTACATTGCTAAGCGAAGAGACAAATGTGCCAAGTTCTAGGATATCTTCTTCATTGTCATTAATGCCTGGAATAAGAGGAAAACGCACAGTTATTTTCTGCCCGTTACGTGAAAGCTTCTTCAGATTTTCCAAGATGAGCTTGTTCGATACGCCTGTAAACCTCATGTGTTTTTCATCATTGATTACTTTCAAATCATATAGAAGCAAGTCCACATGTTTGCTGATTCTCGAGAAGATGTCCGGGTCTGCATACCCACAAGTATCAACAGCTGTATGAATTCCTAGTTGTTTGCAGGCCTTCAGAAGACTATGTAAGAAATCCGGTTGCATTAACGGTTCTCCGCCAGAAAAGGTTACTCCACCTCCTGATTCATCATAGAAAACCATGTCTTTTTCTACTTCCTTCATTACCTCGGTTGCCGTCATCTTATTGCCGACAAGCTCCAAGGCCTGTGTATGGCAGGCTGCGACACAAGCTCCGCACAGGTCGCATTTTCTTTTATCTAGAAGTAAAGAACCATTTGAAAGAGAGAGCGCGCCTTCGGTGCAGACATTCTGACAATCGCTACATCCTATGCACCTCTCTTTCCACCAGATGAATTCCTGTTCTCTCGCCTTCCCCTCTGGATTATGACACCATAGGCAATTCAACGGACATCCCTTGAGAAAAACTGTTGTACGAATGCCTGGCCCGTCGTGAATAGCATATCTCTTGATGTCAAAGATCATCCCTATTGGCACCTTGACACCTCTGCTTCTCCAGATCTGCTGTTTAATTTCCTTCTAGTTCTGCCTTTTCCCCTTACCCTCAATGCATGGCGGAAAAATGGTTCGGCTAGATTAGCAGTTTCCCGTCTTTCATTATAGTTTCTCCATCAAGTATTAACATAGGTCGAGGTACTACGAAGTCTTGGTGCAGGTCGGCGGAAACCTTTCCTCCCATGTGGGAGCTGTCGCCTATGGCTACGTGAACTGTGCCCTTGATTTTTTCGGCTTCGAGAACATTGTCCGGCCTCCTTGCGTTCGGGTTCGTTCCTACCCCAAGTTCGGCTAGGTTCCGCCTCGATATGTATGGTTCCTCATTCTTGTCGAAAGCCAGTAAGCTTCTGAGTTCGTCCCCCACTTTGCCGCCGCCAATTACTTCAACGACGTTTCCCTTCTCGAAGACCAAAGTCATGTTTTCCTCTAATGAGGGATACCAGCTGGTCTCAACGACGAGTCTGCCTTCTCCAGTTCCCTCGACCGGAGCGCAGTAAGCTTCGCCTGAAGGTAGGTTGCCCCATGCACCCTTTTCACTGAATATTCCTGCGTCAACTTCGCCTTTTCTGCCTCTGATGCTTAGTTTCAAGCTTGTTCCTTCCGGAGATGTTACAACTGCTTCTTTGGATTCGGTTATTGCCTTGGCGATCTTCTCAGTTTCCTCTTCTATCTCACTATAGTCTGCAGCCATTGGGCCTCCCGGATAGAACATTTCTACCAGAAATGTAGGCATGCTTGCTATCCTTGTTCCTTTTCTGGTCGCGTTCTCTCGTGCTTCTGTGTGGGTAAGCGAGTAGGTTGTTATCGCTGTTACGACATCCGCGGCCTTCATTCTCTCCTCAACTTCTTTTCCAGGCTCAGATCCGTGCTTTCGAACGGATGGGTACGAGAAAAATTCAACCGGACAGTCTGAGAACTTCTCTTTGGCTATTTCGCTTACTATCTTTGCCAATATGGACCTTTCAGCAAAGTCCGTAAGTTTTTCGCGGTCATATTCCACCCATTCCTCAATGGTCAGCACATCCGTTACCACAAGAACCTTCTCAGCGCTCTTGAGGCCCATGTTCACCCTGAACATGTCGACGACGGCTTGAGCAATTTCCTCTTTTTCAACCAAACATGATCACCTTCTAGACCAAGAAAGGAGTGTTAGGCTTTGCCCAATCTTTTGGCTAGCTCAGCAAGTTCCGGATGGACACATTTGCCCTCATCCCAAATCTGTTCTCCGTTGACCCAGACGGACGTGTTCAAACATATACCATCCGTATGTGAAGCGGCTGGAAGTGGTTTGCTACCGGTTAGCATCGGACCCACGTAGCCCAAGCCCCATTCCGTGGCTCCCCAAACCCTTTCGTCTTCAACTATGTTCCCGGTTAACTCAGCTCCTGGATTACATCCATAGCAGACATGCGCCATACGTAACATTAGCGGATCGTCAAAACTCTTTAACCATGACTCAAAAACTGTTGCGTCTTTTCCGCCTTCGATCTTCTTTACTCTACCCTCTCTAACGTGGAGTCTCACTGGCTCACTTACTAGGCCTATTGGAGGAACTATTGACCCGTCAAACACTATTGTGCCATTTATCGATTCAAAAACTGGTGTCCAGCCCACCTGCCCAGCCTGCATGTGGGACCCAGGCTCATCGGCACTCCCAGCTTCACATATCATCGGCCTTTTGGGGTCCATGTCAAACTCAACATCTTCTCCTGCTGGCGTCGCCATTCTAACGTGTTCGGCTGCTTTAGTCAAATGCACGAGTTTGTCTTGATACTCTCTGAGAGTAGGGAAGTCAACTCTACCGATGATCTTTATCATCATATCCACGTTCATTCCACACGCGTTCAGATATCTAAGCTTCTTGTTTTCTTTTTCGGCAACCTCATATGGCGTTGAATATAGAAGCCATTCGTTGTTAAATTCAACCCACGCATCTGTAACACTCAAAGCTGCTGTCAATGCTTCCACAGGCAACATTGGGTCAGCAGCCTTGCCGACACCTAACGGCGAGGCAGTCCACACCACCATCGGTTTCGCCCCAACCGTAAAGGCGGCTGCCGCCGTGGCGTCAACAACTCTCGGGTCGGACTCCGTGTCTGCGGTTATAACGAATGTTTCGCCCGCTTTCAGTCTAAACATCTGCGAAACCAGTTTGTAGGCTGCTTTCGCCAACTCATATTCATAATATTGCGGCATTTTGATTCACTTTTAATACGATCTAAGAACACTTTATTAAAGATAATCTCGATTGTAGTTCTTATGGAATTCTTATATCCGTCTGTAATCTCCCTTGGCATGTCCTAAGCGAACCGTGCATGATTGTGTATCTAGATAAACAGTGTAGCGCAAACCAGTTATCAATTATCTGCAAACTTGGTTATTGCTCTCGAAATTCTGATTGCGGCTTCTTGTATAATCTCCTGTGTAGCTGCAAAGACTAATCTGAGATGTCCCTCACCTCCTTTCCCATATCCAGAACCAGAAGACGTTCTTATATTATACTCTCCCTCCAACAGCGAAGCTGCCTCTCGATCGTTCTTGAATACCTTTGACAAATCTGGAAAAGCGAAAAAAGTGCCTTCGGGTCTTGGGCATGAAACGTTTTCCAACCTATCTAGGGCATCACACAGAATGTTTCTCATCTTCTCACAGTGAGATCTAAAGCATCGCATCCATTCGTCACATTCATTGAGAGCTACCGCAGCTGCCTTCTGCTCAATCGTGCCTGGTTGAATAACTATTGGTCCATTCAACTTTCTCATCCTGTCAATGATCTTCTTGTTGGCGACAGCGTATCCAATCCGTAATCCTGACATCCCATAAGTCTTGGAAAAGCCATTAACTGTGATGGTCAAATCCTCCATCCCAGAAAAAGAAGCTATGCTCACATGCCTTCTTCCATCGTACGTAAGCGTATCGTAAAGCTCGTCTGAGAAGACGTAGATCTTCTTACGCCTAGCCACATCCGCCAACCCCTCAAGCTCGCCCTTGGTGTACACTGCCCCGGTTGGGTTATTCGGGTTGCATATTACAATCATCTTCGTTTGTTTGGAAATCCGCTTCTCAATATCGTCTAGATCAAGATGATAGCCATCATCGCGAGCAGGACAAACAATCACTCTCGCACCAGCAGAAGTCATATGTCCAAATATTGGCCCATATATCGGACTGACAATTATGACTTCATCCTCTGGCTTTAGGACGGCTCTCGAAGTAAGCCAAATTCCGTTCATTGCCCCAACAGTTGGAAGTACATTCTCCACTTCTATATTCATGTGGTTATACTTCTCGCACCTATTCACTACAGCCTGAAGAAATTCCGGGAGCCCTTTCACATCAACATAGTGGTATTCTCCATTTATCACTGCATCTATTACTGCCTTTTCAACAAGATCGGGTGCATCGAAGTCTATCTCAGCTAGACCTAAGCTAATCCCGCCTTCGCCCAATCCGTGGTATTTGCGCGGTCTCTTCGTCCATAGTTGACTTCTATGAGGACCTCTCAGAACTCCCTTGCTAACGGCTTCCATTTCACACTCACTTCTGCGTAAGCCATGTTCCGAGATGGGTTAGAATATCCTACGTCTGATATAAAGACTCCAAAGAGAAGCTCGGTGCTCACATCCCTTGCTTGAACATGGCTAATATATGAGAGAGGCTTTTCGATTCGTTCCTTGTCTTTATTCATAATCGAAACTACTCCCTACCTTGGTACTGCCTAATCTGAAGTATCAGGGAAAATGATACGAGGACATAATCTCCAATGATAGATCACAAAAGACTCAAAAACTCGAATCCCGGCGAGTAGGGGATATGTCCGTTGGAAAGTCATGGAATTGTGGATATATTGAAGCTCATGAGCAAGGAATCTAGAATAGCTGAAGTCCCCTGATCTTGAGCCGAAGGACATCGGTATATTATATGCCTATCACATTTCAGTTGATTTTGTTTCTGCTGTGCTCAGTAGTGTGCGGGCTACCTTGACAGTGCGCGCACTAACAATTTAAGGAGATGCGTATTTCAGGCTAGCTGACTGACACCTATCGATCACCTGGAGAATATTGTCATACCCACGTCAGGCCTCTTAAGACCCACACACTTTGGCAATCTGGATGATAACGAGTTCCCCTGAAGGAGGTGATGGAGCCTCTAGCTGAATGGGTCCTCAAGGGGGGAACAGTATGCAGCTGACGTCTTAGATGAGATGCTGGATATCTATTGCGATTCTAGGGGTCTGGACAGGAAGCGAGACCTAAAAGTGAGAAGCTCGAAGAAATTGGGCATATGCTGGGTTGTGCAGGATTTGTCGAGAAGAGGCTTGATCTAGGCCAATATAGAGGCTGCCTAGAACCCTGTTGCTACGGTTTTATTGCATGTAGATAGGTTTTCTCGATCTTGGCTGCGGCGGTCCAGAGGTTTCCGATCCCTATCTTTCCAACTTGGGAGCAGAGCATCAGACCGTCGAAACGGTTCAAGCCGTACTTTCCCTCCATCCAGGTTACCAGCTCTAGAAATGCCGTTCGTATGGCGTCCTCAAGGCTTCTTCCCCCGCTTGTGGTCGCCACGTACATAATCTCGCTTTCAGTCTCAATTCTAGGCAAGTTGATTGTCTCTTCCCCCAACAAGTCCACCCTGATCTTCACTTCCGCAGGCATCTCCACTGCTGTTCCAGAGATCTCTCCGTCGCCTTGGACTGCGTGGGCGTCACCAACATAAAGTAGGGCTCCTTCGTGGAAGACTGGCAAGAATACTGTGCTCCCGGGACCAACGTCGGGGAGGTCCATGTTCCCACCATGTCGGCCTGGAAGGACCCCTGAGGAGACCGATTCCTCCTCTAGGTGGGGTGCGACGCCAATGGTGCCTATCATCGGCCTGTATGGGATGACTATATTGCCCGAGAAGTATACCTGTCCATCTTTTATCTTGCATATCTTGGGTTCACGTGGAAAGTTGATACCCATAAATCTGAGTATGGGCGTGCCAGAGACGTATGTCTCGTTGAACTCTGAGAAGTATGTCGCTCCTTGTCCGATGGTGGGTTTGATCTCGTCTATTGAGACGGATATTGTGCTTCCCTTTTCTGCACCTTCGATGTAGATTGGGCCTACAACAGGGTTGCCATATGGTGCTTTGCTTCTATCTCTTCTGTCGCCTTTCTTCCTTATCTGTCCTGAAGATGCGTCCTCAACCTCTATCATAAGGGTTTCTCCCGGCTTCACGTGGACAACCGGTTCGTCATAGGGGCTTAGAGTGTACTTTAGTCCTGCATCCCTGAAGGAAAGACTCTTCATTCATGGTCACCAGAATAAGAATTCGGATCTTCATCTATTAATCAGTGATGTCAGATTGGATTAGCGCTACTAGCTCTATCTTCTTCTCATATCTCCCTTTGCAGCTGTCTATGCTGAAGCGATATTCTCTCTTTACCCAGCCAGTATAGCGCGCATTAGGAGCCTCGTGGAAGGTAAATCCCATTTCCTGTTCTGGACCAATATGAGGGGACGCTGAGATCTTAGCTAGCTTCCAATCTGTTTGAGCGTTCGGACGCTTCTATCTCTCGAATTTTTCAAACCGGAGGAGACCGTCTTCGCCTCTCTTGAAGATGCCGCCTTCTATTCTTGAACCCCAGCCTGAGAACATCAGCAAGGTGAACGAGAATGTCAACACGTAACCTATTATGTTGATAGAGATTGTGTTAGACAATGCGTAGAAGACCGCTTCTCCGGCAATCACACTGACCAGATTGCCCGCTATGAAAGATTCCGCCAAGTCTTTGATTTGGATGTCAAGCATTCTTAGTACTCGACCCAGCCATAGGCTTGAAAGAACCAATAGCCCACTGCCAGCAACCAGTGGCATCCAGGAAATCCAGTTCAGAGCGAATCCCAGTGCAACGAGAGCAATGGTGCAGATGAAGAATACAGTGAATAAGATCCCGGACTGGTCCGAAAAGAAGGCTTTCGCAAGCTCGACTCTTCTCTCCATACTGTAACCTCCTATTATGCGTTCGTTGAATACATATTTAAGATATGTATCGGTTATAAAGTTTAAGTAACAATCTTCAGTGGTTATGGGCGTCATTATCTATACTGGTATGAGAAAAGCGAAAAATGGGATTGTTTGCTCATTGCATTCCAAAGAGAACGAATGGGATCACACGTAGTATTATGAATTGTATCGTTCCTATGATGATTCCGAGGGCAAAGGCTTTCTTGTTAAGTTTGGCACTCATCTTCCCATCCCTTGACCATAAAAGGAGGATTGTTAAATAACTTGGGAACGTTCTTTCTAGATTCTCTCTCTAGATTTTCTTTCTGGAATTTCATCTGCTCTCTTCAGCCGCGCGGCTGCGCTTAGCTAGCTCTTCAGGCTCCCTTAAGAACATCAAGAGCCTAGAAGGGGCTACATGCAAGTCTAGAAAGAGAAAATGAGTCATCACAATTGGCTTTTTCTTAGCTTTGTCTTTCTTGATTGTGTACTAGGAAGCTGCTTCAGCAACTCATCAAACGCAACCTTGAAGCCATAAGCAAATCTTTTCTCTCCAGTCTCCAGCTCCCTTCTGATCTCTTCGACGCTCATGAACATTCCTTCATCAATCTCCGTCTTGTTGAACCTTATCTGGCCACTATGGCGACAAAGGTACAATGCTGAGATCTCCCTCTCGATACCAGAGAAACTCTTGACTCTGCATAGATAACTCAACTTGGCCTTGATGCCCAGTTCTTCCCCAAGTTCTCTCTGTGCAGCCTCTTCGTATTCCTCGCCGAAGTCGACGTGACCTGTAGCTGAGCCGGTGTAGTAACCCCTGTACAGGTCTTTGGACTCAGATCGCTTCTGTAGGAAAAGCTCTTCTTTGTCATTGAGCACGAAGATGTAAACAGACCGATGGATTATACTGTTCTTGTGACACTCCTCCCTCGTAGCCTTCCCGAGTACATTGTCGTTCTCATCAACAGCGTAGAAATACTCAACCATCACTGAACCTTTCTCTCAAGTATTAACGAAGGGATGATGTTGGAACCGTTAAACTTTTTGGTCTAGATCAGAATAATTGTTGAAAGTGATAACAATGGCGAGCATAGGGAGCCTCTTCGATCTTTACAGTGAGAGGAAGGAGGAGATAAGGAAGAGGATCGGAGAATTCGAGGAAGGCATGGAATACTCGGAAGAGAGAATCTTCGCCGAACTCTGTTTCTGCCTCTGTACACCTCAGTGCAAGGCGGTGACTTGCTGGAAGGTTGTTTCGACGCTTGCAGAGAAAGGGCTCCTGTACGCAGGATCGGAAGATGAGATTGCACGTCACTTGTGTGTAAGATTTCGCAATGTAAGGGCTCGACGCATAGTTGAGGCGAGAAGATTCTTCAGTCACGACGGCAGACTAAAGATGAAAGATGAACTTAAGGGCTTTGACGACATCTTGGTCTTGCGCGAATGGCTTGTTGGAAACATTAAGGGCTTGGGAATGAAGGAAGCCAGCCACTTCTTGAGGAACATAGGCTTGGGTTTAGGGCTAGCCATCTTAGATAGGCACATCCTGAAGAACTTGAAGAGACTCGGCGTAATCGAGAAGATTCCCCGAAGCCTGTCTAAACCAAGCTATGAGGAGATAGAGAAAAAGATGAAAAGCTTTTCAGAGAGAATCGGCATACCGATGGCTGAAATTGACCTTCTTCTATGGTCTTTCGAAACCGGCATGGTCTTCAGATAATCGGCAGTTATAAGGACGATCTGCGCATTCAATCTGTGAAACGTGGAATGAATCATGGCCAAAATGAAGATTATAGATGCACATGTCCATTTTCCGCGAAGCGGCAACTTGGAAAACTTTGTGGAGAGATGCGAAGAAGCAGGCATCGAGAAGTGCTTCATGTGCGCTCTTCCCAGCGCTGAATTGAGCAACGCGGTTGTACATGAAGCTCTGAAAGAGCATCCGGATCTTGTCGAGGGCTTCGCTTACATTGACCTCGATGAAGATAGGCTGGAAGCTGTAGACGAATCGTACTCCAAGGGTTTCATGGGAATCAAATTGATAGCTCCTCTCAAGCCCTACGATTGGGAAGGATATCTCCCATTCTATGAGAGAATAGAGAGTCAACGCATGCCTATACTCCTCCATACGGGCATAGTAGCAAGGGGAGTGAAGATGATCGAGAAGGGTGTGACATCAAGTAACATGAGGCCGATTTATCTTGAGACGATAGCTAGAAGCTTTCCAAAGTTGAACTTGATAGGAGCCCATCTGGGACATCCATGGTGCGAGGAAGCGGCTGTTGTGTCCTTTCACAACCCAAACGTTTACTTCGACATATCAGGAGGCCACACTTTCTACATAGCCCTGACGATCTGGAGGAGGCTCAACTACGATCTACAACCGTCAAAGCTACTCTTCGGAACCGACTCAAGCCCAGAAAACACTCAAAGATACCTACACTACTGGCAAACAACACTTCCTCAGATAGGCCTATCAGAAGAAGACCTTGAATCAATCTTTCGCAGAAACGCCGAGCAGATCATTTCATCTGCGAAGACTTGACAAAAGCGATTGTCTGACTCTCTATGGAAGCGCACGCCGATTTCAGCGAAAGGAGAATTTCCAGCCAGCCAGCTAGGCATCTCGCACGCATCTGAGAGTCCAGCTTCTTCCTAATATTATGTTCTTAATCAGATTTGTGGCTTGTCGAGAAGGCTTTTATCGCTTGGTGGAGAGGATATCAGAGGACCCCGTGCTGGAATCGGTGGAGTCCGATTTCAAGGGTTCGAAGTGATGGTGTATGTCAGAGGACCTGATAGACTATGATCCTCGATATTGGCATAATATCACATCACCAGAGGAGATAGATGTATCAAGATACTTCGAGTATGATGAGGATGCACTCTTTCATTTAAGGAGATGGCTCAGATTAGATGAGGCGCTTCCCAAGACCATAGTGGAAGTAGGCTGTGGAAGCGGCTACCTTACAGAGAAGCTCTTGGCTATGACGCCTATTTTAAGGGAAATGGTGGCGGTTGAACCAGACGACGTTCTAAGAGAGTATGCTGCTGCGAAATTCTACCCGAAGGTCAAATTTATGAAGGGCTTTGTGGAAAATCTACCTCTGCCTGATGACTTTGCAGATCTAACGGTATGCCACATTGTCTTGCACAATCTTCCAGATGTTTGTAGAGCTGTTTCAGAAATGGCTAGAGTCACCGAAAGCGGTGGCATCGTTGCTGCAATAGAACCGGCTGGCGGCGGAATTCAGTATTATCCTGACCCAAAACTAAATGAGTTGGAGCAAAAGGTGAGTGAAGCATACGGAAAAGGAATCTGGGACCTCCGTCTCAAGGTGATCGATTACACAAAAGACTTGAAGCAGAAGAGAGCTCGTTACGCTGAGGTCTTTCACTCTTGCGGTGTTGTCAACGTTGAGGCACATGGCATACTCTCCGTTTTTCTTCTCAGTGATCCGAGACGAGACCGACAAGAAATCTTGAGCTGGCTTAAGAAGCGGTTGCTTGTTCACGAGAACGACTGGAAGCGTGTGAGAGCGATCCTTAGTCGTGGAGGTCTTCCGGAGTCTCTCATTCAAGAACATTGCCAAACTATGAAGGCGTATCTGGAAGATCTAATTGGACATCCTGAGCGAATCTCCGAGACGCATGAGCTTGAAATGACCTCTCGAACAGTCACCATTGGATTCAAACCCAGAGAGAATCGAAGCTGAACGAAATGACTGTAATGATAGACCGGGCTCGATCTTGGGAAGAATACAAGAAAGCTTGGATCGACGGCATGAAACACCTGCACTGGTTTAAGGAAGAGAGGCTATTTGGTTATAGTCGTGAAGAGGAACTTGAAGAACTCCATGAAAACTTTGGTAAACCAAATAGTCTGTTCCTTGTGGCCAGAGTAGAAGAAATCGGTAGAATCGTAGGTGTCCTGGGAATCAGGAGAGGCAAATG
>Ga0224501_10002668_pt1 | contig 14051 bp, 10 predicted proteins | sample SF_Oct11_sed_USG_4_FD_169105 | JGI IMG/M metagenome (GOLD analysis project Ga0224501, IMG submission 169105) | Sediment microbial communities from San Francisco Bay, California, United States - SF_Oct11_sed_USGS_8_1 | ecosystem: Environmental > Aquatic > Marine > Sediment | place: USA...
AGTTCATCGCAAATTTCTGATAACCCGTATAAAACGGGTTCATAGAGTTAGGAGTGGATAACTCTATTACTGGTCTCATCCTCTGTTCACTCTCACCCACCTGTTTATCACAGGAGATTCAGGCGCTGGAGAATGAGGAGGAGGAGCCTCCAGAGGACCTGCATGGACTGCGAAGTGACCTCGATGATTTTGAGGCAGACTTTACTCGAGAAAAAGCTAAGGAGGAGGATATGGAGAAGCGATTGGAAGATGCGAGCTCCGAGTGTGCCAAAGCGCAGAAAACGTATCAACAATACCAGACAGCCCTCGCTGAGATGGGCAGCGCTGTGGAGCCTCTAAAGGTCTGTCCTTACTTCTATAGTCTATCCAATCATGGAGGGCATTAGGAAAGTCTGGCATTTCGGACCCAGAGTTATCCTTCTGTTGAAACTCCATTCTCTTACTATGTAGTAATGTAATATCTGATTGGGACAGTATTCTGATAATTAATAATCCGGATGGCATTCCAGATATTGTGAATGTCAGCCAGATTTCACCAAAACATTTGTAATCATAAAATTATCCAAAATATGAGTTTAAATCTTCACTTCTTCTCACTCATTGTTGGTAAGCGTTGGACTTTGTCATCCTCAAAATATTAATCTCATCCATATAACAATACTATATTACATTATTTTGTTATTTCAGATGAAGCTGAGTAACGCTGAAGATACCATTGACAGCGCCCTTACTGAGGTTAACCATTATAAAGACAAGCTGAGTGAGTTTGATGCTAAGCTGAAGGATCTGCAGGACGAGTGTGAGAGGTTCAGGAAGGAACAAGTGGAGGTAGGAAAAGATGCATTATTCCTGTATCAATCTGGTCCCAGGGGAATCTCCTTTGAAGTAAGGCCGCTTGTAGGTGGACGAATACGTTGATATGAGTGGATAGATCGCCAATCTCTCAAGGTCAAGCAATTTGATTTGGTTGTAACCACCACAAGTAAATGTAATCTACACAGAAATCGCTGCATTTATATCACGAATTGTTTTTTCTTTGTGTCAAGAGGACAGAACTCAAATTTAGTGTGCATCCAATTTAAGAAATTGTCTACCTTTTCCATAAATTTTCAAGTGAGTCCAATGAAACTGGTTCATTTTGATCATCTCACCACTCAATGAGATGCTTGTGGGTCAGCCTTGTACTGCCGGCTGATTGTCGAATAATATATGAGTACACGAGGCCTTTTATTTTACTGATCCAGAGCAGTGTAACAACTCACACATCTGCGCTGTATCTCTTGTCACGGAGTCTGTATCTGCTCTTGTGTCAATGATTCAGTATATAACCCTGTTTGACTGAACCCGTGGCATTTATTTCAGGCGGGTATTCACACTGCGTCACAAATGTCAGAGAGAATTAACACAAGAAAGACTCCAGAGATCATTCAGGCGGAGATGGATAAAATATGCCAAAGACTTGCTCGTGAGGAAGAATTGTGAGTAATTAATTATAATAATATCAGTTACTTTTCTCCATTTTTGTTCGATTAAACTTTCATTGGTCACCAAGCTGCTGCAGTATTTGTGCTTGTTGTTGCCTCGTGATTCTTTAAGTTGCTGTTTTGGGTATTGTTACGACCCTTAGATGTTGGGATTATCAATAGACAGCTGAAGTATTAGAGTTTAGCACTTCCACTTTGTGGTCAAATGATATAAAGTGTAGTCGCTCATTCCATTGTGGCAATCATTGCATTCGTTCGAATTGTAACTGCTGTTACTCTGTATACATTTAGACGCGGTGATGCGGATGAGATCAGGGCAAAGCTGAATAAACTCCAGCTGGCATATAATGAGGCTAACCACTGCGTAGAACAATGTCAACTGTACAGCAAGGTAACAACTGCCGATATATTTAGAGTTATCATCCCCTAGTGGTTATCTGTGTAACTCCGTGCTTTATGGTACTGCCACATACCTATAGTGTAATGTCACTATTTGTTTCTTGGCCAAGTCTAATATTCTCAAACCTTCAGTTTCCAGAAGATTGATCATGAATTGTTAAAGTATTCCTGTAATCCCCCTTAGTGTTACTCGTGGACCATGTTGAAAAGAAGGTTTTTGTCCTGTGTTATCCACGGGGGATAAAAATAATCTAACCCAAGTGTTAGGCTTACATGTGCTATCTTACTGAATATATTACGAGAATATGACCCATGAAAAATGCTGGGATCAAACCGACGTGTGTTTCATTTTCGTTGTAGGAGATGAAAGCTGCGTTGAAGTTCCGTACGCACAATCTCTTTCAGATTAGGAACAGTACTGCAGCTCTCGCTAAACTCCATTTTGTGACATTGCTTCATGCTCGATCGTACAGCGGCAATCTCAAATTTGACTACAGCGCTCAGAAGTTAGATATCGATGTGAGTATTACCATAGGCAGTATTGATATTACTTAGTTTTATTTAATTGTTCTACTCGAGCACTAGACCATCTTATTTGACAGACGTCCTAAGCCTGAGGCCTGTTGGAATGATAAGAGCTAAGAATTATGTGAGGAGCTCATTCTCGCAGGGAATGCTCACTGTGACTAGGAATTGGACCCAGGAGCTTTCGATTCGAGACCGAGTGCTCTAGTCATTCAGCTATCCCACTATCCTGTTGGAATATCCAACTTGCACAATTGATCCAATGGGCTGAATAAGTTGACGACACGCAAGGAACGGAGCCTATTTTCAGTACCTTAGCTGCCCAAGTCTACCTGTGGAAACTAGTTCAATGTAGATACCTCAACTTTATCCCGTAACTCTAGCCGAATGGAAATGACATTGGACAGCCAAACTCTCCCTAAATACCGCCAGCGTCTGAGTACAGTGAAACTTGGATAACTCGAACTGCATGGGACCACCAAACAAAGTTTGAGTTATGAAAAGTTTGAGTGAAGAGTTATGCTCTCCCTTTGCTCTAGCTATGTGGCCACTGTAGCGAGTCGATTTCGCTCTAGTGTATTCCATTTCCTGACTAAACTTTCTAAAATTTGAGCTTTTCTTCTCATGTGAAAAGAAAACAATGAAATTAAGCTCGCTACACAAGAATTTAAACACATCCAGCCACAGAAAAGGTACTGCACTAACCGCAGTTATGACTAAACGTTCGAGATAAGCCCAGCAAACTATCATTACCCAGGCGGGGACCATGAAACTTAGTCTAAGTTAGGCAAGTTTTCGACTTATCCAAGGTCGAGTTAATCGAGCTTCACTGTATATACAATGGCCCTTCAATCTAAAAGATGTCTCAATTCTGAGATATTTAGTTCTTCTAAGTAGGTTGGAGGTTAATTGATTTTGTATAGGGGATAAGCATGTACTAACAGGATTTCTCATTGTTAGGTTTGGCCTAGTGCGTCTAAGAATAAAGGCACACAGGATCTGCGCGGTCTCTCGGGTGGAGAGAGAAGTTTCAGTACTCTCTGCTTTATGATGTCACTATGGGAATCCATTGGCTCTCCTTTCAGGTGTCTGGATGAGTTTGACGTCTTCATGGTGAGTTTGTTTGTTTGAGCAAAAATATCCATCCAACCAGTGACATAAAGGAAGGGACTAACAACTGAGCCTGGGAATTCCCTTTCGCGTGCGCTATGTGCGTCTCGAGTCTGGAGTTATCTTCGCATGCTGAATCAGATACAAGTTGCGTTTGTTTACATCGCTGATTACACTCGCTGTATGTTTCCGTTCAGTTAATCTACTAGTTGATAGCTTTCTTACTGACTTATATGTTCCTTTTGGTATTTTATTGAATCTTTGCTGCTAACTTCACTGGTACATGAGCGGTGAGTGACACCGCTTATATCTGTGAGTCTGGAATGGTGAATCATTCAACGCGGTCTGCTAACGGATGCCTTGCCTAACCTAGATAACTTGACTCGCTGTATCATACTCATAAGCTAGATAATTTTCTCAAAAGCCATCAAAGTTGGGAGTAGTTTTCTGACTTGCATTATCATGATACTATAAATATCTTTTTAGACTTCCAGAGAAATGATATGACTCTAACATATTATACTAGAATTGTTCATTTTTAGTTGACCGTTGAAAAGAAAACTGAGCACAAAAACAACTGATATTCGTGGGAAATGTGGCCTAAAATTTGAATTTCGCGGCCTTGTAGAGCAAACAACTGTTCTGATTCCTCAGTTCTTAGAACTCTGGCCAATCGAACATTGGCTTTCAATCTAGACTACTATCTATTGGCTAACATTACTTTTTAATCTATAAACCGGTCACAAAACCTGGGTAAAAATGTATTTGTAATTCAGTTAGCCATTTTGCCATCTTATCTGTGTATTTATCAATCAATTGTTACACCTCAGGCAAGGTAACTATGTTCTTGTCATCTTGTTCAAGTTGGGAATAGATGCAAGTTGTGGTGCTTGATGCAAAATGACCATGTTTTGTCATGCTAATTAGATTACGGCCATTTGCACGGGAACACTCATTAGCTGTAACCAGCTCGCGCTCTGATTGGTCAATTAGAGGATTCCCAGGCTCAGCTGTTAGTCCCTTCCTTAATGTCACTGATCTAACCATCCTCTCCATTCAAATGTTATGTCTGTCGGATATTGCTATCAGTAACTGATGGTTTCTGTGTTCAAATCATGTCAGTACCCAGCACCCAATCGGATTGTTTGGCTGTGATCTCTCCATTTTCTCTAGGTGTGAACACGCGCCTGTAACATGTCTCATATTAGAGCCTCTTTTACACATTTATAACTGATAACTTCTACACCGTTTTAGGACATGGTGAACAGAAAAGTTTCCATGAATCTGCTGCTGGGATTTGCCAAGACTAAACCTGATATACAGTTCATTTTAATCACTCCTCAGGACACAAGGTAAGTACTGTTGGACTAATGGCAGCTCAAATAGTTGTCTGAATGAATTATATAAAGATTTTCCGCCCCAGAGAAGATGATAGGGAATTATCTGAGGACAGAACTGGGTCTCCCCATGCTGGTATGTATCTCAACAATATACCTACAGCGATTTAGAATGCGTTTCTATTTACTAACTTACAAAGAGTTGTGTGTTAGACTGACTGTAATGCGAAATAACCAAAAGCGCTCACAACACCCCGGGAGAGCTATCCGCAGCAACCCTGCAGTACCTGGAAGGCTTTGAACGCAATGTGTGGTTTATTTTTAGCCAAGTTGAGACCAGTGATTCTGTGCACATTTATCGCATGCCAGATACGGAGAGAGGACACCAGAGTGATAACGATTAACTCACTACAGTCATCATTACGTGCAAACACAGGTGCTTGCAAAGTGTGTGACAAATAAACTAGTTGCTAGTTGAGTTCTGCTTTATTTTTTTATTTTAGTGATCCTGCTGAACTTATTTTACATACCGATTATGTAGTATAGGCTTCCTATGTATATATGTAAAAAGATTAGCTATCTCTCAAGTTCGTTAAATAAATCTTTCTCAAATAAAACTTTTCGTAAATGGGCTAGGATGTGGTCTACCCTTTGATAAGGTATTCCGGAATTGCAGTTGTAGAGAGGGGTATAGGTATATAAACATTCAGACACTTCATTCGCATATGCTAGAGTAGTTGATCACAGTAATACCTAAAATCCTACCCTCCCGCATGTGTCCTCTGGCATTTATCGTGCGCTTAGTATACCTAATGGAGGACTTTGTTTACCGTTTGGTTAAGTTCAGTTAAGTTCAAAGCAGTTTTACCCTTTACTTCCTCCAGGGTTATAGCTTACCGCCAAGTCTAAAAGGATCTGTACCACGGGGTAAGGGCAATGAATTTATTCTTCAATTTATCACTATTTACCAAACAAATAACTCAAAATATGGTCATCAATGCTCCGGTACAAAATATAGACATACACAATAAGGAGCCAAAAATTGCATAATAAAACACATTTAACTTTTCAACAAATTTACAAAAACCTGTGCGTAAACTGAGCCTCCAGTTTTGTAAATCCATCAACATTCCACAGCTAACGAAATAAATAGTGAAAAAATATTTTGATTTGGGGCTAAATTGGTAAGATATCCAATTTGGGTCCGAAAAGTGCATACAACATAATTTTATATAAACTTTATACAAATGTAAAGGCTATGGAATGTCCATTTACTCTTCAAGTATGGTTGAAGGTGCAAGCTCAATTATTTTAGTCACGAATTCACTGACGTTGATGTCATCAGCATTTTTACCAGCCAGGAATGGATGCTGCAGTAATTGCTGGTAATCCGCTCGATCAACCAAGTTCTTCTGAAGGCTACAATGGTTACATAGTTACTGTATCACAACAGAGTCGAGCCGATGATGCCGCTTCGCTTAATACCCCAAAGAGGGGGCAACTCAGTGGTGGATACGGATATGCAACATGGTCCACAAACAGTGTGCCCACTGCTCAGGTAATCAGGAGAATCTTCCCACGACCTAGCTTCATTGATCCAGAGGCCGAAGTCGCCTTGATGAAGAATATTTTCATTGATGGACCCAGAGCTGAAGAGCACGAACTGGTATGCCTTCGTTTCAAGCTAGAACAGCCAGTGCAGTTCTTGGTTCTGACTGGGTACATGAGTCATTCTATCTAATGGTCATTCTAAATGGCCAAACCAAAGCTTCAATTTCTCTAGGCCAAGCCACCTGCCGACATCAGCTTATGTGAAATTGAGTCCGGACACCAACAGCACGGCGTTGAGTTTAATTCGCCAATTGGTGGCCACCATTAAAGGTTGGGTGACGAGGCAAATTTTTTTTGGCTTATCAGAATCAGTGTGTCTTAAAACCTACCTGAGTCGAATGAAAGTTCATACTGAGCAGGGGATGTAGTAAAAAACACGGTTAAATCTTGGAATTCTCAAATGAACTTTCATTCAGTTGAAATTTTCCCGCGTGACGTAAATTGTCGCAAAAGACATCACAACGGGTCCACGTTATTACATATGCGCGCTTACGCGATGGGTAGCCAAAGCCCTTCTACAACTTTGTCACACTTCTGACTACTGGGATCGAAGTATGAGCACGAAATGGGCCCAAAAACGAAAACAAATACCTATGAATTCACTGAGTTTACCTTAGTCCTAACTCTTAGTCTACCTCGCTATCAAAGTGAGTGATACTAACGTGGTGACCGAGTGAATTTACTCACCTTTTTCGAACGGTCTTTCAGTCTTAGTTTGTGTTCGTTACTAATAGCAAAACAAGTGCTCTTATTGCGTAAACAGGCCAGCAGTATGTTTGCAACCCAGTTCTATTCCAAGTGGCTGTCTGACGCTGTAATATGTACGATTTTCTACCAGTTGAAGCCATGGCGTCAACTCTACCCTTTAGCATGATCGTTGTAGCAGGTCACGTGCATTCCCTGGGATTCCCAGGCAATATCGGCCAAACGCAGCTCTCTTTACGCTTGTTTTGACAAACCTGAAGCTAGTGATGCCACTCTAGACCCATTCTCAGCCTTGTGTACAACCTTCGGAATGTGTCCGTGGTTATGAGGTGTCCCAAATATTGGGACACTCTGTAAAGCCAGGTAGAAAATGAACAACTTTGAGTGCCTGGCCATTGACTAGTCATCAAACTTGCGATATTATACTTATACGTCATAAATGGTCGATTAGGCTCCGCCCTTTTAAAAACGTTTTTCAGAGGGTGCCAATTTTGCCATCTTTAGCACGGATTCAAGGGCACTTCTGCTGTGTCTATTGCACTGTAACCTGACTCATGTAGATTTCGAGACATGCTGATTCTGATCAGCCAAAAAACTTTGCCTCGTCATCCAACCTTTTACTCAACATTTTCGGATCCTCTCACGAAGAGGATATGATCCGTTTGACTTACCACTTTGACACAAAAGATAGGAGCTCCGGTGAGAATTTATCGGCTGGTAGTTCCGGCGGAGGTTTCTCAACCACCTCTGTTATCTGGTGAAACGGATCCCTCCACAGAACATAGGGATATTTCCCTTGAGCTAGCTCCACCTACAAAAACAATAAGCATTTTGATACCACGAGTGGAGTGTCCACCATGCAGGAATATATGTTCTGCAAGTCCCAAAGGAATCTGACTTTATTGCCCTTCAAAGTGAGGTACATTGGAAGTGTGCACTTACTATGGTACTGAGGACACTCATGCGGTGGGCATGCATACCAATGACATCACCTAGTATGAATTTCAATGGCATCATGCAGGGAAACTAACAATGACAATCACCCAATGGAATCCATAGCCAATAGGAAAACAAGCGAAATAAAATAAGGCATGGTCACATGCTTTATGTAAATTTCGGGATAATTTCAGTGAATGTGCAGCAACGTACTTACCATAGTTATACCAAAACTCCAAACATCTGATTTGATTCCAAAACCTTCACAGTTTGGAGGTGGGTTTATTCTTTCAGGCTGCAATGATAATTAAACTACTAACCTAAGGACAAACACGCACACGCCCTACAAGGAATGCTAAATACGTGTACCACAGACATAAACTTAATCCTGTTCAAATCCAGTAGCGACATGATGGATTAGGCCTACAGTCAGGGGTAAAAGAATGATAAATGATTGGCACTGGCAGGGTAAATCCTGCTGACATCAGGATTGGACTTAGATGACCATAAGTTGTTATATAAGACATGGCTGACCTGTCGTCCATTTACATAGAAATCTAAATGCTATAGGGAGGAGTAGGCCAGATAGGGCCTGCTTATCCCAACGCGCATAGCAGAGCTTCTTATCTACAGGTAAATGCGGTATGACCTCTCATAACCTTTCATAATCTCTCGTTTCAAGGGATCTAAGTTATCCATGGAAAGAATAACAAATACCAGTCTCACCCCGTCTAATTATTTTTTCTTCATAAAAACATTTCAAATTGAAGAACTTTGGAGGCCAGAATAATAATGTTGTCAACTGGGTCACCTAGGTCACTTTTACGAAGGAGTCTAGAAAGGAACAGTTAATCTACTTGTCCGAACTCACTTACAGACATATAGAACTTGCATCCTATTCTGGTCATAGCCAAGGAGTTCTCTAGCTGACCACTAACACCAAAGTCACAGATCTTTATACAGCCTTCTTTGTTCACCAAGATGTTTGATGGCTTAACGTCTCTATGGATCACATTGAGGTCAGTTTTAAGAAAGTGGAGAGCTTTCACCACCTGAAACAGAAAAGAGACATGAAATTCCAATCAGCATTTACGGAATAGCGGCGGGTTCCTGGATCTACAAACACATTCACATAACATCCACCATAGCATTTAGTTCAGGGAGATAATACGATGGGTTCTCAGACAGGCCTACAGGGAGCTGGCAATAATACGCTGGTTGAGATGGGCCCTGATCACAAAGAAGTGCCTCTTGGCGTCACCCCACCTAACTCCATTACCCACAATAGGATTAGGACTAACAGTAAAATCCTTTAGATCCTATACCGAGACCACACATATGGGACAGGCCGCCTGATATGGCCCAGCCATACAGCACTTCTATACAACCATCACAAACACCCCAGAGTATAATCGACAGGGGCCAAATGTTTTGGCTGTTTATTAACCATTTGTTAAAACCAATAAAATGAGCTATAGGACAGTTAGTGTCTCAGAGCCAGCATTGCATATTCCATAGTGGCCACACCATGCTATTGTTATAGCTGTTTGTTGACCGTTTATTGAAACCAATAACGACATTTGTTTAAGCTGTATATTTAGGAGTATTTTGAGAAAAATGTCAATAGGCTAAATTATAATACTAGCCCTGAGTCTGTATGGTTCAGATATATCACATAATTTATGGACGCTTGGCCAAGCCATGGAGAGATTTGCGCACACACGCGCGCGCATGCGCACCCAAAGAGCAGCGCTTGGTCTTTTGGTAATACACATGACCAACCACACCAGAGCAAAACCTGTTGTTTGTAGCTGCGTGTACACGGGCGGATGAATCAGCCGCCAACATCTGTCAATGGAAGCCTAATCCAATGCTCTTTTAACAAGTCAAGTGTTTGAACCGTTTGTATGCCATTACATTTTATTTAAGTTGTCTAGTATTGCTTCTGCAAAAACATAGCAAGAAGTTCTTATTTAAAGCATCTCATATGAACTTCATGTCTTCCCAAAATGACCTCAGTTTAGAAGCTACGAATTGAGTTGATTTTTGTATCCTACCGAAATACTATCCCCAAACAAAGCAAGCAGTGACCAGTGACATAAAGAAACATGTCACTGACTCAAAACACAATATCGTTGTGTTCTCTAACCTCAATCAAGTAAATATAATAGGGTTAGGAGCTCGCTGAATACGTGTAATTCTGATAAATGATGTGCGGGCAAAACAACCATATAGTGGTCACCCTCAAGCAAGAGGAAATCCTAATTCAAGGGACAGTCAATCAAGGATACTATTTGATTATTTTTCTGTGAGTATCGAATTGACAAAAGAATTTTTTAATGCGCGGTATTCTTTAAACTGAATGCTCACTGTATGTGCCTAACCGGAAGAAACTGTAACTTACACTGTGAGCGACCTTCCTTAGAAACTGCTCATCTAACGAATAGCCGTTAGCATAAGCTACTCTGTAAAGCCGGTCTAGTGACAGATCCATAAGTTCCATGCATATAAGCACTTCTCCCTGCAACAAAACAAACAGAAACAAATGAATTTGGGGCTTTTGGTGCCTTCGCTTAGTGTACTGAGCACCCGACATTTGGTAGAGCTCTTACAGCAAAGACTTAAAACCTAAGTCCATGCTTACAGTTATTACTAGCTTTCACTTCACAGTGAATGGCCCACTAAATAGCTTTCATCAGACAGTGTCTACAGTAATGGTCATGGCCACACAAGCGCTTTGTGTCATTGAGAAGTGTAGTACGTCATTCAAACATTCTTTGTGCGTTGTCAGCTTGACCAGTACAACAAAGAGATTGCAGCAAAAAACAAGAGCACGACTGGTATATGCCATATATATGGAACAAAAACGGCTATCGCAAATTCGCAATACGATTTTTCATGAAACGTTATTTGCGATTTTTCGCCATCATGCGGCAGGCCCTTTACAAATCAATTCAGCCTATAACAACTGTGACCAAGTTGAACAATTTTATCACAGATGTTGTAGGTGGATCAACCTCTAAGAGTTCAGAGCTCAGATATAACTGTGGTCAACCAATGAATCATTTACGGCTTAGACATACCTCCTCCACCATAGCACCATAGAAATGCACTGCGTACGGGCATTTGCGAGTTCTCAATGAAACATCCAAATCCATAAAGGTCTGTTTCTTTTCACTAGTGTTCAGCACAAGAGGTATTCTCTGCAGAGAAAAGACATAATCGTCAAAAAACGCATGCGTCGGCAAACAGGAAACAGGAAGCAAAACGAGCCAAGCAGCCGTAAAACCATGCAATTAATCCCGTGTTTAAAGATTACAGTCCAAATATATTTATAAGCAGCATTAGCAAAATAACTTTAATCCAAAGAATGGATCATCTATTTGATTTGTCTTCAGATAAGCATCTTATGCCTGCTATTATTACGGATGCATGCCGGAGTTAAGCTAGATAAATTTTAGTGATCAGATAGCCAGTCTAACACATTTGCTCGCTTCATGCATGCGTGTCAAAGGCCACTAATCGATGCAGAAAAATAATTTCAGGACCTCCCAGTTCTATTTATAATATCCAACCAATGTATGCACTATAACAAAAGATATTACCAATAACTAACAATCAATACACACAGTGAAACCTATTTAGTACCTTGACAGCCATGGTGGTGTTGGTAGCTTTGTGAACCATTCTGTGTACAGTGCCATAGGCTCCTCTTCCCAGAAGCTCACATACCACTAGGTCTGATGAAGAGCATGCCACCTTCTTGCCGTTGATAGTAAGATTAGATACTTGATCCCAAGGGCTACAGTTGAAGAATTCTATATGTAATGCGATGAAATCCAGAGGAGGGCAGTCTTCGATTGCCAGGCGAAGTTTTCCTCTGTTTCCAATTGTCTTCCTACTAGTTTGATTCATAAGTATGTTCTGATCACAAAGCTCTTAAACCCTTAGTTATTTGGTAGATTGACAGCTTTCTTCATGCCACATTCGTATCATTCAGACCTTTTCATTACACAAAGCCCTAAACAGGATGCACTGGAGAATATTTCAGTAGCCCGCAGCTTTCTACATGGCACCATACTGGCATGATAGCAGGATGAATTACAAGGGACCAATAGTTTTTATTCAAATATTTATTCAACATATAGAATACTTAAGTATTTTAAAATAAAATACTAGGTTATTAAGGTCATTGTTTGCATGCTTTACAGGTATGCAGCAGCTAATGAGTATTTGGCTAATTCTAAGTTATCCGTTGGTAAGCCACAAGATCTTAAGGGGTTATTATCCAGACCTTATCTACCTATAACCTTAATTAGTTAGGAAAAGACTACCCATATGGCAAACCAATTACAACCAGTTACACCCCTGAGCAGATCCTGCATATAAGCTATTGCGATAGGTTGATAGTAACTCTCTACAGGTAATAGAACAGGAAACCAGCTCAGTAATTGGTTACATATATCCTGTAAAGGCACCGGGTGGAACCTGGCACACATCCGACTCTCCATCCCAGTAACCAGAAAGATAATCTCATGATGATTAAAGTCAGCGCGGTGTTACGATCGGATGTGGCCCCGTGGTGACTTATCCTGGTTGAGAAATGGTAACGAGCCTGTGCACTGCCGTAGTTAAAGTATACAAAAACATAATTTGTTGCGCGGTAATTCGAACTGAATGACCAGTGAATTTCGCGTAGGCGTGATTTGATATTCAATTTAGAAAGTAAAATGCATTGTTTGTGAAATGCCAGCCTCAACAGTAATCTCCTATATACCGCAGAGGTCAGATGGCCACCATTCCAGCATTACAGCAGAAAGATTTTATAACTCATTGGAATTTGTATCTCTGGGTATGAGCACTTTACATGATTCCCAGCTCCAACCGCTCCAGAATAGCTCTTAGAAGGTCCACTAAATGGGATGCCAACTGCTCTCGCAGAACTATAAAATACAGAGATACTCACATGCTTGGAGAATGACTCTCTAGTCGCTGGAAATCTGGTTTGGGTTGCTCTACCTTCAGGTTCAGGTTCGGCCCTCTACCCCGAAAACCCTTCTTTGGACTTGGTGCATGCTTGATTGTCTTGCTGAGGTCAATGTTGCCAGACATTTTGGTAACAAGCTACAAAAGTCATCAACATGTATATCTATCCCATGGATTTATTTAGTAGTATAATGCTTTATATGTGTGGTCATGTTTGGATACACTGCCCACCACCAACTAGCAAGAGGGTCAAGTGAGTCCGGAACAAACAAAACCAATGTTGCCCGTAGATGAACCCACATCCCATCCAACAACACAGTTATAGACAGGATTGCAGCTGTTTACCCTTACCATTTAAACAGATCGAACTTTGTAAAAACCAGTTGACAGATACATTGGTTGCTGTACTGGGTGGTATTGGAAGGGAATAAGAGATAACCTCAACGTTCACATCATACATGTGGTAATTTATAGCCACTAACATCTGCTGTCATAAAAAGCAGGCAATACATTATGTAACTATGAGTCAATTTGCTACCTGATGTAATCATAAAAATAAAAAATAAAAATAATGTATTATATAATGTGGATAATATAATAATATGTAAATCCAGTATGCCGATGACACCGCTGTGTACAAAGCAATAAAAACTACTAATAACACTAACATAGGTGAGGTCATTGAGCAGGTGAATATGTGGTCGATTAATAACAATATGCTCCTGAACCAGAGCAAACCGACCATCCTTAATGTTGCCCTATCCGAGAAAAAGCTATCTGACATGGCTGTTCAGCAGGTAAGTCCATCAAACACAGCCAAGTTCCTAGGTGTGACTGTAGACAGCACACTAAGCTTTAATAAGCATGTAGATACGATTTCAGCAAAATGTAACAGTAAACTGTTTTTAATGAGACAATTGGACAATGAAGGTCTTCTGACTTTTTATAAAAGCAACAT
>Ga0224501_10002669_pt1 | contig 14051 bp, 10 predicted proteins | sample SF_Oct11_sed_USG_4_FD_169105 | JGI IMG/M metagenome (GOLD analysis project Ga0224501, IMG submission 169105) | Sediment microbial communities from San Francisco Bay, California, United States - SF_Oct11_sed_USGS_8_1 | ecosystem: Environmental > Aquatic > Marine > Sediment | place: USA...
CCCACTTGATCCATAGTGCCTGAACTATAGTGGCATGTAGAACATGTCACTGGCAAGAATCGCTTGTGCTGCCACCTGCAAATGACTCATTTAGGCATGGTTTACATCTGCGTGGGCTCCCCGTGTTTTCCGGGAAGAGTGGCTTTCAGATGAATATGAGGTGCTCTTTGTAAATTACCCAGAAGGCAGTGAAAGAGACTTTGGCAGTACTTGTGGGGCACAATGCCGCACAAGAGATAAAGTGCCACACTTCGGCCGACAACCCCGGTCGCCTAGATTTATCGTACCACGGTGTATGTCCCTGTGCTGATTGCTTTATTATTTGTGTATTTTTAGTTCCAGAGATGAGTTTGGAGGAAAGAATCGAGCAGTTGAGAGGAGATCACAAGCAGACTGTTGTAAGTTAACTACACGTACTACCAAAGCCATTATGCTTTTCGGAGTCAGTTTAAGAACACGGTATGATTACCTTTTGCCATCGTTGTTTCACTTCATTTTTTTCCTACTTGGGCCCTTGACTGTCATGGTTAATGAGCCTCCTAGGCCTGAGGCTTGTTGGAACTCATTCCCATAGGGGGGGGGGGGTTCAGTATGACCATGACTTGTACTCAGGATCTTTTGGCCTTCAGCCAAGCGCTCAAGCCGTTGAGTTATTCAGCTATCCCTGAAAGATACTAAGATAAAGATACCGCTGTGGTTCTCGGGAGCTGTGTGGAAAGAAGCACCAGGATAGCTGGTCTCATTTAAGATAACCTGGCTTTTACGTTGCTCCAATACTCTACATTCCTCAGAACTTCCTAGCAGCTGCTACCTGAGTGCTCCCATGCACTGCTAAATCCGCTGTCCGAACACAGGTGAACCGTTTGATATTCTTTTCAGGAGAGATTCAGGAGACTGGGTGCTGAGCTTCAGGGGGGTGGAGTCGGACCTGCCCCGTCGTGGACAGCGGAATGAACTGGTGGATCAGCCAGCAATGTATTACCATTACCTTCCTATCACGCTATATGGTAACAGCATATTCAATCAGCGACGTAAAGAATGACAATATGTCACTGATGCAATGAGCCAAAAGAGGGTCTCCTATCACTTACCAAGTTATTTTATTGGATGCATCCCTGTTCCCTGTTCAAGTAGTTTTCCTATGCCCAACCACCAGCTTCATGGCTCCTGTGAACTTTTAACCTTGTGAACTTTGCCAATCAATGTTTACTTTCTAGGGGCTCAGTTGGTGATTTCCAGTACTGACAGCCAGGAGTAAATTTGGTTCCCATGGTTTGCGTGATATTTAGAATGTAAATTTATGCTGGTATGCGTAAATGGACGATTGTGAACTTTGTCTGATTCTGCTAACTCAACGGTGATGCATAGTAAGATTATTACGTTCCAATTTTAAAGAGCCATCAGCTACAAGATAATACGAGTTTCATTGGGTATGTGTGGTATTTTCATCCAGTTTCTAGAAATATAAATAATGTGAACCAAAATAAAGAAACGTAGAACCTCTTTGTGGACTAACAAAACTAATATCAGTACTAGAATCATAGCACGAAACAGATTGCCTTAGATACCAGGCAAAGGACAACTGGTGACGGCAAGTCCATCCACTACCCTTGGACCATCTAGGTCATTGCGCTGCATATCACAGCAAAATCAACAACAGCAGTTTGACAAAGATATACAAAAATAACAAATAGGGCTAATCACATAGCCAGCTTAATCATGATAAGGCTTTCAATAGAAGTGGAGTAGCACTTGGGCATGCAACTGGCAGCACTTGATACTGCTAATTAAAATTAACGTCCCAATTCTCTTAGCAGAACGAATGCAATGTTGTATAAATAGCAATAGCAGTTCTCCCGATAGAATAAAATATTTGTGTCCATATATCAACCTGACACCAACCGTGTACATGCTACGATATACAACAAAAGTACGAGGTATTCTGTGTGACTTGGTCATCCGTTACCATAGCATTGGCTTTCCTCGAATCGTAAAGTGAGTGCCAGCTGAAGATGGCACTGAATGACCTCGAGCCGTATGATTCCTATGCGCTGTGGCAGAGTTGCACTCCCCTCAGACTAGACAGCATTATAGCGGAAGATCAGTAAAGATGAAGCGCTCTTTTTATATATAAGCGAAGCATCTCATTTCGGAGTCCTCCGGCGGGTAACGGTGGTCAGTTCTGTGTCATGTTCTTCACAATAGTTCTCGATAATCCATACCGTGTTATATCTACAACAACCAGTTAAAACTTCCGATATAATGTCGGAACCAACTGCTAAAATTCAACCATTCTGGCGACAGAGAACCCCAAGAATCACAATTTCTCAGTGTCAAAAAGTCTCAAACCACAAAGAGATTTGAGAAAGGATTGTTAACTTGTCGGACTTCATGTGTTTTCACACTCATTTCTAGACAAGAATCTAGCTTTGTGTCACCAGAGGCAACATAGTGTATGCCGTTGCAGCAGCCGGCGAGCATAAAAAATGGAAGCACTTCCATATGTGCGTGTTTATGAAATGCAGCTTTGATATCCAGGAGTCTGTATACGACCCACTCATACATGTATACCGAAGCCTGGCACTAATTGGCATTGATTCTAGCAGTTTCTTTTTTGTTGACTGCAATGTCAACATATTCAGCTCTTTTAGTTTACATTATATTAACCTTTAAAAGTCAATGCTCAGAGTGACTACTGATTGAATACCTCTTATAGGCTGCGACAACGGTATCAATGCCAACCGTTATGTATTCTGAAACCTCTTGACTAACATACCTGATGCATTTGCGACATATCTGGTAGATGGTTCTCTTCGCTTTAATCTCCACACTCATCGCCACAAAGAAGGAAATGAAGAAAGTTATCCCGCATGACAAGGTGATAACTTCTTCAGTTGTCAATGCACCATTTTTTCTTTGCATTGCCTGTCACAAAGACAAAGTACTTTTCACCTTTTCGTAGTGTGAACAAAGCTACAAAACCTTTGGTAATGCTCAGTTTATGACTAACTCTATGTAAAAACTCATGACCCAGGTTCCAAGTTCTATCCCGCCATACCTGGCATACCAATATGGGATAAAGCTATAGCGCTGTGAACCAGAGAGGAAAGATAACTCTTGATGCTTATACAGAATACACTCTGGCTGACTTTCTAAAGGAGTTACCTATTGTTAGATCTAAGCACAAGGTGGTCAATTAGCCAAAATCTAATCCCCAGAAAATAATTTTACAAAGCCGCTAAACTCAGGCCTGGACGAGGACATGGAGGACAACAATACCCAATATAATTTCTACTGTGTAGTGTATTTAGCTTGCAATAATCGGCTGATTATGCAGCAACCAATACTAACATCCTTTTAGAATAAAGGGCACACAAAATGGGTTGCATGATGCACTATTTCTGTAGCTGCTTGACATTTTCCGTAGCCTGTTAGGTGCGTGTGTAGTGTATAATCAGTAGAACCAATGAGAGTGCATGCACCCTAACCATATTGCACACTCCCGGAGACCAGCAGTCAAGTTTATCGCCCTGGGTGCGATGGTACCGCTGTACCGCTACCACCATTCATGGCTCAACGCATTCTAGGTGTAATTGTGCACAGTGAAGTCTATGCATAACATGTGTATTGTGTGCTAACTTCCAGGTAGATTTACTTGCAAGCGATTTGGCCAGTAATTTTTGTAATAATAGACACCATTGAAGTTCAGTTTAGAGCTCGTTTTAAAAATATTACAAAGGATAGTTGTATCAGAGTTTGCACTTAAATGCATCCAAAAATGCTCTTTGAATTGGTGGCTCTGATTCCCAGCTCCTCCATGGTGTTCTCTAGAACTCCATGATGTTTCGTAATACTATTTCCATAGACACCTGATTGTAATTTCACATCGAGGAGTGTTCCACTGAATTCTACTGTATAGCTCACAGAGTGGGCGTATATAAATGATTACCTTGTACTCTGCAAGTTGCTCCTTGTCCGTGATGAAGCACATAACAGTGGCAATGGCACAGGCAATCATAACAATGAGGCTAAGCACGAAGGCAGTGTGAAGGATCTTATCTCGCAGCGCAATCTTCGGGCAGTGCCAGTCCTTACACTGCAAACAAATCGTACTCATAAAACAGTGTATTAGTGTCTAAATACACCCAGATACGACAGATAGTGCCACCTTTATGAAACAAAATACAGAGTCATTGCCCTTTCCTTCCTCCCCTCTACAAGCTCCCCTACCGATCCCCCTCGCCCCTCCTATCCGAGTAGGTTAAAAACAATGGGTATGCCTTTCGAGGAGTCAATGGCCTCTAGCAAAACAATCAGAGGCCAGAGCTTATTCATGAGTCAACCAAAGGTGGACAGTGTACGTGTGAATAGTCTCATTGAGTAACCACACTCAGAAATTTCCAATAATTTCTTTGTGTACACTGTATGCAATGAAGGCAGCCTATCAACTAGCATAACATAACCCAGCACTACTTGTATAATCATCGAGACAAACCACCAATGCATGAAGGTCAATGAACAGTGGTAGAATAGTCCCTTACTAGTTTTTGGATATGAATAGCTATCAGCAGCAAAAATATCCAGATGTCTCCATTATGCAAGTCAAGCTGTCATGTTGTGACTTGCGTTCCCAGACCAGGACATGATTGCTATCCCCTAAAGACCTAACCACCCTGCTCTGTTGAGAAGTTGGGATAACTGTCACCAGTGACATAAAGGACTGGGTGCGCTTGGAACTACATCTTCAGTTTCCCCTCCACTCCTCTGGGCTATGGAATCACTACCACCGGGTAGTAGTGTGCTCCAGACTACCAGAACAGAAGTGCACAGCGTTTGGCTGCTAATCAAGAAGTCAAGCCAAAGGATCGGCTACACATATGACCTTTGTCAAGTTTAATCTGGGCATTTCTACAAGCCCAATGACTATGACATAATCCCTTGACTGTTTCATGATACATGTATTCAGATGCATATTAATAGTGGGTAGCTCTTACCTTGATATATTTGTGTTTTCTGTAGATGTAACCGCAAAGTTCACAGAAAGGTAGTCCTGAATACTTATACTTTCGAGACGATACCTCGATCCACTTCTGCAAACCCAAAACAGTCATGACAGTGAGTCATTTACACTCGGAGATTAGTTACCCTTTGCATAGACTTATTCTCTCACCAGTACTGTAACTAACTGGGATGATTCTACTATCCTGCCCTTACTTTCCGTGACCTTATATATAGACTGGAGTGACTATGGTATGGTAAGCATTCAACTCTATGGCCCTGACTTCAGATATTTTATTAGAAAGTCCTTTCCATAATACATGGCGACCTTTTAGATAGTTTGGTTGATAGCTCTTCAAACAAAGTGTCTACGCTCAATCTATTTTGTACCAGTGCAGTGCACACCAGTTATTTCTTGATGTTGCTGAAGAATCTATTTTCAATACCTATCTTGCCCCTAGGAATGTCATTCCACTGCTGTGCAACCAATTACTAAAGAATGATGGTGTCTGGAGCAATATTATGAATAAAAGCCTCTGGCAGATTTTCCAACCAATTGATAAAATCTTACTCTAAGCTTGTATTTGTACAACTTAGCAAACTGACTACCACCATAAGCTCGCTGCAGCTCTTCAGAACTTGCGCTACATGATAGACATGGCTACGAGTCTCTACTAGTAATCTTATGAATAATCATAATTCCCAGGACCTAATTAAACCCCACCCTAGCTAACTAGCTTCACCTCTCTGCGTGTGCAGCTGCAACCAGTACGAGAGGAGTTTTGCAATAATTTTAACTGTTTAGCAGTGGTTACAGGCTTTGTTGACATTTCGGTTTGCAATCTTCTCTCACCAATGACCCTAAGTTTGTGGTGAGTCATATGGTGGATTGCCCATATTATGCGGCTAAGTTCTTGGGATGAACAAGCTACAGCAATGACCACACAGCAAATATTGCTGAGGCAATGACTCAAAGTCCTGCCTTGGTCGTCATGCCGTCAAGAGAACCGAAGTTTCTATCACATGACTCAAAACAAGCGTATCTACAATTCCTGCATTGGATTTCCCCTTTCTTGCACCAAGCAACTCATACAAATCCCTAGCTAATAGCAGATAACCAATTACAAAGCTCTGAATTGAGTTTCCTCATTCTTGCCTTTGAACATAATTGTGCACTTACATATACACAGCACACACTAGTAAGTATTTCTAATACAGGATCGAGAGCTGTTGTAATGATTATTCATTCAGGCAATTGCTGGGGTCATGTGAACTATACCATGCTATGAAATACACAGGGCTGAATACACTGAGAATCTTCCAAATGATACATAATAATACTAGGTCTACATCTGGCGCGCTGTAGTGTGACCTATGGAACTATGTCATTTCACAAACAGCATGGTCGTTGTTGACGTTTGGTCTGAAATGTTTGCAGAACTATCAAACTATGTCAAATACTATGCTATATAGCCCTACTACACTGTTTTTATATAGACTGGGTGCTAAAGATTAGGTGCTTACAGTGCACTGCGCAATTAGAACTAAAATCAGAAGCAGACTGATACTGATTTACACCTACAGTTTTGGGTGCGCGCGAGGCTAGACCAAATGGGTAGCAAACTTCCCGAGAGTCAGTCATAACCACTCCTTAATGTCACTAGGTGGCCTACACAAGGTTCTCAGGTTTCTTTGGAATGAGGAAAGTATGATGACAAGGCCATACTAAACTATCATTGCTACAGTGACCTGCTATCATAACTAGAGTGACTCCCAATAGTAACTATTTGTAAAACCCCCCTAGGGGCTTCAATAATAGCATGTATACATACCATCATTGACAGAAAAGTGTACCAGCATAACGACAACCATAGAATCTATAATGCTGAGCTACTTACCCTAAGGCACATACCATGTATGTGCTTCAATGAACCCTTACATCTACATGGATTGATGAGAGCGTTGTTTGGGTCACCGGGACACTGACAGATCCTGCAGAGTGGTGACAGAGAGGACACTGTGGAGGAGAATGGGGTCATCTCATAGCTGATACTAACAGGAAGACCTGCCATGCCGTGACCTACAACAGTCACCACAGTCTCACTACCGCATCACAATATCCATATTTGCTTGATCTGATCACATCTCAGTTAGTACTTGAATGAATTTGGATTTATGCGATGGTTCTGTCTATGATAGTGAACACGACCACATGGAAATCAATATTAATAACACACCTGGTTACATAGCTGCAGTGGATGGGGATTTTTCTTATCAGCCGGTAAAGCTTATAGTTGACCTATATCAGCCTTACTAGATGACTGGACAGTGCCTGATAAATCTGATAAACTCAGTAAACCTGTTATAAGGATTGGTCTATAGTCAGAGACTGGCCTACCAAAAGGCAAAGGTGCAGAGTCTGTATTGATCTGTACAGAAGAAAACAATATTTATACCGATTGCCTCTAGCAAACCATCAGCAGGTGTTTGACCCGTGCGGAGCATGTGTGTACATGGAATTACATTCTAAGCTAGTAAGCTTTCCTTACACCGAAAACTGGGATCAGACAGGGACCAGGTGTTACATGTTTCGGCTGATTTCAAAAACAAAAACTAATCTAATTGTCCCAATTAGACTTAAAATATTCCAGTTACCAACCGTCAGTTTGGGATAAAAAAGACAATGCTTCCATCATTTATCACCATAGCATGCATTTGGCTCGTGAAAATACTGTTCTCTGTATGGCTATTTACAGAGTTTTCTCACCAAATAAAGTCACATTCTTTCCAACATACAATTGGAATGAGTAATAGCCCAGGTGCACAGCGTGGTTACTGGGGAAATTACGGCTTTGTTTTACCCACCAAAATACAAGATGTGGTAAAATCAAACCTGGTGCAATGAATGAGTGGAGAGATGGATCAAGGGAACTTATAATTGGTTTCCAGCTTGAATGTAGAGTTTGTCCCCAGACAAAGGAAAATGTGAAGGTTGGTATGAATTCAGGGAACTCTGCCATCTATTCTCCATAACCTAAACTCAAAATCCCATCAGGGCCATAAAAAAACTAAACCCATCAGTTGCCACTTTAAGATTGCAATACCCTTTTATACAGTGCTCAGTGAGCATTTCTTTGTTGGCAACAAACTGGACCCCAAAATATTACCTGTGATACCCCACGAAGATGCTCCGGAAGCCTGACTGCTAAAAAGCAATAAACCTTCTCGTCTTCTGGCTAGTTCATCCTTGGACACCACACTAACAGTATCAGAAAGCAGAAAGCTCTGCGCATTGGGATCTGCCTTCAGGGATGTTGTATCTGTGACTAATGGTAACATTGAGCTGGGCTCTGTCTCCGAGATTGTGCTCTTACGACTGGATATAAGAGGATCCGACAAAGGAAATACTGATGTCTGACTCTCCTCATCGTCATCAGTGTCATCTGCCATGACCTCGTGGCATCCAGGAACGGCATCCTCCAAATGAATCACCCCCTTCTCAACCATCATTTCCTTTGGATACGAGCCTTGCCTTCATGTAAGACTGGTTCAGAGTTTGGGCGTGACAACGGACTGTTTCTAAAGAGTAAAATCCACAAGAATGGGGATGGCTCAGTAGTTCTAAGATCAACCTATCTAAGAATGCCAAACAGTGCTTTAAACATCCGCCGGGTTAAACTGATACATGATGTCTGATGGGGTACCATACTTCAAAACTGAAAACTAAAATGAAATGGTCCTTAAACATCTTAGGCTATTAAAATGAAGGTGGATGGCTCCAACTATCAAAATTGAACTGACTGGCAGACCAGGTTGGAATCATGAGTGACTAATATATGATAGTCCAACTCTCAGTCAATTACCAAGCGGCGAATCATTTTGAGTGTGACTTCGACAGTTTGATTGCATTACTTGGAGTTTATCATTGATTGAGCATGATTGATTCAAGGTGCAAATAAAGGCAAACAAAAACCGCATTGGGCTCTGGATTGACCTTGCTCCTTGGAAGACTAAGCTTTTACTCACCTATTCCAATAACAGGCCTTTCCGGGTAAGTATGGGACAATATAAACGACGGCAGCCTAATCCTGAAGAATGTACAGCTTCCAATCAGCTGATATCAACTTCAAGTCTGCTCCCAAATTACTGCGGTCGTACCTCAGCCCGGACGCCACATTGTGGTAAATCGACGCGAGTACGAGAGGCATCAATATCTGGATAAGTATCGTGATCACGTGACATTGTTGTTGGGTGTTGCAAAGCGGTTTCGCGCAGGTGCGTATACAATTATCATAGGCACATAAGTCAGAGGGAGGATAACCCCATGGGTATAGGGGACTCCCGATGTTCATGCACTGGCCAAAGTTGAAAAAAATGTTTACCACAAGAGGACAATCCTTCAATGGCAGTTTTATCATGGCAACTTGTCACTCCACTGGTCATCCAAGTTTCCAAATTGTCTGAATTTATTGGTAATGTATAAGTTAGTAATCAAATAGATATACCCGGTATACAGACATAAAAAGAACTCGAGAACATAATTTGGCAATCTTGTACGATGTAACAGCTATGATAACGCCGTTTACCTTGAGAGAGTAAACTTGAAACCTTAGCTTTGAGCTTCTTTTCCTTAGACTTCCATTTGTCTCTATCATACGTCCTGTTGTCTGATATTGGGGAATTGTCCTGAATAATGTGTGCTACGATCATTCAATCTAGTATTCACAGTAACTGCTCTGCACTATTTATATGTAAATTAAACTGTCATCTCGATGTAAAAAGTTAATATACATAAGGTATGGGGAGACAAGTCCAAGTTTGAGTTTGGCTGCATTAGAAAAAAGTTTAGTGTATAGCTATAAAATGTATTACTCTGCTATAATAGAACGCTATAAGCCACAATACCAATGATTGTGATATTTTTTGCAAATACAGCTTTAGAATACTGAACATTTTCAAGCGAGGCGCGTTTTTCTGGTATAAAATATTAGTAGTTTACATCCGTCTCACTGGAAGCAGTGACATATGTAATTATATCAGTATGACACTGCTGAAAAATCGCATTTTGGGTTTTATTGTAGTGAAATTCTGAAATCTATAATAGGAATTTTATGCTTTTTATGAGAAAGGGGCAATGAGAAACAATGCATGCACCTCAGTACACTCTCAGGCTTTGAGTCATCATGAGAAACCTAATTTCGGCAGTTTACAGCAAAAAGAAAAACTCACAAAGATTCCCTAGTATATATGGCTCTTGCCACTGTTCTAGCAAACAGGAGAACAGTTGAGATAAGTTTTGTATGTAGTTAAGTTATATTTTCATGCATTGCGTGCACTTTAAGCCATATCAAATGATAGGCCACCATTTTGGTATGATGTAAACTCATGAGTAAGATAGCATCCTTTTAATAGCACACGGTCTTTGAACGTCATTATCAGATATGATTTTGCAAGTGTCCTGTCACCTAGAGAATAAAATAATTTTCTTCTGGCTTAATTTCAATGTTTATTTTATTTTAAATCATTAAAATGATCGTCTTATTTCTATAAATCTCTAATATATACAGGAAGTCACTTCTGTTACGACGCCGGTGGCCTTCAAAATGATAATGGTAAAGGATGAAACATCCGAGTATGAAAATATTGCATAATAATTGCATAGTAATATCTGTATGAGAATATCAAAGTATTAAACATCCTGTATATCAAATGGCATCAGGGGGAGACTGCTGAATATAAAGTACATGTCCTAGCACTAAGTATTAGGATAAGCCGTAAATAAACAATATCAAAGACTGTTATTATGGCAACAAATATGGTCTAGCTACTTGGTGATAACTACCGCATTTTTTTAGTGCATTAGAGTTATAGTTATCCTCTTCAACTCTATAACTTGATGATTCTACGGTTCTACCTCAGACCGTGTATGTTAATAGATATGCAGAATGGATAACAATCTTTGGTACACAAACGACGTAAGGTTGGTAGAAAATATTGCCATAAAGTTGAAGCACCAACTACACAATTAGTGACGATGGATGACTCCGAATGAATATGTCTTGGGAGTTCGTAGCACTCCTTCGATACACTCCCCGTGGTATTTGCGGAATTCTTTGGTCTCAATCATCTTAAACTTTTGTAGCATTTTAACCAAGAATATGTAGATTTCAATCGTGGCCAGTTGTTTACCTATGCAAGATCTTTTACCTGAAAGTAAATCACATTAGTGGGATAGCTCGGTGGTAGAGCGGTGGGCTCACAACCATGAGAACCTGGGTTCAAATCCTGGCCATAGTAAGCTCCCACTGTGAGTGAGAACTCCTCGTTTGAATTTTAGCTGAAAACACAACCAAGCCTCACTATAGTTGGCCCGCTGATACTGGCCCCCTTCTGGTGGTCCATGCTACACTTCAACTGGTAAAAAAAAGTATCTAGCCCGCAGCTTCACCATAACAGCAAATATACTGAATATTCCACCGCATCTAAAATGACTCGCTGCCAGCCTTTTAAATTCTGACTGCATGACATGTCTTGAGAGTAATCGAGGTGTCACGCCTTCTCAGACTGACCACATGTCCAAAAAGCTTTGTCACCCATCCCCTGACAATGGGTCAATGCTTGTAGATGCGTGTACACAATAAGAAAGAGCCCTGTAGAATTCAGAGTCCCAATGTAGCTAAGGAGTGTAGAAGATATCTCCCTAAAAGTATCAGAGACTAACCTGTGCTGAAGGCCAGGAAGTGATTTCCATGATTGATGAGATTTCCATTATTATCAAACCATCGTCCGATCCTGAACTCTTCAGGATCTTTCCAATAGTTCTCATCATGATGGATAGAGAAGAGGTTACCAAACACTAAACTCTGAGCCGGTATGACATAACCATCCACCACTGCGTCTCTGACACATGTATGAGGGATCGTCTGTGGGGCTACAAGCACAAGGCTTTTTTCATCCACTGGAGGTAGTTCTTTTAGTAAACATCCCATTTTTTCAGGGAGTTGTCCCTCCATCAATTGTAAGTTAGAATTTGACTTTTTGTGCTATGCCACATAAGCATATTGCCTTTTAGTGCTGTTTCGGAATAACAAAATTATTTAGCCACATTGGCCTGGATCGGCTCACTGCAGATTAGGTTATATTTGTTTGAAAATGAATAACGCTATGGGGGACATGGCTGTTGAAGTTGGACCAGGATGAACCAAATACAATATTACAGGAGTGAAAGCACACCAAACAGCAACAGTGTATAGGTAATTCTAACTAAGCCATACTTACTGACTGTAACCATTCTCAAAAGCTCTCGGATGAAGGCTGTAGTTTTAGGTAGGTTATCCTTGTCAGCCCTCTTGAATTCCTGTTCTCCAATAACCTAAACCGATAATTCCATTAAACAAACTGCTTAATAAACTAAAACTTAATGTACTTTTAATAGAGCTTCCCTTGAAATAAGAATAACATGGCCCAGTTCCCAGTCAAGAACTTCACAGCCAGCCGAACTGGCTCTTTGACATGTGGTAGGCTAAGCGGAGCAATGGAGCACTGCTTCACTCGGCTACTACCCGCCGGAGAGTTAGATCGCCTGGCTTAAATCTCAATATTTAATATCAGGAGTTACCTCATCGATCTCCTCTCTCAGCTGACGCTGCATGTCTTGATCTTTCACTAGGTAATACATTGACCATGCCAACGTATTAGCTGTGGTGTCTGTACCAGCTCTAAATAGATCCAAGATGCACTGAAGAAGCTCCTTCTCTGCAATTTCATCACAGAAAAGTCATAAATCAGGTTTATGATTCAGGTGAGACAAATAATCCATACACATCTGAACATGTTCAAGAGTTCTCCTCCCTTAGAAGAAGAGAGGAGAACTGCATAAGGCAGACCCCATAGGGTTATCCTATGGACAGAACAATAGTTATTCTCCCTCACGGTAGGGGAGGATGACTCTATGGACAGAGCATTGCTTTTGCTTCCCGTCTTTATCATATACATCCATTGTTCAAGAAAACATTTCGTAAAATTGTAGATTTTCGCCTAGCTGGCCTTGCTTGCACACAACACCGAAAAACAATTGCATAGGGATAGTAGGAAAGCTCAATACCAATTGGTTCAAGATTGAAAGATTCTGGTTTCAAGTCGTGGTCATGCCAAATGTCGCTGTGAGAAGAAACTTCCCACATCTTTTTTAGCTTCGACTGCTCCAACAAACCACAGGCTTTGGGAGTTTACTAAATAGGACGGCCAAAAGACTAAGTAAAAAAAACTGTTGCTACCTACTGGTGTAGTGTTGCTACCTACTGGTGTAGTGTTGCTACCTACTGGTGTAGTGTTGCTACCTACTGGTGTAGTGTTGCTACCTACTGGTGTAGTGTTGCTACCTACTGGTGTAGTGTTGGCGGGATTCATTCTCATATTTTATGTACTGGTCAATGAAATCTCTTATTTCTCCATCGACATAGGTGCTACGGTGCTGGTCCACATTGTGGAGTATGTACTTCTCAAGCCAATGAGTTGTTGCAAAGAATGCATTAGCCTGTAAGAATACAAAGTGCATAAGATAGTTTAAGGAAACAAATGGATACCCGCGTTGCGCAGTTGGGGTGATGAAATGACAGAGGGAGCCTAAACTCCCAAACTGATGCTCAGATTTTCACAATCAAGATCTGCTCCAACAAAGTTTTGAATGAAAATTTGGCTAAATATGAATTCACAGAGACAAAATTCTGTAGCAACAGTAGAACACAAATTAAAGAAATTTCGTTCTCTTCTAGATCCTGGTTATTGTCCTGAATGGCATTGGCATACGACATAAACACTGCCTGTGCTAGAGCCTCCATCAGTCTTTCATATGAACACTAACCGCAACCCACAGAATTCTACAATAATTTTATACAGTAAGCACTTACCTTTCTACCCCGGATGTGATTGCTCAGCACTGGGATTTTACCTTATACAGTAAGCACTTACCCTTCTACCCCGGATGAGATTGCTCAGCACTGGGATTTTACCTTATACAGTAAGCACTTACCCTTCTACCCCGGATGAGATTG
>Ga0224501_10002671_pt1 | contig 14047 bp, 13 predicted proteins | sample SF_Oct11_sed_USG_4_FD_169105 | JGI IMG/M metagenome (GOLD analysis project Ga0224501, IMG submission 169105) | Sediment microbial communities from San Francisco Bay, California, United States - SF_Oct11_sed_USGS_8_1 | ecosystem: Environmental > Aquatic > Marine > Sediment | place: USA...
ATCCATGTCCCATTAATAGTAACTCCCTTCTCCGTCAGTCCCAGCCATAGAGTTATCCTCCAATAAGTCAAGGATACTGGCGGATAACTCTATGGTGCCAGTTCCCTGTTGCCTGCCACATTTCCAAATCACTACTGCTTATGGCCCGAGTGTTTTGTCAACAGAAACATTAACCTGACCAAAGCGCAATTATCTATCACAACCATACAACCAGCCAAAAGGACGTTTACTTTCATAGTGGTAGAATGGTTCTCATTGTGATTGTAGTAGAAGTACTTTTGGCTGTGACCGCAGTAGATGAGATTTCACTGTGATAGCGGTTGAATGGCTCTTGCTGTGAGAGCTTTCACTGTGGTTGTGGTAGGACTTTTTCGCTGCTATCGTAGTAGAATGTTTCACTGTATTCGAAGTAGAAGCCTTCTAGCTCTGATTACAAAAGCGAGGCTTTCTCTGGGATCATAGTAAAAAGGCGTTCAGCTGTCATAGCAGTACAAGGGCTTTTGGCTGTAATATCACTTTGCTTCGCTACCCCGCATAATGTAGTTGTGTATATATGTTTTATTTGTTGTAGTTAAAACACCAAGAATGTTATCGTGACTTCTCCAATGAGGTTGGGTTATATTCAGCTCTGCATGTGGGGTTGGGTTCCAGGCTCTGCTTTACTTACATGAAAGAATTTTTGATGTCCAGTAATGAAAAATTTTCATACAATGAGACCATGCAATGATTGAAAATTGTCATAGCATTGAAAACTACTGAAAGACTTACCAATTACATGTATAAGACTGGTGATGAAATGCCAGAGTCATGCCGGGTCACCACAGATTCATGTAATATCCAAGCTCCATGCATGTTCCCATATTAATACAAGACCAAGCAATAATTTCTTTCACAAAGACAAAACTCCCGTATTCCCTTCACAAAAACGCATTGCTTAGGGCAGATCTCCTGTCGCGAGTATGGAACTCCTTGTGGTGCCACCATTTATATGAATATATGGATTGGCAATCAATATCAATATCAAGCAAACAGATTCATTATGACGTCACAAATACAACCAGACTACCCAGGAATCGCAACAATTCTATCACGAGTTGTCTTTTCCTTATGATAAAGAGCAAACGCTCCGCATTAGCATCCCTTCAATTGACGGAGTTGTCTATGGTCTTATGAAATTTAGACTGAGTCCATTGAAGCTGTTTTATTTTGATGATGTAAAAACGTCACGAGATTATCTGCGGGGTCAGCCTTGTACTGCTGACTGATTGCCGATTCATATATTCATATATCAATGGGAATCGCTTTAGTGTTTATGCATATTGTGTTCACCTAAATAACCTATGTTGTACGCTACCTGCTGCATGTGCTCTGTTGTTATTTGCTTCTTAACAGAAAAGGCTTTCGTATATTGCTTACTGTTGTAACTCTGTTGTTGAAGGGTCTGCAAGGTAAATCTGGTCAAATGTCATCACCCAGCTCTCCGGGTGCTGAATCCACCGACACCACTGATCCAACTGATGATCTAGATGTTGTAAGTTTTATACCGTGTGTAAGTTTTGTTGCTTCCATTTAGACTCCACTTTATCAATCCCTGTACGGGTTCATGGAGTTTGCTCCCTGGTTAACGGGGAGATCTTGTCAGGTTAAGCTGTATCGACAACTAGCCAAGCGTTCTGCCCATTGGCTTATCCCGCTATCCCATTATCTATTTGGGTCTGTCTGTAGAAGATGGAGAGTCACTCCACTGCTAGCTCTGCCCGTGCTAGTCCTCTACGAGACCCCACCAGGACTAATAAAGATCGGGAAGTCTCTCCGCTGATAACTGAACAAACAACATCAAGAGAAGACAACTCAAATGATGACAATCCTGATACGCTACGGGTTGATGTGCAGTTACCAGAGTAAAACCATAGACATTTACTATCTAAGTCTATACATCTATGAATGGTTGACCATGTTTTAGCTATAAGCCACAAAGATGGTCACAACTTTAATCTCTAAATGTTTCCGCAATAATTTTCATAACAATTAATACTTGTCATAGCCAATGCGATTATATATATTATTTGCTTAAGGTTCAAGCGTTACATACATGTAGTAGAGGTAATTGGTCGTATAAAGCTCATATTGTCCCATGTATTATTATTTACTCTTCCGCAATCCTCTGCTAACGGTTGTCAGCTAGGTACTGCGTTTATAGACTGGTCACCCGTATTCTTGTCACTATTTTTTGGACATTGTTTGCACTATGTTTCAAAGCTATAAGCCATTATGCCAATACAATACTGTGATATCATTCTATAATGGTAACATGAGACTTTAGTGTCCATCTGATAAAAGTTTATTTAAAAAATTCAACTTTAGGTTGAGTCGCATGTCTTATATCCAATTTATATGTTTTATACAAAAGGTTTAAGGTGTAACATAATGATGTACAATCATGTACATGAGTGGCATCACTAAGCCAATGGCTTCTTTTCAGGATGGTCCATGGTGGTTGCTTTGCTTCATAAAGTTGGTAGTCTATGGGTGGGCATCCTAATCCGACGGAAGGAGAAAGCACAAAGTGACACAGAAACTTGGAATCAAACCCGGGTTACCAGTTCCAGAGTCGAATGCGCTACCCACCAAATTACATCACCATTTTATAACAGTGTGCATGCGTGGGGAGCAGGGGCGGCAGGTTGCTGGGGCTGGGCTCCTTGAAGGCCTGTAATCACAGTACTACTGCACAATAAAGGGCTTTGCCTGCAAGATCCTTCACAAAGGCCTGTTAAGGCTGTTATCATCTATGGTCCCAACCAAGGGCTTTGCCTCAGCGTAAGATGCATCATCCCAGCAGGATGCCTTTGAACACTTTCTGAACTCTAGGAAGGACTGGATACTGCATGTCTATTATTAGTATACTGCGATAGTAGTACCTTATGTAAGAGGTGCAAATATTTATCAGCTGAATTAACTTCCAGAAAGCAGTCTCTTTTTCCTATGAAGTAGTCGGGTAAGACCCTCCTACTTCTATGCTTTCTCCTATAATGACGCAGCAGCAGTAGATGGAACCAGTCGTCAAGCTCAGAATTCGGCTTCACATTATTGAAACTCCCCCTCTGACTGTTTGTATGGCCTTCAATGTCAGCACTAGATCCCAACTCTTCATGTTACCTCTAATCAATGTAATAGCGCCATGTAGTCAAAGTAATAGCAGGTCATATAGTGGAAACAATAAATTATTTTGCAGAGTTTGGAGATAAAACCTTTTCTCATTCGCTACTGCCCGATCATCTGCCTGTAATTTGAGCCTAAGCAACTAGACACTAATAATAGGGATCTACTGTTATCTCATTGCACAATGCTATTACCAATGGATATACATGGAGTTAAAACAGTTTATGCCCGTCCGCTACGTCTCGCACTTATCTAGAAAAATACCGGTCAAATCTATCGGACTATCATTTTGCTCCTCACAAGTAGTTTTGGTGAGTGTAAAGCTATGGTTATGAGTAAGTTGAGTTTATAGCGCTTGGTGCTTATGCGTTTAATTAGCATTTACGATGATGTTGTGTGTGTGTGTGAGATAGCTATACTCTCTATATGAGAGTTAACTAGCATCTACATGGTTCTATATTTTGTTAACGAAGATCTCTTCGAGTATGGTGGTATGTGTATACAGCATGTGTACTGTAGCACTTATATGCCCATTCAATTTATGAGTTGTTTTGCACACCTATGCATCTCCCTGAGAAAAGCATATACCCATGGAATAGGAGGTTGCTATGAGGTTAGGAAGATTGCCTTAAGATCAGAAAGTTCTCTGTAGAGCAGGTTTGTCCATAGGCATCTCATGTTCATCATGAGACTGAAGGCATTTTTCTAAGGGGCGTCACTCCGCATTTAAACACTGTTTTCAGCTGTGGTCCTATAGCCTTTGGTTCTCCCACAGCTGTGGACAAGGCAGGACAGACAGTGAGATACATTCATTCTTTCACTGAGCTATCATGGCTGGCCAAGATAAGCATACACCCATGCAATAGCGGGATACCCATGTATAGCAAGGTCCCTTGTCTCAAGCCCTGGTTATACTTTGCTTCCACTGTGAGTAGTATGAGCTTCTCACACCTTTGACTGCTCCAAAACAAACCTCGGATTCCCATGCAGAGATATCAAGTTGAATTAAAAATAAATAAAATTGGGCATGTAGTGTCTCACCTAATCTGACTAGTAAACTGGATGGCTAGATAAATGATTGCATACATCACCAAAAACATTCGATGAGAATCCTGTATGTGGTAACTACACTCTCTGCATGGGTGTTAGCTACAAGATCTAAGAATTATTCCACATTTTCCTAAAGGCAATCTCTTCGAGTCTGATATGTGTATACAGCACGTGCAGTGCACCACTTATATGCCCATCCAATTCTTTAGTCATTTAGTACAATTAGCCATTTCGCTGGGATAAACATACACCTATGCAATAGAGATTTGCTGTGAGGCTAGGGCGATCGAAAAGACACCAGGTTATGCTGGGCTATGACTTCGAGTGTGCATTTTTCTTCTCCTATACATCCCAGCATTTACCACTCCAAAACAACCCTCGGGTCCTCAGAGTGATTAGATCGAAGATGAATTTAATTTGTCAGCTGTAGAGCTATCAGACTAGTGAATCGATGATTATATGGGTCATTTAAAGACATTCCACTGAAGTTTACCAGGAAGTCGTTTTAATACATCATGCAAACACTATCTCAATAAGTTTCTTCCATTTACACACACTGAGCTGTTCGAAGGAAGTGCCTATTCACGCATTGAGTTGATAGGCTCCTTTCAGAGTCTAATCTTCAACGTTGAAGTAATGGATGACTCGGATTGATGGATTTGAAATTACTGACAAAGTTTTCCTGTCACAACATAGTACAGAAGGCATGCGTGTGTTACATTTACAAATGTCATCATTTTCAATAAATGTCTCTCTTTCCCACAAAATTTTGTCCCCGCACCCCGTTCACATATGTCAGTTTTGGGCCCAAACGTCACCCCACCTGTTCACATATGTCACTCCTGTTCAAACGTGTACTCTAGTTTAAAAACTCTAATTGCTCGCAATATGTTTGACAGCATTTTTTATTTCTGTGGTTCCTTAGATTTTGGCCTGGACTGTCTATTGGACTGTTTCTGACATCTGCTTTTAGATTTCTATGGACTATTATCCATGTAAAATAAAACCGATCAAGCCATGTTTCATATGCACCGATCGGCTGGGGTGAAATGAAATTGCCAGAACACTTTAGACTGATTGCTCAGTAAATGCCTTATAGTTTTTAATTCCATTTGCTAGTCACACAGTCAGATATCTCTGCGTGCACTACCGCCTTCACCTTCACCCTCACCATCTCACTCCCCCAGTTGAGTCACCCCTGCTAAATCCACCCCTAGTTGCGTGAACCCCAGTTATTTGATTGTCTTCTGCCAGTCTATTGAGCAGCGCCTATTCATTAAGTTGGGATGTGCTTATCTGCTCTTTAAAAGGAAGAGTGTCAGTTAAGGACAGTTTTGTGGAAGACAATGCACGGTTTTTAGGTGAGTACTTAGAAATACTACACGGATGTTCTTGCCTACAGTTCCCATGACATCGCGCATCTATGCAGTTATGTTGGCAAGCTATGTATGTCATTACATTACGCAAAAATTGTGATTATTTCTTGTTGTACAACATCCCTTTTGGTATACGCAGGTCCAACGCAGTACCTACCAAATGTTGAATATGAACAACAATGATCGATATGTGTATGTTTGTAGTGCAAATGCTGCAGTTTATAAGTAGCACAGGTTCATCCATTCAGGTGGCAGCTCAGTGGCATATGTCACTGCAGCTTGAGAACATCTCTCCTGAGATGAAAGATTACCAGAATTGAGAGAATGCCAAAATATTTCATCTCCTAGCATGTTTGCACACTGAACTAGTAGACCAGAAAATGTTCTTTGCCTGAGTTTCAGTATTAACTTAATCATCCATTTCTACGGCCATTTTAACCCCGAATTCTTGCCCATGGGTTGTTGAATATTTTAGCATACTTTCTTGGTACATTGTTATAAAGCTGCACAATCCCATGCTCAAGCACCTCCAAGGACCTTCAGCACCAGTGGTGAGTGCTTTAACCACTCAGCCACAGTGCCTCTCTCAGTTTGCTAAGTTAAAGAGCTGCAAATTGCGATGTTCACACATTCCCACCTACTACAGCACATCAGCAGCACACGGATAGACTAGAATCACTAAACACTGCAGTCGATCACCAGACTAGTACACTCATTCAGCACACATAGAGATTGAACTCTTATCTTATCTGACTGATCGAGTGGTATTATGATCAGCGATGTGTTGCTGCGGTGTAAGATGAGAACGTGAAGTGGGATGTTCACACAAATAACAAAAACACAATCAGAACTTGATGATGGCTGCATGCAATGTTCCATGCAGGAAAACCATATGGTTGTGTAGCTATTCTCTTAGTAAACATACATGTTCATTTACATCATAAAGATTCTTTTTTTTCCTTGGATGTCTATATAATTTGTTTTGGTAAGTCTCACTCCTAGTTGACTCTATTCGCCAAGCACTCCTCCCTAGCACAGTAATAATCCCAACTAAACAACCTACCACAGGGCAGGTTTCCCTTAGTTGACTATGAATATAAGCCTGGGCGTAATTTACTGATGGTGAGTAAATAAAAGACAAGAACTTGTGTTCTGGTATTGGAAGTAGACTATCAATTCTATGGGGGGGACGGTGCGAACTATGGACCATCCCGAAGACAAACCATTGGCTTAGTAATGCCATTCATGTGAAGCAAGATAATCTTATCCTATTTTGTTATATAGGTCAGGTGTCATAAGTGGATCATACAAGGTATTCTATTTCTACTATTAAACTGAATAAAATAACAAAAGCATATCAAATTTTTGTAGCAAGCTACTTTTATCACATGGAACTTTTTTCGGCTCAGAGTTATGCCTCTTTTTTTCATTTGGCACCTTGGTCCAATGCTCAACCTCATGGTGAGGCTACTCAGGCATACACGGGACGAGAGTCCACCGTGATCAAGATTGGAACCCAGGTTTTTGCGGTACGTTGCGAGGCCAGCGGTGCTTCCCCTACGTAGCGTTCTCTTGCTTTCTCGTAAAGAGTAATGTAACTGACGAGAGTTTTCCTTATCGCCTCAAATGGTTTATATGATATTACTCAGCACTGGGATAAAAACACATTTGAAATGGAATCACCGCATGAGCATGCGTGAACAGAAATTATGCGAATGGTTGTCTGGATTGAGATGTTTGATTGATACAGGGTCATTGTTCAGGGGGAAACTGTATTGCATGGGTCATCATACAGTAGTATGTAATTAGACAGTGTAACTACACCACTGCTAGGTACACAATGCAATACCCCATCAATCAATTAGTACATGAAGTGTGTCTATCTCATATCTGTCCTGCATAGACTCAGATGACCACATTCCCTTTACGATTGGGTCAATCAATCATAGGTTCTGTCTCTAGCCGAGGTTGACACACCCAGATCATCCGTTTGACATTACACAGTCAGTGATTCAGCATGTGCCTTTCTCACAGCCACATGCACTTATTTGGTTGTGAAGTCGCTTCCAAGTGCTGGTGAGGTTTTCTTGGTCTTTCATTCCGATATTAAGTAAAAACGTAATCACAAGGCATAAATGATAGAGGTCCCTGTTAGAGTAGAGTTGGGCCTTGCACTATGTCAACCTTATTGAGACTTTGTAGCTTCACCAGAAGCATGCACCACCGTGCATGCCATCATTTTTATTTTATTTATTATTATTTATTTATTTTTATTGTAACACATGTTTGATATACCACATTAAAATCAGTATATCGAATAGTTTCTCATTGACTGTTTCTACTTCACATTATGATTCCCTGTGCATGCAGAGTCATAGAATTTGCTCTTGGGAGAGTTTGTTGGGGCGTTAGAGCGAATTGAGTTCGGATGCCCTTGTTGTCAACTTTTCTGAGATTCCAACTCACTGCACACAAGCCACATAATTTAAACCACTAAAATCATGACTAATGGTGAAACATTTATCTATTGTTCCAGATTTACCGGTCAGAGAAAACAGTAACACATCACTGCACTACCCAGATAAGATTTCTGGAAAGCTCTGAAAGTGGTAGTTGTTTTAATGGTGCTAATTCTAAGAGGCTATACTCTACATGACGTGAGTGGTAAGAATTCTGTGAAGAAACAGTTAGTGAATGAAGATATATCTACTCTCACTCTCAAAGACTGAATGAAAAGGATTTACTATCATCATGGATGAGGCGACTCTGGAACTTATCATTCCTATTGGATGTGTTATGCTATGGATTGTTATAGTAATCATTGCTGTTTATGTGACATATTATTGTTTGAGAAAAAGACCACAGAGATACAGAGTTGTACCAGCAGAGAACCTTATATTACGGCAGCAGCGGCAGCATCATGATGAGGATCTTCTTGGCGATGTGCCTCAGGAGGCCTTTGCTTAGTACTACATGCATCTCCATGTAGTTAGAAATTTCCATGCAAATGATATGCAATTTTATATTTTTTCTTCGTAAAAGCTTAGCTGCCACAGAATCAAGTCAGCCATGTTTCAAGAAGATTTTTGATGGAACCCAACTACTTTCTATTTGACTTTATTACTTACTTTCTAACTGATATTAAATTAACCTATATGCATATAGGTTACACTTCCATGCAACACACAAATGTCTCTGCCAACAAAGAGTGCATTGGGAAGTATACTTGTGCCAGTAACGGTTTTTTTAATGAAAATTTATTATGGTGCAAGTTGAAGTCCTGACAGGTGTCAGAAAGCTATATTCAAATATTTGAACACTGACAAAAAATTGCTCCAGGTGCCATATTGAGTCCAGAATGAGCGCTAAAATTTTCATTTATTTCTAAGTACTCATATACTATTACAGACATTGTCCCAATAATGGAGACGCTGTAGGGGATTTTCAGGTCCACCTCTATGGAAACATGACAACACCTATGTTTTCGAAAATGAAAACATTTGTTTGTTCGATTTTTTTTGTTGACGAACACGAAATACTCTGTGGGCTTATGCGGAGGCCGCTTGAATTTAAATACAGTCATAATGCCCTTTGTTATTCAGCTACCCCAACGAAATTTGTGGGACGGTTACACCATCATTTGTATTCTAAAAATGCCTAGTATCTTCATGATGTGTACCCTTTTGAGTAAACCTATCCATTCGAAGCAAAACTTTTGACACATGACTAAATGAAAAGTTGACGGCATGCAGCGAGATCAGTTTACGTCTAAGAATACTTTTGGGATGATCTGGCTAATTAAAGCATCCATTGGTGATAAAATCGGGGTTAACTCTATTCGCTAGGTTGCAAGACGAGAGGTATCCATGGCTAATGAACAGATGGAGGACTGCACAGCATGTCTGCATGCTTTTATGCAGGCTACATATTTTAGATCCTGGTTAGAATTCGGGACTTAAGCAAGGGATGGGAAAGTCAATGGTAGTGACAGATGTGTTATTCAGGCTGAGTTCCGACAAAGTCAACCAAGCCCAGACTGCCCAGCGAACCAAGGTCAGATTCCAAAAAGGGGATCGAGAAAAGTAAAGTATGCTTCTTCATACTCTGTATAGTTTATGATGATGTCATCCAGCATCACCCTGCCTTTCTTATTACATTAAGTGTTTGCCTATGAATGTCAAATAAAACCTCAACTAAGTACAACCGTATAGAGTTATCCTCCTCCGCTGCGAACCAGAAGTTTGCGACATCACGAATGCGCTTACAATCTCGAATCAAAACATCCTGTATAGGCCGTATAGGCCGAATCAACAAAAAATCCGCTGAATGGATGATACAATTTCAACGCAGTCAAGCCTCCGGATGTTGGCCTACATGTTCGGAGCGATGGATCTGGAAAACCTTTTCCAACAGCCGCTCAACTTAGTAAGTCTTCTTTTGCTTTGTATCTATCTGCTATTCTGTTTCCTCAAAATGTAATTACCACGCGTGAAACAAAATGGATAATAGTGAGTTAGAGGCTGCGAATGAGCTGTTGGGCGTTGTCAGTTTGATAACTCAGTGGACTGGTTAGTGGTTACTCAGTCACTCGCGGGTCTCGCTCAGGCCCGAAATAATAATAATGATCTCAACCAGTGCGATGGTCTTAGTTTGCCTGACTTAGTATCATACTGTAATGACATTTTAGGCTCATTTAGAAGACAGAAAGGCAAAAGAAATTCTCAACCAAGAAGAGGTTGATTATCAAGCAGCAATCGAATGTCACCAAAAAGCACATAGTAAGTGGGTGACAGACTGAAAGTGAAACTGGCTCTTGCAGCAATGAATAGTTTTATGAGTGTCATGTCTGTGGAATAGCAGCATCATGCACATAGCATGGTAGTCACGTCGACTGAACAGCATGCTCTATTGATGATATCACTTGAGTCAAAGTGGGCAGTAACTCAAACTCAAAATTTTAGCATCTTGTCGGTCTCCATGCCCGAGAAATTCTGGGCATTGAAATTTGATTGAAATGACTGTTCGACTTGGAATGAAATCCAAAATCTTCTCAACAGGGGGTTGCTATACTTCTAAATTTGTGATTTTTACATGATTTGACAGTTTGCGAATGTGAATATTTGCCCTTCACGCTAGTAGCTCTATGCTTGGCTTTCAGTAGCTAACTCAGCTTTCTTAGCTCTACACGCTCTCCACACTAAAGCTTTGAATGCCATTCCTGTGTGACTTATAGAGTGAGGCAATAACTAAAGGGCGTATTAGATTCCAAACTACAGGCTTTGAGATCAATCTTCAGTACGGTCTAGCTGTCCTCAAAAGATTAGTACCTCAGTATAGAACTTTATCCGGTCTATGGTACTCAAAGGTTGCATATGAGGAAAAATCTATGTGCAATAAAATTAGGAGCTTTTACTCTTCATAATAATATATAATTGTAAAATTGTAGCATTTAAGGTTGGTCAGAATTCTTGGCACGTGACATGTAAAAAATAGAACCCTTCGGTTGACTGATCCCTAACATACCAGATCCATCCACTCAGTCTTGTAGCATAGTGCTTCACACTACATCTGTGGGTACTCTGTTAGGGCGTGAGTTGGTATCGGGTAAGCCAATTGACGCTATAAACTCCCCATGTTTGCAGGGGTTGTCTGAATTCCCCATCCTCAGTAATGGGGGTTTCCAATTACGTATATTAAAAGAAAACTCTTGTGTAAATATGCTATCAATACTTTTTCAGAACACATCAGATCAGTTTTGCTCAAGATCTCACCATCCTCACAGCATCAACACATTAATGACATATTGCTGACATCCTTATATGGCCAGTTAGACTATCACATTCGGGAACAGACTATTCTACTAAACCGTCAAAAACGGGATATCATTGAACAAAAGCGCAAAGAATACATAGCCACAATAAGAGAAAAAGCGACTGAAATAGCGCTTCTTAGCTCTGTGGCGGCTACAAACAATATACAAGCCAAACTCACACAGACTGACCACCTACTCAAGAGTCTTAAGTCAGCTTTGGATCCCCCTGTGGATGAACTAAGCATAGCAACTGCGGAGGGGTAAGTCGCGATATACAGCAATTTAGGTCCCCTAACCCCAGAACTCAAAAAACAAGTTGGCTGTTCTTATAACCACTGGCCATGTGGGCAAGTGACCGTTACAGAGCCAGCTTGTACTGACGATGGTCTGAGGTGTGTTGCTACTCCTCTTCCCCATGTCTAGGTTTTCTAGCTTTGAAGATATCCATAGTACGATCGGTAAAATCCCCTGCACAAGCTGTCTTGAATCCCGGACCTTCAGCGCCAATGATAAGCGCTCTGACCGCTGGGTTTCTCCTTCACAGTTAGTGAAAGCTGTAAACTTTTTCCTGCTGCCAACCTAAAAAGCTTATCAAAAATCCCCAATGATATTCAAAAACTTATCGATCCAAACTGAAGGCCGTTAGTATTCACTAATAGCTTAGATGTGAATGGTGGAAAATGAAGAATCACAAATACACAATCCGCACGCGCGATTTCTAGCGACAGTTTGACCGGAAATAGAACTCGATACGACACCAACTACGCTTAGTCTCATTGGCCTCGGTCAGTGACTGCGGGAAACCCTAGTAGTTCGCGAATAGTGATCGCAATTGTGGGGCTAGGAACGCGAATTGCTATTTTTCCCGGATTTGTTATTAGCTTATCGCAAAATCAAAATTTGCCATCGTGTGGCAGGCCCTTAAGAGTGTGCATGCCATAGAAATATACATGTATGTAATATGTGTCCATCATTGGTGCTCAGTAGGGATAGCGGAATAATTCTGTGGTAAAGCAATGGTCTTGCAATCGTACCAACCCGAGCTTAAGCCCTGGTCATGACATGCTCCTGTTGTGAGTGCGAGCTTTTCGTCTTAAAATCTCTAAAGGGCCTGCCGCATGATGGTGAATTTGCGATAAGTTAATCGCAAAACGCGTTCCTAGCCACACGATTGCGATCACTATTCGCGAACTACTACGGTTTCCCGCAGTCACATGACCGGAGGCAATGAGACTATGCGTAGTTGGTGACGTATCGGGTTTTATCTCCAATCAAACTGTCTTTATCTGGGGATTGTGCTCGTAGCCAGACTCAACTAGCCGCTGGTCGCAGGTAAATTTGGCGTGCTTTGTAAGTGCGATTTTGCGATTTTATTCAGCTTGCTAGAACTGCCAGTTTCGCGTGAAACAGCTATCGCAAATTCGCAATGCAATTTTTCTTGTAATGTTATTTTCGATTTTTTTTTTGCAAATTCGCCATTGTGTGGCAGGCCCCTAAGAGAGATGGGAGGCACCTAGCATTCGCAAGCCTTCATGAGGAATATGAAGCAATAGTGAAAGCCAAGGAATTATTAAAGAGAATGGTGCGTGTCTAGTGACCTGCCATTAGAAAAATCAGCTTATACCGGCTTCTCAATTCAAAGGATATTTCTTTTTCAAAAAAAACCCGTGTTATCCCAATGTTTTACTGATTTGGACAAATGGGAGGTCCTCGAAAGTCGCTGTATCTGCTATTTTTACTCTGTAGAACTGCTGCATACGGTCGGAAGTTTCCCAAGGGATACAGCGATACCATTGAAGAACTTCAGCTAGTAAATGAACAACTGAAACATTTCGTTAATGATCTCCTCAATGAAAATATCAACCTGAAGACCGAACTGCAGAGCCATACAGCCGTAGATCTTCACGAGAATACATTCCCTGCCCCTGATACAAGCGCCACGACATCATCAGAGCCCAAGTCACCAGTTTGTAAGGCTAAAATCTTGCCTCCTAGTTCTCTTCCATTAGAACTGGCACCCCTGGAACAACCGGAGTTTGATAAAGACATACTGCAGGACAGTGATGACTCAATAGAGGCCATTAGCTCTGATTAGTCTTGTTTTTTAAGAGCGATCTTTCCCATTTTTGACAACGGTTTATTTTGTGCAGCCTCGATTCCATTCAGTCTCATGCTGAAATCATTGACATAAACAAATAGTGATTTACTTCCATTATGGTTCTAATCCAGCAGCAGTATTTCAAAATTTAACATAGAAGTACGTATGCACTAATTTAAGATATCAAAATATATCCTAAAAATACTGAAAGCAACAGGTAAATAAATGTGAATAATTACAGGACAAACTGTTTGACGCTTTTAAAGCATTCTTGATAGTAAATTAATAATTAATGCTTAAATTAATTTAAAAAAAACTTGTGGCACACCTCAGAATGGACTAACTGGCCACTGAACTATGGAAGGCCATGCACCTTGATTCATTGAACATGTGTACTAATTGCTGGTACAGATATATATTATATATATATATATATATATGTGCATGGAAGTGATAAATTGGCTAAGGGTCCATCAATGGTGTATGCTGCTGGAACCTCTCAGTGCGTTTTACTGGGAGGCTTTTCTACTGAGAATACGTAAATGTTTA
>Ga0224501_10002672_pt1 | contig 14042 bp, 17 predicted proteins | sample SF_Oct11_sed_USG_4_FD_169105 | JGI IMG/M metagenome (GOLD analysis project Ga0224501, IMG submission 169105) | Sediment microbial communities from San Francisco Bay, California, United States - SF_Oct11_sed_USGS_8_1 | ecosystem: Environmental > Aquatic > Marine > Sediment | place: USA...
AACCCCGCCCCAAGGGGCGAGGTATCAATACGTCATTACCCGCCTGTTACACGCTTTATGCGTGTGACCTGTGCGGGTAATCCATGGATTGCACGGACAAGCCGTGCAATGACGAAAACGCCGCAAGCGGCGAGGAATTAAACCCGAAAGTGATTAAACAGCGGGAATGACGGTGAAATATTTACACCTTGGGAAAGCCGGTGCTGTTGGTCGTTAGTGACGCGGTGATATTTTTATCGTCTGGGTTTAATCCTGCCGCTTTCACACCATTGGATGTCAGCTCCCGGGGGACGGGCATTTCGCCCACAAGGCCTTTGATGTGATCACGAAATTCGGTGAGACTGCGGGGTTTTTCTTCTCCTTTAGAATTCTTTTTGAAAAATAATTCCGGGTTGGCCTTAACTACACTTGGTAGCACATAATCTAACGCACGATGATTCTGTTTCTCAGAATCAGCCAGAGCCTCCAGCAAAGTCGCCCCCCCACTCGCGCCACACACATAAAATATCTTGAGATCTATTGCTGTCATTTCCCTGTTTATTTCTGCCGTCATTTCATTAAGGCGCGGCTCCAATTCTTTATCTATTTCGACTGCTTTTATTTCTTCCTCTTTCCTTAATTCCTTTTTTAATAACTCCAGTTCCTCAGTAGATAAATTGGGTTTGGCAGCTTCTATTTTGTCCTCGGTCTCTTTCAAAATACCTGCATACCTGTTGAGATTCATCCATTTAATGCGATCCTCAAGGCGTTCCTTATAGACCCGTGTTCCTTCTTTAAGGCAAAAGAGCATGTGATCAAACCCCAGTACCAGAGCAACTTTCTTGTCTTCTGCCAAAGCAAGAACGGCCTTTTCCCTCTTTATTTTTTCTTCCTTTATTTTTTCTTTACTCTTGCCTTTTATATTCTCGACTTCTTTTATCCTGTACTTATACTCAGGGTGCTCAGCTTTAGGATCTTTCTTATATCTTTCAATATTATCCTCAACAATCTTTTGTGCGTAGTCCGGAAGCTTATCCTTACTTTTATAAAGACGCTCGTATAATGTATCGCCTGTGAATTGGCATATCCCTCTTGCGCCTGTCGTGCTTTTAGCATTTTTAAATCCGCTTTCACTTCCGATCAGATTGGCTGCCACAACATAGGGAATTCCGCTTTCCTGGCACAGTTCGAATAAAAGGTCACGTAAATCAGCAGGCACATTGTAGAGAAGATCCCCGCGAGCCTTCTGCACGTCTTTGGAACAAGACGATTCAGGATAATACTTATTATTGACTTTCTTCCAAGCAGTTGTGCACTGCTTGGATGCCCATTTATCACTAGCCATAATTATTCTTGTTTCTTGTTATCTTCCAATCAATATACATAAAATAATATAAATTTGAAAAGAAAATGTAAAAAAAGCATAGGTTTTTGATTTTCCTTATATTTATGCGGTTGATTTTAGGGCGAACACATCGTTTAATGCAGGCAGAATTTATAATATTTTGGAGAGCATAAGAATGGCCGTTTTAGTCAATAAAGATACCAAAGTCATCTGTCAGGGCTTCACAGGATCGCAAGGAACATTCCACAGCGAGCAAGCCATTGCTTATGGTACGCAAATGGTGGGTGGTGTGACCCCTGGCAAAGGCGGGAGCAAACATCTGGACCTGCCTGTTTTTGATACGGTTTACGAGGCCAAGGAAAAAACTGGGGCTAATGCTACGGTGATTTATGTTCCTCCGCCATTTGCTGCTGATGCTATTCTTGAGGCCATAGACGCGGAAATCGAGCTGGCTATTTGTATAACGGAAGGTATTCCTGTTCTGGATATGGTCAAGGTTAAACGCGCTCTTGACGGCTCGAAGACCAGATTAGTCGGTCCGAATTGCCCGGGTGTTATTACGCCGGATGAGTGTAAGATCGGAATTATGCCCGGTCATATTCACACTCGCGGCAAGGTTGGCATTGTTTCCCGCTCAGGGACATTAACCTATGAAGCCGTTGCACAAACCGGCGCTGTTGGTTTAGGCCAGACAACGTGTATCGGTATTGGCGGTGATCCTGTGAATGGTACGAACTTCATTGATTGCATCGAGCTGTTCATGGATGATCCGGAGACCGAAGCTATTCTTATGATCGGTGAAATTGGCGGTACTGCTGAGATCGAGGCTTGTGAGTTTTACAAATCTCTCAAGACCAAAAAGCCGATTGCCGGATTTATCGCAGGAGCAACGGCTCCTCCGGGTAAGCGTATGGGCCATGCCGGAGCCATTATCTCGGGTGCGGATGATACGGCGCCTGCCAAGATGGAAGCTATGCGCTCGGCCGGATTTGCCGTTTCAGAAAGTCCGGCAGGCCTTGGAAAAGCTGTTTTAGAAGCCATGGCGGCTTAATCGGTTTGGATAACAATACAAAAATCCATGCTTTTTCTTTTGTGAAAAACGCATTTGAGCAAAGTGGCTTTTATGTGTATAATTTTCCGAAGCAATATTAAATTGGTGACTATTATCGCATGAATTTCCTTGATGAACTAACCGCAGATCAAAGAGACCTTCTTGTCAGCCTGCCCTATCGGGTTGGTTTATATGTGTCGGAAAGTGACAAGACAGGCGGTGATGAATCGGAAGAGCGGGAAATGAACGCCCTTGAGAGTATCATTACCGGATATGCTCGGGAAGTGTTTGGCTCGGAAACGGTGCAATATGTCATCAGTGAAACTGTCAGACGTAAAAATGAATGGGACAAGTGGAGCCTGCACCTTGAAGGCATTAGTGCAGATTGCCATAAAGCTATTGATATTCTCTCGGAGCACGTTGATCCCAAAGAGGTCAGTTCCTTTAAAGCGCATCTTGTAGAGATCGGCGAATCCGTGGCTCTGGCTTTTAGAGAATATGGCAAAAACACGCCTTTTCTGGATAAGATCAAAATGTATTTTTACTATGCAAAAAGTAAAAAAAATGCCTTGAAGGTTAAACAAAAGCCAAAGACATGGGATCAGTTTCTCAACATCTCTTTGGATGAGCGAAAAGCCTTGTGCAATGTTGCCCATGCGCTCGGCACATCATATATATGATGAACTAAGCTGATTTTATATCAGATTTAAAAAGTAAATTATAAGGACTCCTTGCTATGACACAGATCTCTGATTTTTCCCCCGAAGATTATGAAGCCATCATCAGCCTGCCCTATCGCGCGGGTCTTAGTATCAGCTATGCCGAAGATGAAGAAGGAGAAAGAGATGATCAACTGGAAATGCGCGCCCTTGAAGCTTCGATCCGTGAAACGGCCAAAATGCATGGCCATGCACCCCTGATTCAGGATATTGCTGCCGAGACCCTGAAGCAAAGGGAAAGATGGTCATCCTGGGAAGGCGGGGTCTTTAACATAGAGCCGGCCTGTAAGAGCGCGGTTTTGGCTTTGGAAAAATATGCGAATGAGGATGAGGTCAAAGCCTATCGCAAAATGATTATTGAAATCTCGACATCTGTCGCGCAGGCCTATGGGGAGTTTGGAATTGAAGAAGAGAAATCCGAGGGTTTTTTTGGCAATCTTATGCAGAAAATCGCTGGCAGTATTTCTTCTGGCGGTGAAACTAACAATCCTATGAATGTCAGCGCCGCCGAAGATTCTACCCTTGAGCGGATAAAAACTGCGCTAAAGGGCTAAACCATTATAATCATTCATTTATTATATCTCGCAGCATCGCCAGAAACATTTTTTGCTGATTGAGGATATGGCTGAGTTCTTCGCCTTCCCGACTGCGCATCCCGTGTTTCAGGGCGTTATCGGCAATTTTTGTTTTTCCCTCATCGGATTTCGGGCCTGTAGAGTTTTTCCATGGCTGCCACTGGCGGATTGCCTCTGATTGCCTTTTTCTACGCTCTTCGGTCCACCCGTTTGTCTTACTCATTGCCTTGTAATCCATTAGTTTGTTCGTAACGTTTCAAAACAGCTTTTTTCACTTTATCCTTTTCTTTCAAAGTCTTAATAGTTTTGATTGTATTGCAAAACTGGCTTTGCGCCCGAAACGCTGCGTTATAGATTTGCGGCTTTGCTTCATTCTTATAGCCCTGATAAAATACGTCACCGTCATACACCAAACGGCGAAAGACGCTATCAAGCACTTGCGCCTGATGCGCTAAAATGTCTTCTAATGGTAAATTTTCATCATAGTTTAGCAAGCCTCGCACTTCATCGGTCATTTCATTAATGCGCTCTCGCCCTGTTTTTCTGGATTGTTCTTCCACGGCTTTTATCTCCTTGTCTACTTGTGCCAAGCGGATCTTTTCCTGCTCTATAAAAGTGCTGGTTTTCTCTATAAGCTTAGAGATTTCTTGGGTCCACGTTGCGTTGTTTTCATAAGTCATGGCCATATAATAGGATTATTTTCCTGTTTTTGTCAAGAAAAATTTCTTTTTGCCACACTTCCTTAATCCCTCTCCCCACGGGGAGAAGGGAAGATGCGTTAGCATCAGGGTGAGGGAATAAACGTCATTACCCGCTTTATGCGGGTAATCCATGGATTGCACGGACATGCCGTGCAATGACGTGAAAAGATAGCCTTTACTTAACGTCATTCCCTGAATTTCTGATAAAGAAATTCTAAGGGAATCTATAAAACTGGATCGCCTTAGAATCTGCCTTCGCAGATTCAGGCGATGACGTGTGTTATATAGGTATGCCCTCCTTGCATCCTGACGCAAGTCAGGATCTTTTTGCCGCCCTTATTAGATCCTGATTGACATCAGGATGCAAAAACGGGGCGCTGGATTTCTTTTGATTTTACTACAGAGATAAACAGAGATCGCAGAGTTTTTAGTTTTTGAAGGTTATCTCTGTGCGCTCTGTAGTTTTAATAGCAGATTTGCAGCGCCGCGGGAATGACGATAAGAAAAGCTCATTCATCCAAGGATAAATTTGTGGTGCTCTGTATCCTACCACATAAAAAAACAGCAAAAATCACAGCCCCAGAGTTTGCTCTGGATTCTGTTTTTCTTTCCTTCGTTGATTTGCCCTGCTACCTGCAAAACTGAGAATTGCCAGTAAATTAGCCGTTGTAACTCCACTCATTATATATTTTTCATATGGTGCGTTTTCATATGCCGCTTTCACCCTTGACGTAAAGTCTTCAAACATCCAGATAGCATGCTCTGAAAAATTAGGCGGCTCAATTTTTTTATCAGTTTTAGGGCTTGTAGTAGACGTTCGGTCTTTTTCTAAATTTTCGATATGTCCAACTTTAAGATCGTAATTGTTAACCTTATCGTCCAGAAAATTCGACCATAACTCCTTATCAAATGCTACCAAAGACGCAGCCATTGATGACGTTAATGTTACGGTTAGGACAAGTTTTATAATTTCAGGAGATTTTAGAGATTTAGAGACTTCGTCCAGCGCTTCCCTGAAATTCTGAAATTTCCCTTCATCGTTTTTTGTTCTCAACCAAGAGAAAGTTAATCCGGCTTCTTTTGCCACTTCTTTCAATGAATTGGGTTTACCTCTTTTTATCATCTTTAAAAATACTCTTATTTTACAAACATCAAGCATTTATTCCTACATAGTAGAGGAATGGATTGACATTAAAGATTTTAGGCTCATTTGTCCATATTTTCCGTATTATAGACACCCCTTCTCCCCGCGGGGAGAGGGAAAATGCGTTAGCATCAGGGTGAGTGACGTGTGTTATATAGGTATGCCCTCCTTGCATCCTGACGCAAGTCAGGATCTTTTTGTCGCCCTTATCAGATCCTGATTGACATCAGGATGCAAAAACGTGGCGCGGGAATGACGAATTGAGAGACCTTATAAGATCCCTCGACTTCGCTCGGGATGACAAGAGCATTAAGCTGCGGCGGCCTTTCCACCAAGGAGGTGCTCAACGGCGCTACGCTCTTCGCGCAGTTCCTTATCCGTAGCATCCATGCGGGAGCGAGAAAACTCGTTGATCTCTAGTCCTTGCACGATTTCATATTTGCCGTTTTTGCAGGTCACCGGATAGCCGTAAATAACGCCCTCTTCGATTCCATAAGACCCATCGGAGGGGATAGCCATAGATACCCAATCCCCTGCCGGTGTGCCCAGCGCCCAGTTGCGCATATGATCGATGGCGGCGCTGGCGGCGCTGGCGGCCGAGGACGCGCCCCGCGCCTTGATGATGGCGGCGCCACGTTGCTGGACTTCGGGGATGAATGTGCCTTCATACCAAGCCTGATCGACTTTGGACAAAGCCGCCGCTCCGCCGATTTTGGCATGATGCAAATCAGGATATTGGGTTGAGCTGTGATTGCCCCAGATTGTCATATTTGTAATCTCGGTTGAATCCGTGCCCGTTTTTTCAGCCAATTGAGAAATTGCGCGGTTATGGTCTAATCTGACCATTGCGGTAAAGCACTTCGGGTCAAGATCCGGCGCATTGGCTTGCGCGATGAGTGCGTTTGTATTTGCCGGATTTCCCACGACCAGAACCCTGACATCGCGGCTTGCATGATCGTTCAAAGCGCGGCCCTGAGGACCGAAGATCGAACCATTAGCCTCCAGCAAATCTTTGCGCTCCATACCCGGACCGCGTGGACGCGCCCCGACAAGAAATGCAAAATCCACATCCTTAAACGCTACATTAGGATCATCCGACGTTACAACATCCTTGAGCATAGGGAAGGCGCAGTCTTTAAGCTCCATCACGACACCTTCAAGCGCGCCCAGAGCAGGGGTGATTTCCAGCAAATGGAGGATTACCGGCTGATCCGGCCCCAGCATGGAGCCTGAGGCAATGCGAAAAAGCAGCGCATATCCGATTTGACCTGCTGCACCTGTGACTGCTACGCGGACGGGTTGTTTTGACATTTGGGAATCCTCTCCTTGATCAAATAAAAATCTGTGAGAAGAAGGTAGCCTGTTATGATGATTCGGGCAAGATCAGAACGTGACACTGCATTCAGCTGTGTCTTGATTTTTATATTTAAGGATAAGTATCGCTTTGCATCTCGATCAGGCGTGACACCGTGCGTTCGAATTCAAAGGCGTGATCGTGGCCGGAATAGAGTTTCTCCGGCGTGGTTTGGGCTGTGATAATGACGCGCCTGCGCCCTTCATAAAGCGCATCGATCAGATTCATAAAGCGTTTAGCTTCGTTCCGGCGGTCATATCCCATTTTGGGCACGCCTTCGATAAAGACCGTATGGAAGTTTCTGGTGATGGTGAGATAATCTTCCGCGCCATAGGGACGCTCACATAATTCGGCGAAGGTAAAGCGGGCAATGCCTTTGAGCGTTTCCTTCACTTTTATTTCCCGCCCCTTTACAGTCAAGGTCATCTCTTCGGCCATATTCCCTTGGGTTAGCTCGGAAAAAACCGAATCGGCTGATTTTTTAGCCTTACTATTGAGAGGCGTAAAATAAGTGCCTTCGATCTTGATGCCCAAAACGCGGTAATCATGTGGAGAGTCAAGATGCTGGGTTTTTACGCGCGATTTCAGGAGATCGATAAAGGGCAAAAACCGTTCGCGCTGCAATCCCCCTTCATAAAGTCGGTCAGGCTCCCAGTTACTGGTGGCGACAATGATCAGGTCATTTTCAAACAGAATTTTAAATAAGCGCCCCAAAATCATAGCATCGGTAATATCAGTGACATGAAATTCGTCAAAACAAAGGACGTCATATTGCCGTAAAATCAAATCCGCCAGAGACGGCAAGGCCTGCTCTACCATTCCAACTCCGCTTTCATCCATCCTACGGGAATGAATATAGTCGTGAACCTCAATCATAAACTCATGGAAATGAACGCGGCGCGCCTTAACTGTTTTAGGCAGGCTCTCAAAAAACAAATCCATCAGCATGGATTTCCCTCGCCCGACCCCGCCATACAGATAAACGCCTTTAATCGGCGGCTTAGAATTTTTCTTCTTTTCGGAACCGGTCAAGCGCTGGAATAAACTGGGCTTTGTTTTTTTTTGCTGTTTCTCTTCTATGAGCTTATCCCGCAAATCCTGCAGAATTTTGCAGGCTTTTTCCTGTTCCGGATCGGGGTCCAGCTCTAATGTGCTTAATAGTTTTTGATATTTCTTGTAGGGGCCTTGCGTCACTTCGATGCCTCTTGGGTGCCGCCGTCAGAGGATGATAGACGAATTAAAAGAATCGATAATTCGTACAAAGCCAAAATAGGCACGGCCAGCAAAAACTGGCTGATGACATCGGGCGGCGTGAGAAAGGCCGCCACGATAAAGGCAATAATGAGCGCAAATTTACGTTTTGAGGCCAGCCACCCCGCCGTGACAAGACCGGCCCTTCCCAAAAGCGTGAGAAGCACAGGAAGCTCAAAGCATAAGCCAAAAGCAAAAATCAATGTCATAATCAGATCAAGATATTCACTCACCCGCGCTTCGAGTTGAATCGGCAGGATTGTACTTTGCGCGTCGCTCTGGAAGCTCAGGAAAAACGGCCATGCCATTGGCAATACAAGGTAATAGACGCAGGCTCCCCCAAGAAAGAATAAAGCGGGCGTTGCCACCAAAAACGGAAAGAAAACTTTCTTTTCATTCTTGTACAGGCCGGGCGCAACAAACATCCATATCTGGATCAACAAAATCGGGAATGTCAGGAAAAGTCCTGCAAAGAAAGCAACTTTAAGATAGGTGAAAAACGCCTCGGTTAGCCCCGTATAGATCAAACGGTTCGTGTCGTTTTGTGTCATGGACTGCGCCAGAGGTTTAATCAGAAACCCATAGATTTCCTCAACGAAGACAAAGGAAACCAGCATGCCGATAATCATCGCGCCGATCACCCATATCAAACGGGATCGCAGCTCGACCAAATGATCGCTCAAAGGCATGGTTTCTTCCTCAAGAGGTGCTTTTATCGTCATCGCCGCCCTCTTTCAGTTCTTCACTTTGCAGAATTTCTGCCAGATATTCTTCATCGGCCTCGGCCTCGTTAAAATCCTCCGTGTTTAAATCCTTGTCCTCAAAATTCACGGATTTGCGGATATCATCCAAATCGGCTTCATGCATAATATCTTCGAATTGTTTGGACAGGGCGAATTTTATATATTGAAACCGCCTGAAAATACGTCCAATCCCGACCATAACTTTCGGGATATCTTCCGGCCCGACAACAAATATCGTAATCACAAGAATGATAAGAAGCTCCGGCCAGCCAAAATCCAGCATGATTAGCTCCCCCCGACCAAAGATGAGAGAAATTTATAACACAATATCAGACCCATGAGATAGCCCGGCACGACGATCAGGCCATTCAGGAATATTCCGGCATTAACTAAAAATCCTCGTTCCTCATCGGTTAAATCCTTTTCATCTTTCAAAATTTTTTCTGCCTTTTCCGTTCCTTTCACAGCTTGGGTAAATTCCCAAGATACTCCTACGATAACGATCGGGATGACAAAAAAACCAAAGAAATCCGCCAGAGGTTTATGAAAGAACGCCAGTGATAATGTGATGATAGAGATCAAGGAAAAAATAGAAGAAATTGAAGCTATATAATCTTCCTTAAGTGTTTCAGCCATATTAAATCCTGAGAACAACATGACAAACAGGAGATAAAGCAATAGCCACCACGGCACAAGAATATCGGCAAAAATCTCAACCATCGGCCTTATCTGTGTCTTCGGATTTTACATCTTCGGATTTCGGATTTTCTATTGCTCTCTCGGAATTTTCAGTGATCTTGTCACTATCGCCCTCTTTCAGGCCTTTTTTAAAGCTTGTTATCCCTTTGGCCAGATTTTCCATGATCGTCGGCACGCGGCTCGCTCCGAATACCACAATCAGTAATAAAATAATAATCAGAATTTGAGTTGGTCCAGGCATCATAGCGCATTATCCTTTTGCTTCTTTCAATGAAAACTCATCATCGATTTCACTGTCCTCACCTTCGGAGATATGTGTTAACCCTTCTACGCTTTCCATGGTCTTTTGTCCAGAGAACAGATCATCCTGATTGGCAACGGTCTGAATAGCCGGCCTGCGATCCAGTAAACCGGCAGATTTCATCTCATCCATTCCCGGCAAATCCATAAGGCTTTCCAAAGTAAAATGATCCAGAAAGGCCGTCGTTGTCACCCATGTCAAGGGCCGCCCTAGTGTTTCACGCCGCCTTCCAGGCTTGATCCAGCCCATCTCCATCAAAACGTCCAGCGTTCCGCGATGCGTGGCAACACCCCTTATATTCTCGATTTCCGCCCTTGTGATTGGCTGGTGATAGGCGATAATTGCGAGAGTTTCCATTGCTGCGCGGGAAAGTTTCTTCTGCACCTGTTTTTCAATACTCAGGTAAGATGACAAATCCTTAGCCGTCCGGAAAGCCCATTTTCCTTCAATATCCAGCAAATGAACACCGCGCCCTGCGTAAATATCCTGCAGCTCCAAAAGCAAGCCGCCAACATCTGCGCCTTCGGGCATACGCTCGTGCAATTCGGACGTGCTCAAAGGGTCGCTTGATGCAAAAAGCAAAGCTTCTAATAACCGGATATGGTCATCCTGTTTTATTTCTATATTTTTCTCAGACATGAAACTCCATCAATTCAAGTTATATTAACATCGTTGCAAAGATTGCCAAAACAGGAACAGCAATTTTTGTATAAATTCATTTTCCGGCATCGTCTTGCGCCTCTCCTCTTACGGGGATACTGCGCATATAGACGGGGCGAAACAGTCCTTCCTGCCTGATTTCCAGCTTTCCCTGCTTGACCAGTTCAAGTCCTGCCGTAAATGTCGACGCCAATACAGAGCATGAATATAAGCGATCTCCACTTATATCTTCGAGCATAAAACTATCCAGCGTGGTCCAGACGCTAGACATCCCCTTACGCGGTAAGTTCCCCAGCATTCTTGTTAAGCGCAGCATCGCATCTTCGGTTGACATCACATTGATTGTCGGCAAGTCGTAATTGGAAGTTTCTTTCCGTTTTTCAATAGCACCATAGGCTTTGAGCAAATCATAGAGCGAAACGTTCCAGCTCGTTTTTATATCGACCTCCAGCCCTTCTGGCGCTCCGCGGCCAAATATTTCCTGACCGAGCTGAGGTCTGGCCTGCAATCTTTCGGCTGATTTCTGCATGGCTTCGAGGCGGCGAATCTGAAACTGCAAAGCTTCGGCCATTTCCTCGGCTGTGGGCTCTTCGGCATTTTCCTCTTGCGGCAAGAACAGGCGTGACTTCAGATAAGCCAGCCATGCCGCCATTACCAGATATTCCGCCGCCAATTCCAGATTACGGGTCTTGGCCCGTTCAATAAATTCAAGATATTGCCGGACAAGCTGGAGGATTGAAATTTTAGCCAGATCAACTTTCTGCGCACGCGAAAGTTCCAGCAAAATATCAATTGGCCCTTCATAACCTTCGATATTCAACAAAAGCTGATCGACTTCATCGACTGCATTTTGTGCACCATCATCTTGAAGCGCAGCGCTATTTTGCATCATCTTCCAATCTCAAGGTCAAAAAAACAAAGTTCTATACAGCCAAAGTCCCGTATTCCGAAGCGTTTTTCAATCTTTTAAACGTCTTGTCAGAGATTTTGCCTATTTTTTCGGCAATTGAGGCCATTTTATCCAGCTCTCCGCCACAATACAGGGTTAAGTCGCACCCTGCAGCAAGAGTTTTTTCCGCAAGTTCCGGCAAGGTTCCAAAAGATTCTAAAGCTTTCATCTCCAGATCATCACAGAGCAAAATACCTTCAAAGCCAATATCTTCGCGGATATAATTTTCAATAAACGCCCCGTTTATCGATACGGGAATATCCTTACTAAGTTCGTCATAGACGATATGAGCGGTCATACCCCAAATGGTCCTTCCCACATCCGAAACAGCCAGACCTTTGAACGGTATAAAATCTGACTGCTCAAGCTCGTCATAAGATGCACCGACATGCGGCAATTCGAGATGACTATCCGCCTTGGCACGCCCGTGGCCGGGAATATGTTTAATGACCGGCAATATCCCGCTTTTTAAGAAATGGCGACAGACCGAAAGCCCCAATCTTGTTACAATTTCAGGATCAGATGAAAAAGAGCGATCTCCAATGATTTCATCTGCGCCTTCAAACACCAGATCCAGAACAGGGGCACAATTAACGTTAATGCCAAGCTCTGTCAATTCTTCTGCAAGCCTGAAGGTTTCAAACCTAAGGGCTTCCAAGCCTTTTTCGGCATTTTCGCTATATAAATCACCGAAATGTTTCATTGCGTTATGGCTTCTCCAATGTGGAGGTCCGATACGCTGCACGCGCCCGCCTTCCTGATCGATCAGTATGGGGCAATCGCGGCCCACAGTTTCCTTGATATTATTGACAAGAGCGGAAATTTGCTGCGGCGTGTCGCAATTTCTTTTAAAGAGGATAAAACCAAATGGATTGGCCTCTTTAAACAGGGCAAGTTCACCTGCGGTAAGTTCCAGCCCTGAAACAGAGAAAATTGCTGCCAGAGTGTTTTCAGCATCTTTGGCAAATTTATTAGAATAAATATGTTCATCGGACGACAAGACAGCCCCCCGGTTTCTGGTCTTTGATCCGTGAGCATATTTCTTCGGCTTGTTCTTTGCTGAACGGTCCCGTCTGAATGCGGTAGAACGTGCCGCTTGGCAAGTTTGCTTCCTGCACACGGTATGGCAAGGCCGTCAGGACCAGAAAAGTCCCTTGCAATTTTTTATACTCCGCCGCAGCGCGGCTACTATCTGTGATACTTGCCAGTTGCACGAAATATTGGCCTTTATTAACAGGTGTCGCCGTTATAACTCCTGCAGCAGGGTTAATATTGGCCAAAGACTCTTCATCTTGCTTTGCTTCTTTGTTCAAAACATTTCTGACAAATTCCAGCGTATCGGGCGATGTAGCCGCAGCATGCAGCTTTGGTTTGGGCGCGATTGCCGCAGAAGCCACCCGACCTTCAAATGCTCTTATTTCAGGACTTTTGACTTTTTGCAATATCTCTTCCCTGATACTTACTTCTTCTGCCTCGGTAGTATCAGCTTCAACGGCCTCCAGAGATTCAAGCTCCGCATCAAATTTCTCAATTTTCTGCAATATATCCTGTGACAATACTTCCGATGACTCTAACACTTCCGATGGCTCTTCCGGAAATTCTTCGGGAGGAGAAACAGAATCATAAGGGTTTAAAGATGTTGCCTCTTCCAAGGCTTCTTCTTTTGTCATCAATTCGTCAATAACATTGTCCTCATTATTTTCTGAAAACAGGTTTTGTATTTCCGGAGGTTCTTCCGGTGCTCCGGCACTATCACCCAATGTGGCATAAAATGTGTTATCCTGAAACGGAATATCCATGCCTTGCGGGTCTTCCGGAATCGCCTTAACAGGCCTTAAGTCTGCCTGAACGATTGGGATTTGCAGATTTTCATCTTGCCCCGAAGGATAGGACAAAATAATGACCGTCCCCAATAAAATCAGAACAAGACCCAACGCCGAATATTTCACGACAGGTTTTTCAAAAAAACCATCATCCGAAGAGCGCCTCCTCCTTTTTCTAGGGGCTTTCAGATAATGATCATATCCGTATTGATGAAATTGTTTGTCCTGGCTCATGATTTAAAACCTTGAAAAGATATACGCAACATTAAGTATTCTGATTACCGTAAATCCCAGTAAAGGTCAAAGAGACGCTCATGCTCACGGATAGCATATCTATCGGTCATTCCGGCGATATAGTCTGCTACGATTCTGGCTCTCACGCGCTCATCCTCTTGACCTCCGGCTTCTATAATACGATGTTGCCAGTTAGTCGGAAGGAGCTGATAATTTCTGTGGAAAGCTTGAAAGAGATCAAGAACAATACGTTCCACTTTCAGCCATATCCTTTTGATCGTATAGTGCCGATACATGCGGACATGCAAAAACTCCCGCAATTCCATAACCTTAGCCTTCATGTCCTCGGAAAAGGCCACGACCTGCATGCCCGCCATGCGAATATCATCTGATGATTCGGGCTTTAATGTTTCGATACGCGCTCTGGTTTCATTCGAGACATCATCAACCATTGCCCCGATCATATTGCGCTTTAGCTCATTAACCAGATAACGTTCCGACAAGTCAGGATATC
>Ga0224501_10002673_pt1 | contig 14038 bp, 14 predicted proteins | sample SF_Oct11_sed_USG_4_FD_169105 | JGI IMG/M metagenome (GOLD analysis project Ga0224501, IMG submission 169105) | Sediment microbial communities from San Francisco Bay, California, United States - SF_Oct11_sed_USGS_8_1 | ecosystem: Environmental > Aquatic > Marine > Sediment | place: USA...
AACGACGATTGGCCTGTGATTCACCAGCAAAGGCGTCCTTTAGGTTTTGCTCAGTCTTGCTGCCTTTTAATGACATTTCACTCTCCTTTTTCGAGTCAAATCAAATTCGATACTAAGTATCGTTCACTGGTTTCAATAGTTCCAATGGATAATAACGATAGATTCAATAGAAAATACCTATAGCGTGCTCGACCAATCATGAGAGATTTATTTTAACTAATTGATTTTATTAACACATCCCATGCTTGCCTGACGAATCGCCTGGGCCAACAAATCAATAGCTTGCGGCCGGGTAAAGCTATGACGCCAGGCCAGCAACACTTGTCTTCCCGGGCTGATCCCTTTAAAGCGACGCACCGTCAGCAGCCTTTCCGAAAAACGATCGGCCCGCACCGCTGTGCAAGGCATGATGGTCACTCCCATACCACTGGCCACCATATAACGTATGGTTTCCAGAGAGCTTCCTTCCAGTTGGGTCTTCCCTTCTTCCGCTTCACCCGTCCCCACACATTCAGGACAGACTTCCAACACCTGATCTCTGAAACAGTTTCCAGACCCCAATAGTAAAACGTTTTCCCTGGCGAGATCCTGTACTGAAACTGTGGATTTCTGTGTTAACGGATGGGAAGTAGAAAGCACCACGAGAAAGGGCTCGTCATAGAGTGGTCGGGTTAGCACACCCGGTTCTTCGAAAGGGGCAGCAACAATGATGGCGTCCAGCTCACCTTGCTTTAATCGCTTTCGCAGACTGGCCGTATAACCCTCTTCCACCACCAGCGGAGTCTTGGGTGAAAGGGCATTCAACTCGGGAATCATTTCGGGAAACAGATAGGGCCCGATGGTGTAGATCGCACCAATGCGCAACGTAGCGGTTAAGGGATCGGCACCCGATGAGGCCAGTTCACGTATCCCTTCAACTTCTTCCAAGACACGATGGGCCCGAGTGACAATTTGCTCGCCGATGGGCGTAAGCGCCACATCTCTGGGTCTGCGCTCAAATATGGCCATACCCAGATCATCTTCCAGCTTTTTTATCGCGGCACTTAAGGTAGGTTGGCTGACAAAACAGGACTGGGCTGCACGACCAAAGTGTTTTTCCCTGGCAACGGCTACGATATAGCGCAACTCGGTCAAGGTCATGGGTGTTTCTCCCCATCCGCGTTTTAAAAAAACAGTCGAGGACTAGTCCAGCTTTAGGAATTCTTCGTTGCTGCGCACGTCCACCTTCAGATCTCTGATCAGGCCGTCCTTGATCGAATAGATCCAACCATGCACGGCCAGTTGTTGACCTCGATTCCAGGCATCCTGGACGATGGAAGTGCGGCACACATGCCTAACCTGCTCAGACACATTGAGTTCGGCCAGCCGGTCACACTGCTGATCCAGATCCTGAAAGGCGCGGACCTCGTCCTGATGTTTTACCAAAACATCTTGCACATGACCCAACCAATTGTCGCTCAGACCAACACGAGCCTCCTGAATCACGGCACGCACCCCCCCGCAACCATAATGACCGCAGACGATAATGTGTTTCACCTTGAGCACATCAACCGCATATTGCATTACAGAGAGGCAATTCAAATCGGTGTGGACTACCACATTGGCCACGTTACGATGAACAAAGAGCTCTCCAGGGAGCAGCCCAACGATTTCGTTGGCGGGAACACGGCTATCCGAACAACCTATCCATAGATATTGGGGTGCCTGTTGTTGGGAGAGCTTGGTAAAAAAATCGGGGTCGACCTGGGTAATGGATTTTGCCCAATGTTTGTTGTTTTCGATTAAATGCTCTAATTCACTCATGATTAAAAATATCGAATATCTTTCGTATGGATGAAAAATTATGGAATAGTTACAAGACCATTCCCGGTAATCTCGTGACAACAACAGCCAGTAAGACCGCAGGTGTTATACCATACCCATGTGGTCCAGGGCAAAACAGGCCCCGCCCCATTAAGCGCTTGCAAACTCTCCTCGAGATACGGTTAAATAGACGGCCTTGGTGCCAATCTAGTCAGATAATATTAACCATTTGTTTTAAATAAAAAAATGCAAGACTCCAAAAGCGCAGTTGTGATTATTGCTCACCCCAAACCGGGCAGCATCACCCATAGTATTGCCGATGCATTCTGTTCAGCGCTGCAGAAGGGCGGCATTCGTCCCTTGATTCACGATCTTTATCTGGAGAGATTCAATCCCGTGCTGGAGGGCAGCGAGATCGAAGGCTGGCCAGAGAATCGCCTCTCCAAAGAGGTGGCAACATACCAGGCGGAACTTCGTAATGCCTGCGGGCTGACACTGATTTTTCCCGTATGGTGGAACACCTATCCGGCTATTCTGAGCGGGTGGCTTCAACGTGTGCTCACCGAAGGGTTTGCTTTTGGTGAAGGTGCGACGCTACCCGGCTTAAAACTACGCGCACAACTCTTGTTGACTTGCGGCTCCAGTCATTCGGAGAAAGACCATATCTATACCGACTCCATCGTCTCTTCACTTCACTACTGTGGAATCTCGGACGTCGATATCCAGGTTAAGGGTGATGTACACGAAAACCTGAATGCAGAACGACGAAAATCACTGATGGAGAAGGCTTACGGTGCGGGGATTCAGTTTGCTGAAAATCTGAAGCAAGGCTAAGGGGTTTTACTACTTTCCGGTTCACGCTGGATCATATTATTTTCTTCCGGCTTACTCTCTCCTCCCTGTTTTTCAGACGGGATCGTATTGCGTTCACTCTCTATCGCGCTTCCTTTAAGGTCTCCAAACTCAATCATGGCGGTCGCGGTGACCAGATTGAGGCCCGATGTCAGCTCGACACCCAGGCCGAAGTTGTTGCCCGAGAGTACGCGCACGTAGATGCTGGATGCAATATCTCGCGTGGAATGGGCCGTTTCCAGATTCATTCCGCTGGAATACATAATACCTGCCGAGACAATCACCGGCCGACTGGGTTTTCCAATGTTGTAGCCTAGAAAAAGTTCGGCGGTATTGAAAGAGGTCTCAAAATTACTGCAGCGACTGGCAAGCACGTACTCGATCTCTCTGCAGGTACTAGAGGGGCCGCGTGAGGCGTAGGTCTTGATCTGACCATGGGTACTCAAGCCATTTTCCCTTTGCAGAAAGATCCCAAAAGAACGCCCAAACCCGCTCGTTAAGGTATAGTCGATATAGCTCACCCCATAGTAGGCCCAGGCCTGTCCTTCTGCCATGCCAATGAGGTCCGTGTTCTTCCAATCCCATTCATCACCGGTCGGGTGCGCGCCTTCGGATTTTTTAACAAGCTTGAACTTGCCTTCAAGGGCAAACTCATCCTCAAAGCCAAGCCTGTCGGCCAGGGAACTCAACGGAAAGGCACAGACCAATATTGCTGTGACCAGGAGGTAAATTTTCAACATAGATTAAGCAGTTAAGGAAAACCGGTTCAAGGCGCATATTAACACTTTAGCCGTCTATAAACGATGTCTGAACTGGTTAATCTTTCGCACTTTTCAGTAAAATTATGCTATGGTTGAAACCTGTTTTTGGGGGAGATTCTTGTGTCAAAACTATTGCTTACCACTGCGCTTTTACTCGCTTTTCTGCCTAACAGCCATGCGGATGAGGTCGACAAGGCCATCGATTCAGCCATCAAGCTGACAGGCCTGGATAAGTTAATAGAGCACGTTCCTGATTTTGCGCAAAGCTCGCTGGACCAGGGTAAAGGTGCCATCGACCCCAAAGTATGGAACGCCTTATCCAATGAGATTCCCAATAGTTATAATCAAAAAGACGTGAGCAGGGATTTGGTCCGCTATTTAAAAGAAAACAACGACCCTAAAATGTTGGACGCCTATGTGGCTTTTCTCAAATCGGATCAAATCAAACGATTCGCAGCAAAAGAAGGGGGCTCCAATATGGTCCCTCAGAAATTTCGTCAATACGTGGATTCACGCCCCCAGGATTTCCACCAGTCCAAGCGCAGCCTCTTGATCTCTCGACTGGATGATGCGACGCGCTCCAGCGAGTTTTCCCTGGATATCCAGACTGCCTTCTTCCGAACTATCTTCCAGGCGGTAAATCCATTTCTTGATCCGGATATGCGGTTGAAAGACGGTGAGCTAAACGGCATGAGTGATGAAGTGAGAAATTCGCTACTCAAGTCGACCAAAGATATGACCCTTTTTTCCTACAGCTTTGCCTATCAGGAATTCTCAGACAAAGAGATTGAAGAATATGTGCAAGCCTATGAGAAAAAAGAACACAAATGGGCCGTGCGTTTTCTCGGTAACGGGATGATGTATGCCATTGATCAAGCCGGTAAACGGATGGAAAAATCACTAAGCGGCAAACAGTTTTCTGATGAGATGATTGGCAATAATCCGCATCCTCATTCCAAGATCAATCATTAATTAACATAGCGGAATCAGCCCTTTCTACCCAAGGTAAAATTAACATCCAGAGTGAGAAATAGATCTGTACCGAGCTGATCCAGCTCCTCATAGTGTTCCGCTTTGAATTGATCGATATCTTCCAACTGATTTAGAAAACCGCGAAAGCCGGCGTTCCATAGCACTTCCCACCAGCCGTCTTTATCGATTTTGTATCCCAGTGATTTTCGTGTTATCTGCACATCGCTTAGACCGGCGTCTGCAAAAAGCGTTTGCAGTTGCTCGGGCTCTGCCATACGCCTCCAGGAATAGGGATTTTCGGGAATTGCGACACCATAGTTTCGCATACGCTCGACTGCCAAATCGGAAAGAGGCTGAAACGAGTCACCGGTAAATCCACTGATCTGAATGGTTCCGCCAGGCTTTATTTTGCTGGCGATATGCTTCAACAAACTGACCATGTCTTCCACAAAAAACAAACCAAAGGCGCAATTGGCATGATCGAAATGACCATCGGGAAAATCCAGTCGGGTCATGTCTTGAATCGAAAATATGATATTATTCTGCCCATCTCTTTGGGCATAAGACTTGGCCTGCGCCAGCATTTCTTCTGAAAAATCAGAGGCGGTAACACTGCCACGCCCAAGCTTTTTTGCAATCGGAATCGAAGAGGCGCCCGTGCCACAGGCCACATCCAAAACCGACTCATTTCCGTTCAGGGGAAGTAGATTGGCCATCTCCTGACCCGCAAGGTGAAAGAATCGTGCGCCACCCAAACCATAGTGAGAGGCAACAGTGTTAAAGTTTTTTCTGATGGCCTGCTTTAATTCTTCGTCTTGCATAAGACATACATTCCTTTTTTTATAACGGCTAGGTTATTTATAATACAACAAGATACAATTGTGGGTAAATTTCTAGATAGTGTAATTAATTCTGAGTACCACCGAATCCCAGTCATCAATGAACTGCATCGGTGATTCTGTGTTTTCGATTTGAAAGAGCGTTCCGACCATGTCTACGCGCCAGTCATCATTAAGCTTGTATTGTAGTGATGCGGCATGTGTTCGATCACCATATTGGACCTGATAGGAAAAATAGTAGACTGTGGCCAAGGTCTGATGCAGAAAGTTCTTGGACCAACGTAGATTGACTTGATTATTTCTGGGCTTCATACCCACGAGCTGTCCTTCACCGGAACGAATCTGCTGATTCAAGATTTCCAGGGTTAGATCGTAGCTTCCATTGGCGTTGTAATCAAAACCGGCCCCCACCTCTATCACATCGCGACGTATAAATTCCAGACCGGGGAGATACATATTGTCCTTATAGGCCAGCTCCAGCTTCCACAATAAATTCCCCATGGATCGATTGGCGCTGATGCCCAACATATCGTAACTGCTGTATTGCAACTCCATTTGCCAAGGAAAAGTGAGGGGCGGTGACACAAGCTGAAAAAAAGGCAAGTCGCTCATGACATGCGCCACATAGAGTCCATAGTCGCTTGGCCCTTGGGTCGTCTTGACCCGCATTCCTAGCTCGTAGTCGTCTCCCACTTTCGGAAAATCTTCATCGTATTGCACTTCAATCCCCGGCAGCATCAAGTCCAATAGACTCTCGGCACTTCCACCCGGAAAGCGATTGGCCAAGGGATAGGGGGTGTAAACCAGGTCCATCGTAGCTTGGCTGGAAAAATAGTTGAGCCGAATTGTACCCTGTGCCACGCGGGCATCTTCGGGTGAAGTGAACGCAAACTCTGAATAATCCCAGGGGGTCATCACGTCCGTGATGGTGAGTGTATCCATCTCACCCCAGATGACGGGTTGCATTCCGGCCTTAAGACTAAATGCCTGCCAATTCCGCTGCAAGGACAACTCTCGAACCCGGTAGTCTGCTTCCGCGTCCTTTCCCTTACTCAAGGACTGGTCCTTGGGGAGACGAGCCAACAGCTTTGCATCCACACTGGCGTAGATTTTCTGAGTCAGAAAATCCTGCCACTGAAAACGCGATTCCAGTTTGTGGCTATTCAATTCATTCTTACCACCCGCCTCAACGCCAATTTGATAGGCGAAATCCAGCTTAATCTTAGATTCCGGTTCAGTAACCGCTGGAATATCGAAGTCGACGGTGGAATCCAGAATTTCATCCAGTTCTGTTGCCTGCCCTACGGCGCTAAATAGGGCTACGAAAAGGACTAAGGAGACACTCAAATATTTCACTTAGCGACACTTCTCAGTTTTTCCAGTTTACTGCTACGAAATGCGGCGTCAGACAAGGTTCGCTTTGTCAGCAATTCATCGTCCACGTCGAGATTGACGACGATATCGTCCACTTTCATAGTGCTGATACGCTGACTTTGCACATTATTCATATTGAGTTTTTTGGCTATCCAAATTCCCTGCTTTTGCACAAAATCACTCTGACTCATTTGCTTGATCAATTTTCCACGTCTGTCATATAGCTTAACTTTCAACATCACGAAGCGCTCTTTATCGATCCACTGCTCAGATCGTGAGTAATTACTCTTCCGCGCATGCTTCGGTGTCGGTATTGATTCAATCACCCATACCGGTCTATCACGTAGCGTTTCTTCCTTTAAAAGCTTATAGGTGAAGTCATCAATATGCCGCTGCTCGGTATCTTCATAGCCAAATTCCGACCCGAACAGCGTGCCAGTCTTGGGTTGATTATCATCACCGGAAACAATGCGCTTTATCTTTCCCAGAGCGGAGAGAAACATCCACTGGTCCGAGTCTTTGTCTTGTTCGTCATAGTCGTATTGCAAAAACCCTATTCCTCTTTCAGAAGCGGGTTCATGAATGATCATTACGGTCTTTTTGTCTTTGCCCTTTTTTCCATAATCTTTGGTCGCAGATTCCAACACTTTCACTCTGGGCTGTTCGCTGCAGGCCAGGCGTCCGCCAGTCAGCGTGTATTTACAGGTCGCCACGGTGGTTTTGGAATATTGTGTCTTCCCGTCATCTCTATCGATGACTTGCTGAACGATGTCTCGCGCAGTTTGCGCCTGCGCCAAGAGGGGTCCTAATAAAAGAAATACTGCAAACAAGGCCTTCATATTATCATTCCTTTTTTTACGCTGCCGCAGGGGCGGTTTGGCTATTCGATTTTGCACTATATAGCTCTACACCCGCATTTGTTTTAGAGAGCAGGGCTGGCAACAAAAACAGTTCAGCAATTAGAGCCGTTATGATGGTCAAAGAACTCAAGATTCCGAAATTTTTCAGCCCCTGATGATCCAGACCTATCATGGCCATAAACGACAAGGCCAGAATTAGCGAAGTAAAGGTGATCGCTTGCCCTACCTCTCTAAACGCCACCTGTATGGCCTTCGACACATCGCCATGTTTCATGATTTCAGCCCGATAGTGATTCATGAAATGGATTGTGTCGTCCACCACGATACCAATCATCAAGGGCGCCACAATTAGCGTGTCCACGTCCAATGGAATTCCCAGATAGCCCATCAAACCAAACATCACTACCAGCGGAAAGAGATTGGGATAGATAGCAACCAGACCCATCTTGATGGACGAAAACACAAGCAATAGCACAATCGATATCAGGGCTAGTGCGATACCGAATCCTTTGATCTGAGACCAGCTCAGAAGATCCAGTAATTTTGAAAACAGCGTCATGCCGCCCGTGGTTGTGATTTTCATTTCCGGGTAAGTGTTGCGTAGCGGTCCGAAAATTTCCTCTACTACCGGCTCGATGACCTCAAACACTTCCACATAGCGCTTGGAACCCACATTGGTAAAACTGGCGGTGATATGGGCCTTGCGATAGTCATCAGAAACTACCAGGCGTCTGTCCTTGGGGTTAGCATTATTGAACAGGAACAGAGTTTGATCTACAACTCTGGGCTCATCGGGAATGCGGTAATAGTCTTCCCTGCCGCCGTTTAACGATTTGTTGGAATCCTTTACGATATTGACCAAGGAATTGGTACGTAACACTTCACCGGGAAATGTCTGCACTAGGTAGTCTTGATAACGTTCCATGGCCTTTAGCACGACCGGGTCCTTCAGGCCATTTTCCACACCCATATCGATCATGATTTCCACTGCCTGGGTGCCGCCCATTTTCTCGTCCACCAGTTCAAAATCAGCGACGATGGGCGTTTCAGGATCAAAAAGACTCATCGGGTTTGAGTCCACCTCAATTTTCGTCAAGCCAAACACAAACACACCAAGCAGAACGGTGAAAATGGTGATATTAACCGATGGCTTTAGATGACTCAGGTGCTCCACCCGCAACAGCATTTTTTGTATCACGTGGTGCTTACGCGAATCCATATCACCGGCCGCCACCTTCAGTTTTTTGTAGGGCCGCCACACATCCAGCATCACGGGTAACATAAAAACAGAAATAACAAAGGCGAACAACACACCTACTGCGGCAGAGAAACCAAAGGTCTGTATCGCATCGATGGGCACCATGAATAGGGCCAACATACCAATGGCAGTGGTCACGCTAGTGAGGAATATGGCCGTTCCCGCGTTTCGATAGGCCAGTCGCAATGATTGGTGATGGTCGTTGCCGTGATTACGAAAATAAATATAACCGGAAAGCAAGTGGACGGCATCTGCCACACCCACAACCAAGACCATGAACACGGTGATATTGACCATCATATTCATGCGCAGACCCAACCAACCCAGGGTAGCGATGGTCAATAGCGAAGCCGAGCAAATAATCACTACCGGCCAAAGCACTGCCGAGGCCGATCGAAACAAAATCCACAGCATGATAATGATTAACAGCAAGGACAAGCTCATCACCACATTGATCTGTTTGAACAGGATATCCATCACGAAGGTATGCACCACCGCATTACCTACCGGATGAAAACTCATGTACTTTGTATACTCAGGTTTTTCCATGGTTTCGTTGAGCTTGTGCATGAGGTCCACGTATTCCTGTGGATCAATAAATTCAAACTCGATATGTTCGTCCGCGACTTTGGACGCCGCTTGCACCCCCGATCCCATATCTGTGATGTCCAGCTCACTCAGGTCCATGTCTTCCATGTTCAGCGGTTGGGCCTGCTCTGTCTCGCCCTTATTGACTGGCCTGGTGCCCAGATCCGTTCGAATCAGAAACGCGCCGTACTGAGTATCTTTGGAGATATACATCAGAGGATAGTCTGGATGATTTAAGGCATTTGTTTTCAGGTCGTCCAGATCTTTTTGACGTGTGGGAATTTCACTGCCCACATATTGCCGTGAGATGAGCGCATCTACCGAAGCCTCCAGATAACTGGCATTGACGATACTTTTGATCTCCAGGATGTGATCCAGAGGAGAGGTCTCACCTTCTTTCAAATTGAGACGATAATTGAGAATCTCTTCCTGTAAGTCGCGCATCGCTTTGAGGGACTGGTGGGAAAACACGTCACCATCCGTCGGTTTGTAGAGAATGTAGATATTATCGTCGCTGCCAAAATTGGCGCGAAACTGGTTGTATGCCACACGTACGGGATCGTCTTTGGCGAAGAAACCTTCGTCAGACAAGTCCAATTGAAATTTGGCAGCGCCTGAACCATAAGCACCTAATACAACTAAAAAGAAGGCCCAAATAAACCAGCGATAGCGACGTGTGGTATCAGGAACCGCTTCAAACAAAGCGCTTAGTTTTGTTAGAAAGATTTTCATTGGATTCTCCCAGGCTTTGGAAAACTAGTTGTTGTTAATTAGAAATTCACCAAAAATAATTTTTAACGCTGTATTTGCATATTTCTCCACATCAAAATCTGCATCGACAGTGAACTGAAAGGCTGCGTTGTTCACCATACCAAAAAGCACTTGGGCGGCCGATTTTGAGTCCAGGTCTTTTTTGATTCGGCCTTTTGCCTGCCAATACTGGACCAACTCTTCAATCATATTGATTACTGCAAAATAGTTTTGCTGCAGGTAGGACATAAATTGCGGATTGGTTAAGGCTTCCGATCGAAACATCAAATCGGCCCGCACCCATTCCGAGGCATGTTCCTGCATCAGTCCATTCAGAAAACTGCGCACATTGAATTCAATTTGTTCCTCCAGCGAAACATTTTGCTCCCTGGCGGAGTTGAATATTTCCACATCATGCTGGTTACAGGCGCGATACACGGCATCGATAATGGCCTCTTTGCTGTCAAAGTAACTGTAGACCGCCCCCGGACTCAGCTCCGCCTCCGCACAAATCTCTTTCATGGACGTTTGATGAATCCCCTTACGGGAAAAGCAATTCATTGCTGCATTGATAATCTGACTGCATCGCTGCTCGGAATGCTCGTCACTGACTTTAGGGGGCATGGGCTCACCTTCTGTAATGGGGACTCGTCCCGACTCAATAAAGAACGAACGTTCGTTTTTAATATAGGTAGAATTCGGCCGGGAGTCAAGGAAGTTGAGCGAAACTCTATAACATATTGATATCAAATAGTAATAAATTCATTCTGTGTTATAACTTGGGAATCTCGGTTTAGTGTAGCCCGGAAGTAGTGGAGCGAATTCCGGGGAAGACCTGACTCCAGTGGCAAAAAATACCTCTTTGTACCTTTAAATATTGTATATCTATCCGATATACACTACAGTACGTATAGTATCCGAAATGGAGGATTCCCCAATGGCTCAATCGGCAACCCGAACAGCGCCCATCAACCTGCGGGCCTTGGATTCCCAGCGTAGTTTAATCGACCGCGCCGCCTCGTTATTGGGTAAGAACCGGTCTGACTTTATGCTTGAAGCTGCTTGCCGCGAGGCTGAGAATGTTTTGCTCGACCAAAGGCTTTTCCAGCTCGATCAGGCTAATTTTAAGGCTTTTAATCAAGCACTTGATGCGCCTGTAAAAGATAATCCTGCTCTACGCAAGTTGATGAATAAAAAAGCCCCATGGGAATAACGCCTCCGGAGCCAATTAATGAAAATCACGACGTTACCGGTTTTGATTGCGGCAATAGTTCCCTGAATGAGTGGTTACAAAAACGCGCCTTAAAAAACGAGAATAGCGGTGCTTCCCGAACCTTCGTCGTGCCCAATGGAAAAACAGTCATTGCGTACTATTCGCTTGCCGTAGGCGCAGTCGCCAGGGAGGAGAGTTCTGGAAAAGTACGTCGTAATATGCCAGAACCCATCCCTGTTATGGTGCTCGGGCGATTAGCAGTGGATAAAGAATGGCAGGGTAAACAGATGGGTGTGGGTTTACTCAAGGATGCCATATTGCGTACGTTGATCGTCGCCGAGCAGGCCGGTATCCGCGCCTTGTTGGTTCATGCGTTATCCGATGACGCGAAACGCTTCTATCTACGATGTGGATTTCATGAGTCACCAGCAAATGAGCTGACTTTAATGATAACACTGGAAGAAGCTAGGCAGGTGATGTAGTGGGAAACAGGGAAGGCATTCATTGGCCAGACCTGGACGACAACCTAGTGTGGATGATCTTTTGTAAGGGAATCATTAGGGCAGATAGAAATTCTTAGACTCATTTCCATATTTGTGTATGTCTTGCATAAGTTGATTTTTAAGTTCTGAGTCCATAGACACTCCTTCCGCTACTCAGAGTTGTGTCCAGAAAAGGCTCATACCGCTGAGTAGGACTTAGCCGGGGCGTCTTACCCTATGTGGCGTTGATCATTTTAACTATTTCGAATGATATCCCTGGCCACTCTTTTGGCTAAATCGATCGCTTTTCGATTTGGGTTGGAGACACATAAAAATAAGGAGTAAAGTTGGGCACCTGTTTTCGGAAGGCCTACTGGCTCATGAACATAGTTGAATACAGAATCTAACCGCTTTTTAACATAGTTTTCAAATTCCACAGGAGTGGCAGTTCTTTCTGTTCTTTCGGCTGGAGCAGAAAACAGATCGGCCTGTTGTGGCTTGTATTCATCGGAGTAAAAAACTTCCTTCCAATCAGTTGTACCCAACAGTCTGTTCAAGGCCTCTATTTTATAAGGTTCAATATCGTCAAACTTGATGGCTGCCTGCCGAATAAAACCGGATAAGGGAAAAAGATACCAAACATCTATAACTCCCGTTTCATTAATAAACTTCAATGTTTCCCAATCTACACTTAAACCATAGGGGTCTAAAAATAATACAGCCCTTGATCCAGTTCTGATATGTTTATTGATGATGTACCGTAATTCCTCATTGGCATCTCCATTATAAAAATAACATCGCCTATCTTCATATTCTGCAGCTATGCTTTTTAAGCGTTCAAAACGCTTACTATTTTGTTCTATAAAATGGTATTCGAAAAAGGGAGGATCAATTTCCAAAGCAATACGGGCAGACCCAGCCAGGGTTTCCTCATAGGCCTCTTCCTTTAAAATAGGAGCCTCTGGAATTATTTGTTGACGCTCGCCAGTTCCGGCAAAAGCATCAATGTATAGAAGCTTGAAAGGTTGGTTTTTCAAAGCAGAGGTATAGAAACCAAGATAGTTTTTTAGAATTTTGAGCTTGAGTTCAGTCCAGTGCCCACCAAAGCTGTGTTTTGTCATTGTTATTTTCCTTTTTATGTTTCATATCGTTGTCACATAGCCAAGGCTGGCATCATATCCCACGTCCTTCCTTGTAGTTTACGACCGTTTTCTTTTTTAGAGCGTTTCTTTCCATCAGCACCCCAAGCACCCCATTGCTTGAAGAAAAAATCGACCTGCGCCTCTTTGCATTGATCCCGAAGACTGCTCACCCACTCTTCCTTCATCGGCCGCGCACCAAATCCTGATTCACCACCTACAATAACCCAGTGAATTTTAGAGAGTGAAACTCTGCCAATATCCTCCAGTAGTGGCTCTACAGAAAGAAAACGCGTCTTTGCTTTAATTGCTTGAAGATCTTTTATACGTGGCTTGCCGTACTTTTTGTCTTCCACTGAAACGCCAAGCCAAGCGTTGTTCGGTACACTCCGATTGGAAAAATATTCACGCATATGTTGACTTCGCTTGGTGAGGATTTGATAGGTATGCCAAGGTGTTTGTGAAATCACTTCCATAACCTGATCAATGAATGAATAAGGCACACCATCCTGAAAAAGATCGCTCATTGAATTGACGAAATATACGGTAGGTTTGCGGCGATTTAGGGGTTGCGTAAGCCGCTCTGGTAAAATGCTCAAACCAAATCCGTTTTCATATCCTGGTGCGCCCATGGCTTGCAGACGATTTGCCATGGTTTCAGCGTAGCAATGCTTACAGCCAGGGGAAATTTTGATGCATCCTGTAACCGGATTCCATGTCTGTTCTGTCCATTCGATCCTACTCATTGCCTAGCCCTCCTGATACTGTATATTAATACAGTATAGCCGGTATTTCCACTGTCTTTCATATAGTTATAGTATACTGTGGGCATTTCGCTTAGCCAGCGAACCATATTCACTAACAACGCAGCGGCTATGTACGGACGGAGTAGTATGCTCAACTGTGATTTGTAAACTCTGACTTCGAGTTTACCCTAATCTGCCAGCCCATACTGTGCAACCCTATCTCAACATGTTTAAATTCAAGAATGACAGCTAATGATAATGTCTTTCATATATGGCACCCTTTTTTTTATCATGTTTTTCGCGCTGATTAAAAATTATTTCCGATTTCGAAAAGGGGAAAAATATTCATTTATCCATATAATCTTCAGCCTTATATTCTCTGTTATCTTTTTAATACCGTT
>Ga0224501_10002674_pt1 | contig 14037 bp, 15 predicted proteins | sample SF_Oct11_sed_USG_4_FD_169105 | JGI IMG/M metagenome (GOLD analysis project Ga0224501, IMG submission 169105) | Sediment microbial communities from San Francisco Bay, California, United States - SF_Oct11_sed_USGS_8_1 | ecosystem: Environmental > Aquatic > Marine > Sediment | place: USA...
GCCCTCGGCCAACAGCACGCCATCCCCACCCCCGCCAACACCGAACTCTCGCGCAAGATCCGGTTCATGGAAAGCGATATAAATCCAAAATAATCCCCTCTTGATCTATACACATAAAACTGATATTTTTGGTGTATAGATAATTGGAGGAATTTATATGTCACGAACCAATATTGAACTCGACGAAAAGCTGGTGAAGGAGGGTTTGAAGCTCACCCGCAAGAAGACCAAAAAGGACCTGGTGAATCACGCTCTCCAAGAACTGGTCAGCCGACTCAAGCGAAAGAAAATCCTGGAACTCGAAGGCAGGGTGAAGTGGTCGGGCAAGCTGGATGACCTGCGCAAAAGCCGGTCATGATCCTGGTCGATACCAGTGTCTGGATCGATTTCCTGAACGGCGCCGGCACCCGCCACCGGCGTTTGCTCCATCAACTCCTCGAAAATGACGAAGACCTCTGCCTCACCGGAATCGTGCTCACGGAAATCCTGCAGGGCATTAAAGAGGAAGAGGACTTTAAAACGGTCCAAGAAACTCTGCTGGCATTTCCCCTCTATCAGCCGCAGGGCACCGAAACTTACCTGAAGGCGGCGGACATTTACCGCCAGTGCCGCAAACAAGGCAAAACCGTGCGTAAGACGGTCGATTGCATCATCGCCGCCGTCTGCCTGGAAAACAATCTCACGCTCTTGCACAAAGACAGCGACTTCACCCGCATCCAGTCCTGCCTTCCGCTGAAATGCCTGGCGGTAGAATAACTTCAAAAAATTTCGATTCGGCGCAAGATCCGCTCTATGGAAAAGCAGTGACCGGGCTTAAGCCGGACGGCTCACGATGACTGGATATTTTGATGCTTTAAGTGGCAGGCGATGCAGGATGTTGCCTGGATCATCAGGAATGGATTCCGATGCTTCGGTTCAGGGCAGGGTCCCCGAAGCATCGGTAAGAATTCTGAGGGCAGTGGATCAGGATGCCGAACTGGATTGATGGTTGGCGGTGACCATGAACTGTTCCAGTTCGTCGATCACCTTGTCGACCTTTTCGGTATCGGTGCCCAGCTTGGCCTGGATGGCCCGGCTGTTTTTATAATGCTCCAGCGCCAGTTTCACCTCGCCCTGCTTGTCGTAAATGGCCGCCAGGGAGAGCCAGTTATCCGCCGCGTGTTGGCTCTGTTTGCCGACATACTGGTTGGCGTGATCCAGCGCCTTTTTAAAATGTTCGATCGCTTTGGGATACTTGAACTGTTTGTAATAAATGTTCCCCATTCCAGCGTAGGCCACGCTGATTCCCGGATCGGTATTGGCCGGGGCCGCCGAGTGATCGTCCAGAAAGGTCTGGTAATACTTGAGAGCTTTCGAGGAGTCTCCAGCCTGCTCCGCTTCCCGCGCCAGTGCCAGCACATCCACCGATTTCTCCCCGCCGGTGGTCTTTTTAACCATCACTTCCAGTTGTTCCAGGTTCATGTATCCATACGCACCTGCGCCCACCAGAGCCAGCGCGGCGACGATGATTAAAGGCAAATTGTTTTTCTTTTTGTCCGTCATGGAGTCTCTCACCTCATTGATTGTGAAGAATCTATATGTATTTATTGTAAGGGCAGTCAGAGGACGTGTGAAGTGTAATTCGAGCCTTGCCTCTAACCGGGGTTTTTTCAAATATTAAAATCCCTCTCCACCGGGGTGGAGAGGGATGGATAGGCAAAAAATCCGTGTTCCGCAGGATGGGTTAAATTTCCAGCGGCTTCAGGATAAAGATCGATTCCATCATTTCCTCCAGGTCCGCATCGGTGGCGGCATCGCATTCCAGAGGAGTCGAGACGGTGATCTCAAAAACATATTTCCCGCGCGGAATCAGGTACACCTGGTTCATCGCGGATTCGTCTTCTCCTGAATTGAGCTTTCCATTCAGGGTGAAGCTCAGATAACCCGCTTCAAAATTGGAAACCCGGACCAGCCGGATTTTATCCATCATTTTGAAGCCGTCATTGTTCTCCGATACGCTCTGGGCCATCACCGCCGCAATCGCCAGCGGGGATACATCCTTGGGCAGGTCATCGATATAGTGCAGGGAGACCTTGATCATCGGGTTGAGATGCGGGTAAGGCTCCTCGTGCCGGGCGATAAACAGGGGCGTCATACCCGTGAGGGCCTCCTGCTCCCGCAGGTTTTGTATGTGTTGTTTAAGAGCCAGTTTGCCCTCGGCGGTGTCGTCGGACGAGGTCATCCAGGTCTCTGCATTGTCCAGGCTCAGGAAATGCCAGTCCGCCTGCTTGGTGATGGCAAACCCGACGTCGCGGTTGAAATACTTGTTACTCTGGCGATCTATCTCAAAATTGCCGGTCGTCCCCATCAGGCCGAACGCCAGCAGAGACACGAAGATCAATTTTTTCATAACCTCCTCCTTCTTGCCCGGACCCCCTTGTCAGGGAGTGGAAGCGAGCTGAACATTCTTTACCTGGAGCCGATCGTTGAGCGAAATTACCAGTATTTGACCGAACCCTGAATTTGCGGAAACCCCACTTTCCGGCAGATACATTAGAACCAGGTTTCAACCTATCCAGTATAAAGGGAGAAATTTATTTCGCATACAAAATCCGCCCCATCTGGGGCATTAATATAAAGAAGTATTGAAAAACGCGGAGTTACCGGTGGGGTATTTTTAAAGAATTACGGGATGGGATTCGGAACTAAGAAACAGGAAATTGAAAAAAATGACAAATAAAAAACCCCTCCCTTGTGCAAGGGAGGGGTATTGAGTTTCCTGCGGGCGTGGCCCGCTTATATTTTCTGGTAAATCTCCGCGCCTTTGTCTTTGAAGGTCTGGGACATTTCGGCCATGCCCTGGTCGAGCGCTTCTTTCTCATCCACGCCCAACTGCTCGGCGTAGTCACGCACGTCCTGGGTGATCTTCATCGAGCAGAACTGTGCTGCTCTTTGCTTTTCAATTATTTTTATTTTCTCTAACTTGGGAGGCAATGTCATTAAGGTGAGCGGCATCTCCTTCCAGGCCTTCGAAAGCGTAAGGATTCAAAAACTGACGCCCCCATAGCAGGTTGCGATCCACTTCACTGAGTTCTGCTTCACCGCAAACCATCAACCAGTTATCTCCTATGCGGGTTATCTGATTTTCAAGAATTTCAATGGCTTCCTCCCTCGAAAGTAAAAAATGCTTAGCGGCATCCAGGCAGGAAGCAATCCGGCTCATGCGTTCATCACCGGAAATTAACATTGCTTGGGTTGCTTCGCCGCCAGACCTTCCCTGCGGACATATATCATAGGCAGGCGTTAGCGAGAGCATCTTCCCATCCCAAAAAGCCGCGTGGTTGCGGGCGTGATCGTCCGTATTACCAACAAGAATATTGAACGTAAGGCGGCCAAAAAGTTCTCTGAGTGTTAATTGCGCATTTGTAAATTTGTGCCGTATGATTTCTGCAAGATCTTCATAACTGGCATACCGAGCCATCAATTCATCAAGGCCAAATAGAGTGAGGGAGGACAGCATGGATTTCCGTTGCCATCCCTCGGGCACTTTAACTCTATCGAAACGTTCTATCAGCAGGACATCCTTGTGGGAGGACAGGGTCAAAGATACGGGTGCCACATTCAGCCCGGTAATCGCCGCCAGGCGCATGGCAATAAACTCCGCTTTGACTACACTGAATAAATCCGCTGTCGCAGAAAATTTGGCAATATATTTCTTATCATTGTCTTCAATCAATGCCTTGGGGCGGGCTCCTCCAATGGAGCTTCCATGGTGAAGGGCCTGATCCAGCTCCGATGTCAGAGGAATCCCCTTTTCAACACGCTCGGCAGATTCAAGTAACTCGTCAAGACTGGCGTTGACGGACAACCGAGGCTCATAGTGTGTTGCAGATCGTTGAAAATCTAAAGCGCCGATACGGTCGGATCCCGACTCAAGCAGAAAGGTCAGTTCATCAAGCTGCGCATCATCCGCGTTAACTCCCTTTAACCCCAACATTTTATTGATGATTACCCGTCGTCCCCAAGCATCGGGAGCGGCGTCCCTTAGGCATCCGGGCATGTTCAAACCCTTCAAAAGAGGCGCTATTCCGGCTTTAAGTGGCAACTCTACGTCATAAATAGGAATTGCATTATTCCTTTCCAAGTAGCTTTGACCGTAATTGAAAACGAAATCATTACCATCCTTAGATAACTTCCCCGCAACAATCGGTGCAGTTTCGCCCGGTAGCCAAATCCAGACGAACGCTTCTGTGTAATTTTCTGTTTTAGAAATCGTCATCTAAGTTCTTGTCTGATTTACGAATAGTTTTAGGAAGCAAAGCGATCTTGTCATCGGCCCGCTCAATTTGCATGGTGAGGAATCTGCTGTCAGCTTCAAAAAGTTTGATACCAACAATAGTGGCGACCTCGAATACAAGGCCCATCTCACATGTAAGGTCACCTTTCTCAATCCTTTGTAGAGTGCTCCGTGAAATGCCTGCACGGTCTGCTAGATCGGACTCGCTGAACCTTCGCTCTTTTCTGGCGAGCTGAATCAGCTTGCCGAGCAATTGTGCGGCATCCCTGCAATAGCGTGAGTAGGTCCTTTCTTTCTTTCGCAAAGTCATGAGATTATTCCATTCTCTAAAAGGGCGATACATAATCGTATTCCTAAATAAAAACCATGTCAACCAATATGACTCATATATAGATCACAAAATAATTATTTGACCTTTATAAGGGTCATTAATGTGCTTTTGCTAAGGCTTTGAAACAATCCGGCAATAAAAAACCCCTCCCTTGTGCAAGGGAGGGGTATTGAGTTTCCTGCGGGCGTGGCCCGCTTAGATTTTCTGGTAAATCTCGGCGCCTTTGTCTTTGAAGGTCTGGGACATTTCGGCCATGCCCTGGTCGAGCGCTTCTTTCTCATCCACGCCTAACTGCTCGGCGTAGTCACGCACGTCCTGGGTGATCTTCATCGAGCAGAACTGCGGCCCGCACATGGAACAGAAATGCGCCACCTTGGCGCCCTCCGCCGGTAATGTCGCGTCGTGAAATTTCAACGCGGTCTCCGGATCGAGTGACAGGTTGAACTGATCCTCCCACCGGAACTCGAAGCGTGCTTTACTCAGCGCGTCATCTCTGACCCGCGCTCCCGGATGACCTTTCGCCAGGTCCGCCGCATGCGCCGCGATTTTGTAGGTGATGACGCCCTGCTTGACGTCTTCGCGGTCGGGCAGTCCAAGGTGTTCTTTCGGCGTCACATAGCACAGCATGGCGCATCCGTACCAGCCGATCATGGCGGCGCCGATGCCGCTGGTGAAATGATCGTAGCCCGGCGCGATGTCGGTGGTCAGCGGCCCCAGCGTATAAAACGGCGCTTCGTCGCATTCCGCCAACTGCTTTTCCATGTTCTCCTTGATCATATGCATCGGCACATGGCCGGGTCCTTCGATCATGGTCTGCACGTCGTGCTTCATGGCAATCTTGGTCAGTTCGCCCAGCGTTTCCAGTTCGCCGAACTGCGCGGCGTCGTTGGCGTCGGCCAGCGAACCGGGGCGCAGTCCGTCGCCCAGCGAAAAGCTGATATCGTAGGCTTTCATGATTTCGCAGATTTCCTCGAAGTTCGTGTAGAGGAAATTTTCCTTATGATGCGCGAGGCACCACTTGGCCATGATCGCCCCGCCGCGCGAGACGATGCCGGTCATGCGTTTCGCCGTCATCGGCACATAACGCAGGAGCACCCCGGCGTGAATCGTGTAGTAGTCGACGCCCTGCTCCGCCTGTTCGATCAGCGTGTCGCGGTAGATTTCCCACGTCAGCTCTTCCGGTTTGCCGTCGACCTTTTCCAGCGCCTGATAAATCGGCACGGTGCCGATGGGCACGGCGGAGTTGCGGATGATCCACTCGCGCGTCTCGTGAATGTTCTTGCCGGTCGACAGGTCCATAACGGTATCTGCGCCCCAACGCGTGGACCACACCATCTTTTCGACTTCTTCCTCGATGGATGACGTGATCGCCGAGTTGCCGATGTTGGCGTTGATCTTCACCAGGAAGTTGCGGCCGATGATCATCGGTTCCGTTTCCGGGTGATTGATGTTGGCGGGGATGATGGCCCGGCCGCGCGCAATTTCGTCGCGCACGAATTCCGGGGTGATTTCGTTCTGCAAATTGGCGCCGAAGGAGTTGCCCTTCAGCCGCGCTTCGCGCTCGGCGTCTTCCATCAGTGTCAGCCGTTTCTGGTTTTCGCGGATGGCGATGTATTCCATTTCCGGGGTGATGATGCCCTGCCGCGCGTAATGCAACTGCGAAACGTTCTTTCCGGGTTTGGCGCGGTAAATGGCGCGGCCCGTGCGGTTGAAGCGTTCGATGTCCGCCATCTGGTTTTCGTTTTTGTAGCCGTTGTCTTCCGGGCGCTCGGTGCGTCCGGCGTAGGCTTCCACGTCGCCGCGCGAAAGAATCCACTGCTGGCGGATCGGCGTCAGCCCCTTGCGCACGTCGATGGTTACTTCCGGATCGGTGTAGGGTCCGGAGGTATCGTACACCAGCACCGGCTCGTTCTTTTCCTCGATGGGCTGGCTTCCGGCAGAATTCTGGATGATGGTCGGCGCCAGTTTGATTTCGCGGAAAGGTACCTTAATATCCGGATACATCTTTCCCTCAACGTAGATTTTCTTCGAGTTGGGGGAAATCGGATCGCGGGACAATTCGATTGTATGTTCAGAGGACGACCCTGAAGGGCGTTTCGGCATATTCATGGAGTTTCTCCTGTTAAGGCATTTATGTATTTCACAGATTCGTGTTCAATATCAGAGCTATTCCAAATTCCGCGGATCAGGGCGACCCCGAAGGCCCCCTGCTCGCGGACGGGTGTGATGCGGGACAGATCGATTCCCCCCAGAGCCAGCACCGGGATATCGAGTTTGGCGCAGACCTGTTTCAGTTTTTCGAGTCCCTGGGAAGGACCGTAAGGTTGCTTGGACGGCGTGTCGTACACCGGGCTGAAGGTGACGAAATCCGCCCCCTGGTGTTGCGCGCGCATGGCGCCTTCCAGCGAGTGCGTCGACTTGCCGATCAATAAACCGGGATACTGCTTTCTGACTTTGCGGACGGCGGTGCTGGACTCCGTCAGGTGCACGCCGTCGGCGCCGATAGCGTGAGCCAGGTCGGCGCGGTGGTTGATGATCAACCGTGCGTTGTATTTCTGCGTCAGCTTCAATATATCCTGAGCCAGTACCCGTAATTCATTGTCCGTCAGATTCTTTTCGCGTAACTGAATGGCCCGCACCCCGCCTTTCAACGCCGCCTCGATGCCCGCCAGAAATTGATCTTCCGGCAGAAGCGAACGGTCGGTGATCAGGTACAGCCGGAACGCGTCGAGGCGTTCCCGGTTATGAGCGGTTGTTGAATCGGATGTCATTTCCAATACGGTATCGGTCATGGGGCAACTCTTCCCGTTTCCGGTTTAAACGTCGATCAGTCCGTCAATGGGACTGCTGGCGGTGGCGTACAGTTTTTTGGGAATGCGTCCGGCCTCGAACGCCAACCGTCCGCTTTGCACCGCAAGTTTCATGGCCTGCGCCATTTTCAACGGCTCTTTCGCGCTGGCAATGGCGGTGTTCATCAGCAGGCCGTCGACACCCAGCTCCATCGCGCGGCTGGCATCGGAGGCGGTGCCGACCCCGGCATCGACGATGACGGGAACCTTGACCGCTTCCAGAATCAGTTTGATGTTGTACGGGTTGCGGATGCCCAGCCCGGAGCCGATGGGCGCCGCCAGCGGCATGACCGCCGCGCAACCGATGTCTTCCAGCTTTTTGCACAGTACCACATCGTCGGTGCAATACGGCATAACGTGGAACCCGTCTTTCACCAGCAATTTGGAAGCTTCCAGCGTGGCTTCGTTGTCCGGGAACAGGGTCTTCTCGTCGCCGATAACTTCCACCTTGATGAAGTTGCCGAGTCCCGCCTCGCGCGCCAGTTGGGCGGTCATCACCGTTTCCTTGACACTGAAGCACCCGGCGGTGTTGGGCAGAAGCGTGTACTTTTTCGGATCAATATAATTAAGGATCGATTCCTTCGTTTTGTCGAGCTCGATCCGGCGGACGGCGACAGTGATCATTTCCGCTCCGGAAATTTCCAGGGCCTGACGGTTCTGGTCGAACGACTCGTATTTGCCGGTACCGACGATCAGCCGGGAGCCGAACACCTTGCCGGCGATTATCAGTTGGTGTGTGCTAGCTGTTGCAGTTTCCATAAACATCCTATCTCAAATAAAAATTAAACCATTCTCCCGGAGGAGACGGGGTTCTCAATAATCAGCCGCCGCCGACGGCGTGGACGATCTCCACCTTGTCCCCCTCGTTCAGCCGGGTTTGGTCATAATTGGACCGGGGCACCACCTGGAAATTGAGCGCCACCGCGATATGCGGTCCGGTGATATCCAGTTCCTCCAGCATCTGGGAGATGGTCGTGCTGGTTTGCAGTTCCTTTTCTTGACCGTTAATGACGAGTTGCATGATGTTGCGGCCGGGAGCGGTGCATTAAATAAAAAAAGCTGTAATCCACGAAAGGATTACAGCCGATTTATAACGAAACATTATAAATTAACTTCCCTTCGCTGGTATGAGCCAGATCAGGTTCAAAGGGTTGTCCGGTCCGGACTCTCAGTTCAAGGCAACACCCCTAGTTCCTATTCGAATTTCAGGGGTAAGGTTACTGCAATTAAAAAACAAGTCAAGAGATATTGACCTTGAAAATAAATCAGTTATCCTAAATGTATGAAAAAATTCAAATGTAATATTCCGGTTGCCCTGTTGACAGGGCTGGCGCTGGCCGTTTCGGGTTGCGCCTCCAGCGGCGAGAAACACGTCGCCCAGCAGTTCGACGCCCCCGCAAAAGAAGTGGCGGCGCCTGATAAGGACTTGTTTGATAAGGCCTCCAAAGCCCAGAAAGAGGGTCGGCATGAGGCGGCGGTCACTCTGTGGAAGAGTTTTCTGGCAAAGAATCCAGACTCCTTTACCGGCCATAACAACCTGGGTATGGTGTATTACAACCAGGACATGTTGTCGCAGGCCCTGGAGGAGTTTGAGGTGGCCTACCGTTTACAGTCTCAGGATCCGCTGATTCGAAAAAACCTGGCCCGGGCGCTCCGGTTCAAGGCCAATATGTTTCATGAAAACCGGGAATACTTCAAAACCCTGGAAATCCTGAAACGGCTGGAAGGGATCGTCGAGCCGGAGGGAAAACAGGCCCTGCTGTTCAAGCAGGAGCAGGTTGAGGACCAGATTTTCCTGCAGGTCATCAAGGCCGATAATTCGGAAGCGTATAACGATTTCGTAGAGCGTTTTCCGGATGGATTGAATGCCGTCCGGGCCCGGGAATATCTGGCAGAGCACCCGTATAAAGTCTCCAAATCCGTTTCACAAAATAAAAGCTGGCTATCGTCAGGTAAAACGGCAGCCGATCCGGGTGCAAGTTCCGGAAACGTTAAATCCTGGCTGTCGGCGGAAAAACCGCCCCAAAATGATGCGCCGCAAACCAGCGCCACCTACACACCGCCGGCCAGCGGACCGGTCACAAAGAAAAAATCCGATTTATTCGGGATCGATCCCAATTCCGAGGAAAAGATTATAGAGGGAAATCTTGGAGCGGATGAGGCCCCCGCTCCCATTGCCATCCCGCTGGATGACTTTCAAAAACCGGAACGCGCCGAAGGCGCCACCGCCGCGGCGGAGGAACCCGGTAAAGAAGATCGAATGGCCATGGATGCCCCGGCCACCGAACGCGGTGTACCGAATGCCGCCCTTGATACCAGCCCCGATCTGACCATGGCCGAGGCTGAGGCCTCCCCAGAGGAAGCGGCCCCGGATCAGACCGCTGAAGCGCCTGCCGGCGATATACAAACGCAACCTGGCTCTCCGGAAGAAATGGCGGCTTCAACCACTCCAGAAGCAGGCCCGGAATCCCAAACTCCACCGGAAGAAAACCCTGCAGAGCAACCGATACAGGAAGCCCCTGAGGCAGTAAAGGTCCAGGAGGAACCAGCGCCTGCGGCAGAAACGGCCCCGGCCGAGGTTTCCCCGGAAGTGCAGGCGGAAATCGAGAAGGCCCTCAAGGAACCGGTAGAAGAAGCCAGCGCCAACGATGCGGCGGAAAAGGCCCAGGCGGAATCGACTGAAAGCGAAGCCGAGCGCATCGCACGCATTGTCCGCGAAGAACTGGCCAAAGAGGAAGGATCCGCTTCGGCAGAACCTGCGCCGTCAGCACCGGAGCCGGTAGAAGAAAAGCAGGCCGAGCCCGCTCCTCAGGAGGAACCACCGGTGGAAACCGCCAGTCTTCCTGAAGAAGCCATGACCGCACCGCAGGAAACTATCCCGGCCCCCAGCGCCGAGGAGCATATGGATCAAGAAACACTTACCGAAACGGTGGCTTCGCTGGTTCCCAAACCCCAGATTTCAGCACCACAGGCGGCACCTGCCGAATCCGCACCGCAGAATCCTGCGGGCGCAACCATGGTGGTGATCCGGGTGAGTGAAGGGGCCACGCTGAACGTTCGGTCCGCGCCGTCTTCCAGCGGCGAAGTTCTGGGTTATCTGGAACGCGGGGATATGATGCCGTTCGTGAGTGAAAAAAATGGCTGGTACGAGATCGAAGTCGAGAAAGGCCTGACCGGCTGGGTGAGCGCGAAGTTTTCCGGCCTCGAGACGGTCGGCGCTGAAAATCTATCTCCCGCCACGGAACCCGAAGCAGAGGGCGAAACGTTGGCCGGCGCAGAGCCGATGGAAGAGCCGGAACCTGCAGAAGAGACCGGAAACATGGTAGTGATCAAGGTCCGCGAAGGGTCCAGTTTGAACGTTCGGTCCATGCCCTCAGCCACCGGCGCGGTGGTGGATATGGTGATGGCGGGCGATATGCTTCCCTTGGTCAGTGAATCGGGTGACTGGTATCAGATTCAATTTGAGGACGAAACCACCGGCTGGGTCAGTAAGCAGTTTGCCTCCCTGGTGTCCGCACCCGGCGAAGCCGCAGACGCAAGCGAAATGCCCGACGCCGATCCGGTTCCGGCCCCGGCACAGGAAAAAGTGGCCGCAAAAAAATCACCGGCATCCAAATCGCCGATCACAACCGTCGTGGTCATCAAGGTGAAAGAGGGTACTTCCTTAAACGTGCGTTCCGCTCCGTCCTCCCAGGGCGAAGTGATGGGCAGTCTGAAAAGCGGCGACATGCGACCCCTGCTGGAAGAATCGGGCGAGTGGTACCAGGTCGAGCTTCAGGACGGCACCACCGGCTGGGTCAGCCGCAAATTCACCGGCAAAATGGACCTGACCTCCAACGTCGTCCCCGGACTTTGATTCAGCCGCTCAAAACCCCCTGTCACAATAAGACTTCTGCATAACGCAAACCTACTCCCCTCCTTGAAAGGAGGGGCTGGGGGTGGTTGATGAGCCATTCCTTATCTAACCCTACCAAATAATTGACATTTTCGGTAAGTCGAAATATAGTGCGGACATCCAAATACATGTAATAGGTAGCTGACTGTGTTTCCCCTTTTGAAGAAAAAAAAGAGGTTGTTGCGCATCCTGCTGATTCTTGTTCTTTTGCTTATAACCCAAGCTACAGTAACAGCAGATACAATTGTCGAGAGCGCATCTGTATATTTTGAGAGCATCTATCAGAAGGCTCTTAGGATATTTGAAACACTCGCAGGACAAGATATTAAAAATAATCTAACGAAAGCCTTTAATTGGATGCTAGGCATGATGTGGTTTCTAATACCGCTTGCCATTTTAGTATGGATGCTAAAATTAATAGCGAGACCAGCATTTTCCACGTCTAAGGGCGAGGTAGGCGAGCTTATTGTGAACCTGGAAGCAGAAAGGTTGCTCGATAAGGATAAGTACTATCTACTAAAAAATGTGACTTTGCGAACAGGAGATGGAACCACTCAAATTGATCACATAATAATTTCCATTTATGGAGTATTTGTAGTCGAAACAAAAAACATGTCGGGTTGGATTTTTGGTAACCCCAAACAAAGGACATGGACCCAAATCATATACGGAGATCGCTATAAGTTTCAAAATCCACTGCATCAAAACTATAAGCACGTAAAAACCTTAAAATCTTTACTCAGATTAGCCAGTCTACAACTGCATTCAGTGGTGGTTTTTGTTGGGGAAGGTGAATTTAAGACTGAAATGCCAGAAAATGTGACTTATATAGAAGATTTTATAGAATATATTGAGTCGAAACAACAGCCGGTGCTTGTTGAAAATGAGGTTAAAGAAATTATTGAAAAAATAGAGACAGAAAGGTTAGAGCCATCACTCGAAACTCATCGAGAGCATGTAAATAACTTAAAGAGTAGAATATATAGAACAAATTAAATCTATTTGGTAGATTTGAGTGACTTAGTAACGGAACCCATTATCCTAAATGTTTTGTGAGTGTGACGCTACCTTCCGTACCTCTCATGAACTAAATCCCCCTAAGCTCCTGCGGGGTTCACTGCCATTTTCCCGGTTCGTTGGATTAAAAACCTCCCCATTTGAATTTAAAATCTGATACAACATCAGCTTTTCTGTGTTTTCTTTGGAGGATGCCTGATGCAAGCCCTGATATTGCTGGCGGGTTATGGATCGCGCCTGGGGCGCGACGATATTCCGCACAAATGCCTTCTGCCGTTCGGCGACGAAACCCTGCTGTCGCGCCACCTCACCACCCTCCAGTCGCTGGGTTTGGACAAGACCGTGCTGGTGGTCGGTCATAACAAGGAAGCGGTCAAGCAGTATGCGCGGGGACTCGGCCTGGAAATGCCGGTCGAGTTCGTCGACAATGACCTCTACGAGACCACGGGCAACACGTTGTCACTGGTGATGGGACTGCGGGAGCGCGAGGGTGATTTCCTGGTGATGGACGGGGACGTGCTGTATCCGCGGTCGGCGCTGGAGGAATACGTCCGGCAGGCGCGGCCTTCATCCTTTGCGGTGACGCCGGTGGACATCGACGACACCGAGGCCTCCAAGGTGCTTCTGCGGGGCGATCAGACCATTGAAGCCTTCATCACCAAGCGGGATCTGACGGAAAATGAAAAAGCCCGGTTTAAGATGGCGGGGGAAGCCATCGGTTTTTTCATGCTGACGCAGGAGGTGTCGCGGCAACTGGTGGCCCTGTACGACCGGGAAGAGGCGCGTTTCCGCCAGGCCCTGTGGGAAATCATTTTTAACGAAGTCACCCCTCTGAATGAAATTCGAATTTACCCCCTCCCAAATGGGGAATGCATAGAAATAGATACACAGCAAGACTACGAAGAAGCCCTCCACCTGTACCAGTCCAATCCAGAAAAATATTGAAAAATCCACTAGTTAGATAAAATCCCAGAGTTCTCGCGCACTTTTAATCAATTGAAAAATATGGCATTACCGTAGCGAAAAGCGAGATGAGCGGCCCCTCCACCCCTTAATCCGGCCATTATTTATAAAATTTTAAACTATAAATGTAAATATAACAAATATTCATACATTTTGTAATTATGGTAAATATTTTATAATTTATTTAGCTCTATGTTGCTGAAAAATAACCTGTATTTCTAGTATTTATATAAATTTATTCTTTATGCAGATTGTGTGCAGATTTTGGCACGTGGATTGCTTTATTATCAATAACTTTTGATTTTATGTTTAATTACTGAATTGGGGAGTGAAGAAAATGGAAGCGATTTTAAGTCAGATGCAGCAACTTCAATTTTCTTTGACTACGAGTCAAATGATCATCAGTTTTGGAATTCTGGCCCTGGGCGCGATTTGGGGACGGACCCGCACGGGAGTTCTTCTTTCTCTGGGGACCTGTGCCTACTGGGAATACACCGCCAACAAGACGGTGCTGTTCCAGATTGCGGTAGCCAATGTCTACAGTATTTTCTGGACGTTGTTTATCGGTTTCTTTTTGGGATTTCTGCTGGTGTATGCGTTCTGCCTGCCCTCTTCCTCCCGCTAATCATCCGGGAGTGCTGATCGAGGAAAAGTATGGCTTTCGACGTCACAAATTGTGCCGTTACTCTGGATATGATTGTTGTTG